>Ga0310121_10005246_pt1 | contig 11201 bp, 9 predicted proteins | sample CB27_Tmax_986_MG_FD_203504 | JGI IMG/M metagenome (GOLD analysis project Ga0310121, IMG submission 203504) | Marine microbial communities from Western Arctic Ocean, Canada - CB27_Tmax_986 | ecosystem: Environmental > Aquatic > Marine > Oceanic | place: Canada: Western Arctic Ocean | collected...
AAATCGGCACTTACCGATCAGCGAGCAGCAACAGAAACTGAACCAAAAGCTACGCGGACATGATGCGTACTACGGAGTCACCGGGAATTCCGCCGCACTGTCACGGTTTCACCGCGAAGTGGAGCGACTCTGGCGCAAGTGGCTTAACCGCCGCAACCGCATTCGCACGCTAAAGTGGGAAAAGTTCCGTGCCATACTGCAGCGTTATCCTCTTGCTCCCGCCCGCGCTGTCCGTTCTCAGTTCAGGCACGCAGCAAAGCTATGATTTGAGGAACCGTATGCTCTAATGCGGGCACGTACGGGTCTGTGGGAGCCCTGGGTCGGCAACGACCCAGGGCCACCTGGTCCGCCGCAGGTGAGCAGACTGCCATTCGAGAGAACCGAGGCAGTTAGAATTCTCAAGAAAAAGTTGTTTTGCGATACAAGGATTGCGGTTGCGCGATCTGCGCCGTGAAATAGTGGTGACCGCTTTGGCTCCTCCTGTGGGCGTCCACCGCGCGGGGACGCCAATTACATTATGACTGGCCGATTCGTTGGGGCGTCAAACGAAGTGGTTTGTTTTTCGAAGAATCGGCCAATCCATCCTGCATTCCCACTCCAATCGGCTTCTAAGCAGTTACTCATTTTTCTGTCTCCCGTTTTTCTGTCAACCAGTCCGCCAGCAAACGGACGGCTGGTCTGGACTACCGATCAAACCCTACTGGAATTAGAATAGGGATAGCACTTGAAGAGATCGCAATCAACGGGATAGATCAAGACTGAAGGTACACTGCGTCCAAAGTTCATCTGCTGCAATTGCCAGTCCCAGAGACTCCTCGCCATGGCCAAGACATTTTTCGACTCGCTTCAAAAGACACTCCTCTCCGAACAGGAGATGAAGACACTCGACCGTGACCTGTCTTTTCGACCTGCCTCGCCGGGGCAAGCGCAGACATTAACGCCGGAGCAAGTCGGAGCATTCAATCGGGACGGTTTTCTGCTGCCGCTGCCGCTCCTCGATAGCCATCAGATTGGAGAGTGCAGAAACCATTGGGATCGGCTGCTGGAAACGACTCTGGCCGCCGGCTCCGACAGCTATTCCCTCCACGATGTTCACGTGACCGACGAAAAAGTATACGACTTGATGTTCCACCCGCAGCTGGTGGCTTACGTCAAGGACCTCATCGGTTCGGATATTGTGTGTTGGGGCACCCACTGTTTCTGCAAACTACCGCATGACGACAGGCAGGTCGCCTGGCATCAGGATGCCTATTACTGGCCCTTCACACCATCTAGAACTGTGACGGCTTGGCTGGCGATCGACGATGCGGACCGCGAGAATGCTTGCATGCAATTCATCAAAGGGTCACATCGGATCGGAGTGATTCCGCATCGAGTCAGTCATGATGACGAAAAAAATGTGTTGCGAGTCACCGTGGATGGCGTAGATACTATCGGCGAGATCGCCGACGTTACGCTGCGTGCGGGACAGATCTCTTTGCACGCGGACATGATGCTGCACGGTTCCGGCCCCAATACATCCGACCGCCGCCGTTGTGGGCTCACATTTCGCTTTGTCGATGCTAACGTGGTAGACCTGAGAGACTGGTCCGCGTTCGGCGTGCTGATCTGCGGCGAAGATCGTCGCGGTCATTGGGGAAACCCGGCCAGGCCCGGGCGGATTTGACAACGACGATTGGCCCATCTCATCGGTTTGATGTGAGATCTATTTGCCTCGACTGGCCGACGACAAAACGGTGTTCCCGGAGAATGTCAGACACATTGTCGAGGAACACGAAGCACAGCGAAGACATGCTGCGGGCGCAAGATGAAAGAATTGGGTGGCAGTGCCGTCTCGAAAAGCCACCTGTTTTGAGACCGGGCAGAACCGCTGCATAAGGGCCTTGGGTCCGCTAGCGACATCATCCGACTTTTGCCCTATACCCGGCTTCTGGGGCCCTGAGCTATTCGTGATTTCTGGACCAGTCCTATGACGGATTTGGACCCTTGTTTAATTGCACCCCAGGTTCCGATACGTGCAAAAAAAGAAATCGTGGAACGCTGTGGACGTGAGAGTCCCTGGACTTTTGACGGTTCTTACCTGATCGGTCGATCCCGCAGCCTGTCTGATCCTGTTGATCAATCGAGTTTGCCGTCCTGCTCGCAACGTGGTCTAATAGTAGGCGCTTCTTACCGAGTTCTGACTTCAGGTCACCTGGCATGCATCGACGGCTTCATCGACGCGAAATGATGCAGGTAGGCTGCTCGAGCCTACTGGGACTCACCCTGCCATCTCTCTTAACGCCTTCCATGCTATCTGGGAGGGCAGCAGCCACCACACGAGCTCGGCGAGCCAAATCAGTGGTGCTCGTTTTTCTGACCGGCGGTGGCAGCCACATTGATACGTTCGATCCCAAGCCGAACGCGGTTGATGTACGCGGCGAATTTAAACCAATCGCAACTCGCATCCTGGGCGTTCAATTCACCGAGCATGTGCCGAAGTTGGCCGAACGTGCCGATCGACTCGCCATCGTGCGTTCGATGGCGCACAAAGACAATCGACATCTGTCGGGAACGCACAACACGCTGACCGGTGCCGAGCAACCATTTCGTGGCAATTCCAACGAGGATAAGGAGTTGAATCGAGGTGACTGGCCAGCTTATGGCTGCACGATAGGTTATTTGGAACCGTCGACGAGTGGTGTTCCCTCTCAGGTAACGCTTCCCAATCGGCTCATCGAAGGGACCTTGACCTGGCCGGGACAGCATGCCGGCATTCTCGGCGCGAAGTACGACCCATTCCAAATTAACGGCGACCCGAATCACGACGAATTTCGCGTGAGCGGTTTGCACCTGACCGATGGCCTCAGCGTCGAACGACTAAAAGGCCGTCGCTCGTTGCTTGAGCAGCTCGACGGTGGACGAGACCGCCTCGATCGCTGGGCCAGCAACCAACAATTCAGCCGCCAACAGGAAATCGCCTATGCGATGTTGACTTCGTCCGGTTTTTCGCGAGCATTTCGGGTTCAAGAGGAACCCGATGCCGTTCGCGAACGTTATGGGCGCAACACCATGGGGCAGACTTTGCTGATCGCGCGCCGGCTGGTGGAGAGCGAGATACCTGTCGTGCAATGCAATATGGGGCATGTGCAGATTTGGGATAATCACACGGAGATATTTCCGAAGCTCAAGAATCAGCTCCTTCCGCAACTCGACCAAGGCGTGAGCGCATTGCTCGACGATTTGCACGAATCTGGTTTGCTGGACCAGACGCTGGTGATCGTCGTTGGTGAATTCGGTCGAACTCCCACGCTATCGCAATTGAACGGCACGGGCCTTGTCGGGCGTGGGCATTGGGCAGCCGCGTACACGGCACTCTTCGCCGGGGCTGGAGTGCAAGGCGGGCAAGTCATCGGCGAAACCGACAAGATTGGCGCCTATCCCCTGACGACGCCCTTTCATCCCAACGACCTTGGTGCCACCGTTTACCACTGCCTCGGAGTCAAACCCGAGACCGTATTGGTTGACCGTCTGGGCCGCCCCATCCAGCTCAATTGTGGCCACGTCATGCACGAATTGTTCGGTAGTGACCCAGCCTGAGTTGACGAGACCCAAGCAAGAGGAAGAATCAGTCTGAATTTCACTACCGTAGCAATGTGAGCTATACTCACCCGCTGGATCGACTCCATATGAACCTGCAACACAACGACTGGCGTTTTGGGACGATGGCGATTGGTTTCGTTTCATTAATTTTAGTCTGCGCGTATAGCGCGTTCGGCGAATCGCCGACGCCAGCTTCCATGACGAAGGTTGCGCAGATCGGCCCTCGCCTCGACAACGTCAATTTCGAAGACTACGCCCATGTGCTCTACGTCTCATCCACCATCGGTTCCGACGATTCGGAGGGCTCGATCGAAAAACCCTTGAAAACTCTGGAGACGGCTTTGGCAGGAATCGGCGACGCAAGTCCTACCAACAGATATGCTGTTTTCGTCTCGGCAGGCCGCTATCGCGTAATCCGCCTAGGAATGAAACCAGACGTCGATCTGTATGGGAGCTTCGCGGCGGGTAATTGGGAGCAACGCGATGTCTATCAACGCCCCTCAATACTCGATGCCACTGGAGACGGCCCGGTCGTGATCGGCGCCGACCGATCTCGTCTCGATGGTTTCCAGATAACGGGAGGAAAGCACGATGGCTCGGGAGGGGCGATCATTTGTCAGGGGGTAGCCCTTGCCATTTCCAATAACGTCATCACCGGCAATTGCACGATCCACTCGCCGTCCATCGAGTTGGAGACACTCCACATTGTCGGCCACGAAGGTGGTGCCATCGCAGTCCTCGGTGGTTCGACCGCGACGATTGAAAATAATTTGATCTATGACAACAGAACCGACGTGGGAGACGGCGGCGGCATCGTGGTCCGTGGCAGGTCCAATCCGACAATTTCGAGAAACGTAATCGTCGGTAATCTCACAGGGCTGACCGATACAACCATGTACGACGGAAACGTTGGGTCGCGCAGCTCGAATGGCGCGGGCATTAGCGTGAGTGATACTTGCGCCCCTGAGATCAGCGCCAACATCATCGTCTTGAACAAGGCCCACCATACCAACGACGGCGGCGGCATCTATATCGAGTTCGAGGCGGCGCCCCACATTCACGGCAACTGGTTGGTCGGCAATACGACCTCCGACGATGGCGGCGCCATCTACGTGCGAGGTTTGCCAGATAACACGTCGCCCAAGGGAAATGGACCGTTGATCGAAGGCAATCTCTTCGCCGGCAATCGCATCTATCACATTGGCCGTGAACGAGACTACTTCGATGAAGCCATTTTCTTGAGCAAGGGCGGTCGCGCTACGATTCGTGGCAATCTCTTTACCGGCCAGGGTTCAGCCGTGGGAAATGCCAATTCGGTAATGACACTGGAAAACAATACCATAGTCAACAATTCAGGAGATGGCGTCTACGTTGATCTGCGCGTTGAGAATGTTCCGCTGTCGACGGTTACTGGCAATATCATCTGGGGAAACGGCGGCGAGCAATACACCACCGTACGCACTCTGAGCCCCGTACCTAAAGTTGTGGATAACGTGATCCAAGGCGGTTACGACGGGGAAGGAAATCGCGATGAAGAGCCGCAATTTCTCGCCGACAGTATTGGGGCAACGATTTTCGAGAGAACGATCGATATGTTCCGCTGCCGGACCACCATAAAGATTCATGATGGTCTACCCAAAACAAGCTTGGCGGGAAGACTGATTCAGGTCGGCAGACAGTGGAGCGTGATCCATTCCAGTACGGAGAATCAATTGTCCGTCTGGGGTGAAATCAGCGACCCAAACGATCATCTGTTTATTCCCAGCACGTTTACGCCTCGATAACGCAGAATGGGGTCAGGTTTACAGGATTCAATTTTCGCCCGTAGAGATGATAGCGAAGTGGCGAACTATTTCCCGGCAAAACTTGAATTCTGTAAGCCTGACCCCAATCGCGAAACCCTAGCAATCAACAATCGTTTTCAGGTAGAGCAAACATGAACATCGACTTTACCGGAGAATGGGCACTCGTGACTGGAGCGGGAGCGGGAATTGGCCAGGCGTGTGCACTTGTCTTGGCCGACGCAGGCGCTCATGTCGCCGTCAATGACATCGATGCTGCGTCCGCCGAGAAAACTGCCGATCAGGTCCGTCAGCGAGGACGAGAATCACTTGTCCTCACCGGCGACGTGGGCGACGAGTCGGCTGTCGAGTCGCTTTTCGAGACGCTTACGGAAGCGACCGTCAGCCTGCGGATTCTCATCAACAACGCCGGCTTTAACCTGTTCAAGGGAATCGCCGACACTTCCGCCGCGGAATGGGACCGCATTATGCAGGTGGACTTGCGCGGCATTTTCTTGATGACTCGTGGGGCAATTCCGCTGTTGCGACAAGCGGGTCAGTCGTCTGTCGTCAACATTGCCTCGGTCCATGCGCATGCCACCGTGGCGAATCTTACGGCTTATGCGGCGGCTAAAGGGGGGATCGTGTCCATGACGCGCAGTCTTTGCCAGGAACTTGGACCCTATGGCGTGCGGGTGAATTCGATCAGCCCCGGCTTTACGCAGACTCCACTGATGGATCGCTGGCTCGCTGGTGAAGCCGATGCAGCTGCCACGATGGACCGCGTCAATGATCTACACCCGCTCGGCCGTATCGCCGAGGCGAAAGAAATCGGGTATCTCGCGACATTTCTTTCCAGTGATTATGCAAGCTTTATTACCGGAGAAAATGTCACCATTGACGGTGGTCTGACCAGCCGGCTGATGCACTGAACGTCTGTTTGACAAGCTTTCAGAGAGATTTTCCTGGTAGAGCATTTCCAATGCGTATCGCACCGGTGCCTTTTTCAATATGGGATTACACACACTCGATATTATCGTTCTGATCGGCTACTTCGTTATTGTGGCAGTGATCGGTATTCTTGCCACTCGCCTGATCCGCAATCGCGAAGACTACTTGATGGGCAGCCGCCGCTTTGGCAAGGCAATGATGATTATGTTTGCCTTCGGGGCAGGCACGCATGCCGATAGCGCTGTCGGAGTTACTTCCCAATCGTATAAGTATGGATTGGCCGGTATCTGGTACCAATGGATCATGATCTTCACCTTGCCAATATATTGGCTATTGGCGCCGATTTTCCGACGGGCGCGCGTGCTAACTACGGCCGATTTCTTCGAGCGACGTTTCGGTCGGCCCATGATGTACCTGTACTCATTTTTTGCGATGTTTGTACTGATCAGCTTCAACGGTGTCATGTTTTACGGCGCCGGAAAAGTTGTCGTGGCACTCACCGGAGGGGCCATGTCGCTCGAGACGGCTATCGTTTTAATGGCGGTCGCATCGTTCATCTATGGGATTGCTGGAGGATTGATTGCCGCTGTCTGGAACGATTTTTTTCAAGGGATTTTGACGATTGTGATGTCGCTGCTGATCATCCCTTTCTTTTGGTCTAGAATTGGCGGACTTGAAGGCTTCCAATCGGCCGTCACCATCTCGGGGCATCCTAACTCCCAGAATATTTTTTCTCTTGTGCTGCAAAGCGACATGACAATCTACTGGATTGTCATGATGACTATCGGCTCACTGACGAGCATGGTGGCACAGCCTCAGATTCTGGCCAGCACGGCCGCTGCGAGATCCGAAATGGATGGCCGCGTTGGCTTCGTGGGAGGAATGATCCTCAAGCGTCTGATGACCGTCCCGTGGGCTCTGACCGGAATTATGGCGATTGCCCTCTATCGTTACAGCGAGTCTATGGACCCGGATCACACGTTCGGACTCATGTCGGCTGAATTGCTGCCGGTAGGCTGTGTGGGGTTGATGCTGGCATGCGTTATGGCGTCGGTCATGGATAACTGTGCCATCAACATGCTTAGCTTTTCGGGAATCTACACCAATAGCATCCATCTGCCCATATTTAACCCACAGTCGGATGAGAAACGCCTGCTATTGGTCAACCGCATCTCGTCGTTGGTGTTTGCGATAGTTTCACTAGGGCTGTCCTTTCTGTTCACGGACGTACCCGCGGCCATGCGCTTTCTTTGGCAAACAGTGCCGCTGATGGGCATTCCTTGGTTTTTTGCCATTCTTTGGAGTCGGTCAAACCGTTGGGGCGCCATGGCAAGTTTCCTTGCTGCCACGGCCGCGTCCGTTACCGCCAAGGTTTACTTCCAATGGGAGGGAGATGCGGGCTTGCCTTACACCATTACACTTTATCTGACCAGCGGCATCGTGGTTGGAATCGTCGTTAGCCTGTTGACTCCTCCCGAGTCGCCCCGGCGCACCAAACAATTCTTTCTGCTGCTAAAAACACCCATCGGCCAAGAACATCTGCTCCGCGAAGCAGGCTTTCGAGAAGCCCCCGGTAACGGCACTTTTGAAATGCCGCTCGAAGAGCTGGGGGGGGACAGCGATTCGTTAGAGCACGGTACGCCGTCGCTCGAATCGTTGTTTGATCGGATTGACAACCGACTATCCCGTCGACAGTCGATCAATGGCTTCGTAGCTTTACTTTTTGTTGTGCTCTCCATGGTTGTCGGAATCTTGATCCTGGCCGATTGGCTAGCTCCAACGTGATGCAATGAGATAGGACACAACTGCTGCCGGCAGGAATGCGAATCCCCCACCCCTCCAGGCGTAACAATCGATCCCTCTGTTGGAATTTTACACAGATATTAAGGCTAAGGATCGTCCGGAAAATAGCTGTTCCTCTGTCCCCTCTCCCCTTTGGGAGAGGGTAGGGTGAGGGGACAGAAAGATACGACAGTTATTTTTTGGGCGATCCTAAGGCTGCTGGCCAACCTCTTTGGAAATTGATGTAGATGCCAATTCCAGTTGACTATGAAGAGCGCGTCTATGCAGGCGTCTTGGGGAAGTTGATCGGAGTTTACCTCGGTCGCCCTTTCGAAGGCTGGACCTACGAGAGGATTATGGATCAACTCGGCGAAGTGCGTTTTTACGTGCACGATCTGCTCGGCGTGCCTTTAGTCGTTACTGACGATGATATCACCGGCACCTTTACTTTTCTGCGAGCCTTGCCGGATCACGGAAATGACCGCAATCTGTCTGCCTCGCAAATCGGCCATACTTGGCTTAACTATATCATCGAACAGCGAACGATTTTATGGTGGGGAGGCCGCGGCAATTCGACCGAGCACACGGCTTTTCTAAATCTCAAGAACGGCATCGAAGCGCCGCACAGCGGTTCGATCGCCACCAATGGTCGCATCGTCGCGGAACAGGTTGGGGGACAAATTTTCAGCGATGGCTGGGCCATGGTCGCGCCAGGCGATCCAGAACTGGCTATGGAATTGGCTCGTAAAGCCGCCAGCGTAAGCCACGACGGTGAAGCCGTTTACGCGGCTCAGGTGCTCGCCGCCATGGAATCGGCAGCTTTCTTGGAGCGCGATATCAACCGGCTTCTCGATATCGGCATGTCGTGCATTCCGCGGGACTCGGTCATCTATCGCTTGCTGGACGATCTGAGAAACCAACACCTGCAGCAGCCTGATTGGAGAGAAACTCGTCGTTGGATCGCTGCCACCTACGGATACGATCGGTTTCCGGGAAACTGTCCCGTGGCGCCGAATCATGCACTGATCATGCTCGGTCTGCTGTATGGGGAAGACGATTTTCAGCAAACGCTGATGATCACCAACACCTCCGGCTGGGACACCGACTGCAACTCGGGCAATGTCGGCTGCTTGATGGGAATAAAAAACGGGCTGGCAGGCATCGAAGCAGGCCCTGACTGGCGGGCGCCAATTGCCGATCGTCTCTTTCTGCCCACTGCGGACGGCGGGCGAACCATTACCGACGCTGTTGCAGAGACTTTCCGCATTGCGAACATCGGCCGCTGTTTGGCCAGTGAACCGCCGTTGGTTCCGAAGGGAGGGGCTCGTTTTCACTTTGAATTGCCCGGATCCGTGCAGGGCTTCTTGCCTGAGGAGAATACCGAATCGCAGGGCACGGTCGACGTACGAAATGTTGCCGGACACAGCCGCCACGGCCGACGCTGTTTAGTTTTGCGGGTTCAACAATTGTATGGCGAAAGCGTCTGCCGAGTTGGCACGTCGACTTTTGCCGTTTCTGAACCACCGGTTATGCGCACCTACCCGTTGATCGCGTCTCCCACGCTCTATGCGGGACAGACTGTTTCCGCCGCCGTCGAAGCCGATGCGGCTAACGGAGGTCCGCTCGAATGCCGGCTGTACCTTTGCGCGTATGAGAAGAACGACGTACTAACTCGCTATTGCAGTTCGCCTGTCGTCTGCGAGCCAGGCTCATACAACCAATTGAATTGGAAACTTACGGAACCCAAAAGTGCGCCCATTGCCAACGTCGGGATTGAAGTGAGCGGCACGGGAGAGATCGACGCTGGAACCATCTATTTGGATTACCTGACATGGAAAGGTGAGCCAGATATCGTGCTGACGCGCACCGGACCGGAAGGACAAATGTGGGCGCGATCATGGATAAACGCTGTCGATCAGCTCGAGACATCGAGACGGTTACCGTTTCGCTGTGCACAAAACTACGGAACCGGCTTGCTCATTCACGGTACGCGAGAATGGACCGACTACACGGTATCGGCGACAGTGACGCCTCATCTCTGTGAGGCCTCGGGAATAGCAGCACGTGTTCAAGGAATGCGGCGCTACTACGCCCTCGTGCTGCGCAAGGGCGGCGACGTGGCGTTGGTCAAATTCCTGGATCGCGAAACCGTGCTGGCGAAAGTCGACTACCACTGGCGGTTTGACCAGAGTTACCGGCTGGAACTGGCCGTCCAAGGCAACCAGCTCCTCGGTCGGGTGAACCATCAACAGTTGTTCGACGTCATCGACGAGGACCACGCCTTGAAAGGTGGAGGCATCGCCCTGGTGATTCGCGAGGGTTGTATGTCCTCCGACGCGGTTACGGTTCGCCGACTTCCATCAACACGCGCTGACGAGCAAAAGCGACGCTTCGTCGGGTAAGATGCTCACGACTCGACTGCTGCAATCTTCGAGCTTTGCTGTGCCGACACACTTCTCATCAGCCTGACAAGACAGCTAATGGAGCAAGGCCGTGGAGCGATCGTTCGTCCGCCCCTCAGTCGTCCGCGTGAACGCTGAACAACTTGGCGGCCCGCATTTTAAATCGAAGTATGACGATCTTGTCGCGATAGCCGCTCAAGTCACCGTCGCCGTTCCAGGTTGACCTTCCTCCGATGAAAAGTACCAGTGCATGTGAGAGAATCCAGCCCGGGCTTTAGCCCGGAAGGGATTTTTTTAGATGGCACAGAAACGTCATGGAGTTGACCAGATTATCCCGATGTTGCGTCGAACCGATGTCGAACTCGGTAAGGGAAAGAAGGTTCCGGAGGTCTGCAAACGGCTGGGGATCGCTCAGCAGACGTACTACCGCTGACGTCAGAAGTACGGCGGGATGGCTCCGGAGATGGCCAAAGAGCTGAAGGCCCTCCAGAAGGAGAACACCCGGCTGAAGAAGCTGGTGGCAGATCAGGCCCTGGACAACGCCATCTTGAAGGAAGCCGCGAAGGGAAACTTCTAAGCCCCGAGCGACGTCGCCTCACTGTTGCTGAGGTGCGTCGCCGGTTGGGGCCTGAAACAGTCTCCGAGCGTCGAGCTTGTCGTGTGCTGGGTCAACCACGCACGACGCAGCGTTACCAGCCGCAGA
>Ga0310121_10005247_pt1 | contig 11201 bp, 7 predicted proteins | sample CB27_Tmax_986_MG_FD_203504 | JGI IMG/M metagenome (GOLD analysis project Ga0310121, IMG submission 203504) | Marine microbial communities from Western Arctic Ocean, Canada - CB27_Tmax_986 | ecosystem: Environmental > Aquatic > Marine > Oceanic | place: Canada: Western Arctic Ocean | collected...
CTTCGGGGCGGGTATCAGATGATGGAGGCGATCTATCCCGATGGCCGTCGGGAAGTGATCAACAAGATCGACTGGAACCATCTGTGGCACACGACTCACATCTACGAGGATTTGGCGCAGCCCTTGTTACCGAAGGGCACTGTTATCATCGCCTCCTCTCTCTTGGATAATACGGCGGAGAATCCATCCAACCCCGATCCTGACCAATGGGTGGTCTACAACCGTCGCAGCGTAGGAGAAATGGCCCACATCCGTTTCGGGATCACCTGGATCCCGGATGAGGACTTCGAGCAGATGGTTGCCGAGCGGGAGCGGCTCCTGAAGGAGAGGGACGACCGGATGGCCACTGATGATGGGGGCTGACATCTACAGGTAGGAGGAAAACCTGTCGGAAGGGCAGGTACAGCAGCAGTTCCGGAGAGCCCGGTGCGGATTCACTTCCGCACCGGGTTTTCTGCTTCCTGCCTGCCGAGTTATTTCCCACACTCGCTCTAGATATATTATTTAAGGGTTGCAAAGTGAGTTTCAGTGAAGACGAGGTCGGAATCACATTGACCGAGAATAAGGGAATGGGCCCAACGGTGGTTTCATGTAGTAGGCCTGGAGATTATGTTTTAATTGTGAGACCCTTCCTACTGGACCAACGGGTGGGTTGAAGTCACCGTCACCAACTGACCGGAGAGTTTCAGATGAGTGGGATGAAAGGTCGTCAGAATATCTGGGTAGCACTCGCTGGAGCGGTGTTCGCGGGAGCGATGGCTTTGCCACAGGGCGTTACCGCACAGGCAGTAACCTACGCCGGTGACGTTGCACACATTCTTGAGGAGAATTGTGTGAGGTGTCATCGGCCGGGCACCGCAGCGCCGATGGTACTCCAAACCTATGAGCAAGTAAGGCCCTGGGCGCCGATGATCAAGACCGCAGTGACGAACCGGATTATGCCCCCGGGCTGGTATCTAGACCGAACCGTGGGCATCCAGGACTTCAAGAACAACCCGTCGCTCACAGACGAGGAGATCGAGACGATCGCGACTTGGGTGGACTCAGGCATGCCGATGGGCGACCCATCGCTGCTACCGGAACCGATTGAGTACAAGGCAGACCACGAGTATTGGCAGCTCGAACAGGACCAGGGTTGGGGACCACCGGACATGATCCTCTCGTCGCCACCGTACACGGTTCCTGCCAATAGCGGGGATCAGTGGTGGGAGCCGGACGCAGCGATAGCCGATGTAACCGACACTGAGATGCCAGAACGCAGGTGGATCAGGGCGGTGGAGACCAGGCCCGCGGATGCTGAGAGCGGATATGTCTTCCATCATGCCAACACGAGTCTCCGTCGGGCGACGGACGACGGGTCACGAGGTGGTGGAGGGCTTTCCTCCGCTGCAGTCGGAAAGCGAACGGACATGTATCCGGAGGATGCCGGTAAGCTGATGGAGCCCGGGGACGAGATATCCTTTTCGATGCACCTGTTCCCGATCGGAAGAGAAGTAGTTGACGCTCAGATCCAGGTAGGTGTTTGGTTCTACCCAGAGGAAGAAGAGCCGAAGTACACCACCAACGATGAGACTTTATTCAATGCTAGCGAGAGTCGTAGTCTGGACTTGCCACGATACAGCGATATACTCGTTCCACCCCACGGATACCAGTTACTGCGTGGAAACCATGTGCTCGACAGGAATGCGCGAGTACACTCGATTCGAGGCCATATGCACCTTCGGGGTGGGTATCAGATGATGGAGGCGATCTATCCCGACGGCCGTCGGGAGGTGATCAACAAGATCGACTGGAACCATCTGTGGCACACGACTCACATCTATGATGATTTGGCGCAGCCCCTATTACCGAAGGGCACGGTTATCATTTCTACTGCTCTCTTGGATAATACGGCGGAGAATCCATCCAATCCCGATCCTGACCAATGGGTGGTCTACAACCGTCGCAGCGTAGGAGAAATGGCACACACTCGTTTCGGAATCACCTGGATCCCGGATGAGGACTTCGAGGAAATGGTTGCCGAGCGGGAGCGGCTCCTGAAGGAGAGGGACGACCGGATGGCCACCGATGATGGGGGCTGACACCTACAGGTAAGAGGAAAACCTGTTGGAAGGGCAGGTGCAGCAGCAGTTCCGGAGAGCCCGGTGCGGATTCACTTCCGCACCGGGTTCTCTACGAACAGGTCCGTCGCTTCATTCGATGGTATGAGTAAGGCTACCGGAAAAAAGTTGTGGCCACTCCAGCTATCAGAACAGAGTACGGTAAGACAGTCGCGTCACTAACGGTGGTCGGCGTAGATGGCGCTGGGTCCTTTGCTCCACGTTAGCGACTCCTGTCCCCTCGACTCGGTCTCGAAGACGCGAACTAACAAGATGGCTTTAAGCACCAGGGTAGGACTCATAAAGGCTGTTGAGATCATCATATGGCGGTTGGTCGCTCTTCTGATCGTCCCCTCGTTCCTGTTCGCCTCATGTGGAGAGGACGTGACAGGTCCCATAGACCGAGGCAACGACCCCAACTTTACCATCGTTGCACACTCGGATATGGGCTTTACAGCGACTAATCGAAAGGTGAACGTTTTTGGGGTGTCGATCTACGCCTATGCTACGGTAGAAGACGCTAAGCTACTGCACGCCGCTAATATCATGGCTCAATATCTAGACAATGATGAAGATGGCGTTGTCGATAATTCAACTTTGCTGAGTGCACTGATATCTAGCAACGCAGCGTTGTTCATGTGGAAGCGTTCGGGAGAAATATCGCTTGATGCGCAGGATCTGGGTGCAGACGAGTCAGTCCCTGCGTGGCATACCAACGGGCATACGGGCCAATTCGATGCCGCGTTGGAAGAAATTTGGCATGTTATTACGCAATATGGGTTTGCCAACGCTTATCAAAGTGCTCTGGGCGAAGAACCTGGCACGTCTCTGACCAACGCTATGGACATCGCAAGAGGTGGACATTTTCAGTCTGTTCCAAGCCCCTATCCGGACGGTGCGTGGTACACTTATGACGATCAAACCTGCGATTATAACTGTATGGCTACCGAGTATATCTACTGGGCGATGACTTCGGTCTTGGGAGCACAGGAGAATCGTGCGGGCCAGATCGAACAGGAATGGAAGCTGAATACTGAGGCCAAGGTGCGGCAGACCGATACGGCCATATATCAGCTATTGACGGATCCTCAATACGGATTCCCGACGGTATTGCCAGACGGGACATATAGGAGATAGATGAAAGCGAAACTCTACGATTTAGGCCAAAACGCGGGATCGCTATCTCAATCGCTCTGCAGGACTAGCACTTTGTTTTGCTCCTGGCGCGCAATCGATAAGTGGAGGTAGCACCCTGACAGCATGGCCGGTTGGTAGACCCACTTAATTGACGCTTTTCGACAGGCAACACTTCAGCCTATGACCAACAGAAACCTCCGCAGATATGTCACCCAGGATTGGGCCAGTGATGCCTTTCGGTTTCACTGCTGTACTCTACTCCGCGTGGCTGGCACAATCAGGAAACTCGCAATGGGCCTGACACCCACCGGCTTCCTCACTGGATTGATGGCGGCTGCTAGGGTCTTCGCGGCTGGGGTACTCCTGACAATGACACAGGGGCTAACGGCTCAAGCTCAGGTTTCCACTGAAGCCAATGGTGTCCAAATCGATGGTCCCCCTCCACCTGTAGCCCCAGATGTGATCAGCAGGGACGATGAGGGAGGAGCCACTATTCGAGCTGTCCGAGTAACGGAACCCATGCGCATTGATGGCGAGCTTGACGAGGCCTTTTACCAAACGACCCTATCGATCTCAGACTTCGTTCAGACCGTGCCCAATGAGGGGGCAGCCCCGACCGAGCACACAGAGGCCTGGATCGGCTTCGACGACAGCAATGTGTACGTGGCCGGCCGCGTGTGGGACTCCGCGCCAGAGAATGAATGGGTTGCCAATGAGATGCGGCGGGACGCACAGCAGATCCGGTCAAACGACAACTTCGGGGTCTTCTTGGACACCTTCTACGATCGTCGCAACGCCGTGACACTCTATGTGAATTCGCTCGGTGCATTTACCGACATGCAGATAACGAACGAAGGGAACCCCAACCGCGACTGGAATCCGGTCATCGACATCCAAACTGGTCGCTTCGACGGAGGCTGGACGGTCGAAATAGCGATTCCTTTCAAATCTCTCCGGTATCGTGCGGGCAGGGAGCAAGTCTGGGGGATCCAATTGCGACGGAACGTCATTCGCAGGAACGAATGGAATTATCTCACGTTCCTTCCGCTCTCTGTATCCGGAAACGGATCGATGGGACTCTTTCGCGTGTCGATGTATGGAACACTGGTGGGTATCGAGGCACCACCCTCCGGGCGAAATCTCGAGATCAAGCCGTATGCAATCTCAGGGCTCCAGACAGACATGGCCGTCGATCCCGTCGTCTCCAACGATGTCGATACGGATGCGGGGTTGGACGTCAAGTATGGTATCACTGAGAACCTGACGGCGGATCTCACCTTTAACACGGATTTCGCACAAGTCGAGGTGGACGAGCAGCAGGTCAACCTAACCCGGTTCAGTCTCTTCTTCCCGGAGAAGAGGGAGTTCTTTCTTGAAGGCCGGGGAATCTTCAACTTCGGGACAGGTGGTAATTTTGGCGGGGGCGGTCTCAGGGGCGCCCCCAGACTGGGTGGTGGCGGCTCTGGTGGTGGAGCACCCACCCTCTTCTACAGCCGACAAATCGGTTTACAGGATGGAGAGCCAATCCCGATTCTGGCAGGGGGGAGGATCACCGGAAAGATCGGCTCGTTTGACGTGGGAGCCGTAGGGATTCAGACAGACGACCATCCAGATGTCGGGGCTGAGTCCACTAATTTCACTGTGCTTCGTCTCCGCCGAGACATCTTTGCTCGAAGCAGCGTCGGAGTCCTTTTCGAAAACCGGTCGGTTTCCATCAAGGGAAAGGAGGGACCCAACCAAGCATATGGAGTCGATGCAAACTTTGCCTTCTTCGACAATGTGAGCTTCCTGACCTACTACGCGAAGACGAGAACTGAGGGGGTCTCCGGAAACGACGAAAGCTATCGATCCCGCTTCAACTATGCCGCGGACAGATGGGGTGCATCCATCGACTATCTCCTAGTGGGGAATGATTTCAATCCGGAGATCGGATTCGTTCGCCGAAAGGACTTCCGACGAACATCTGTTTCAGGACGCTTCAGCCCCCGTCCCGAGTCCATATCGTGGATTCGGCGGTTCATCTTTCAGGGAAATGTTGGGTATCTGGAGAACGAGCGGAACCGCTTTGTAGAAACCCGCAACTGGGGAGGAAGCTTCCAGGTTGAGTTCGAAAACAGCGATGGTCTCAGTATCGATTCTAGGGACAGTTATGAGCATCTGAACAAAGACACAAACATTACGGGTGCGACAATCCCTTTGGGCCGGTACTCCTTTCGCGATGTTCAGGTGAGCTACATCTTCGGCCCACAGCGCCGGATGGCTGGCAGCGTATCCGTGAGAAATGGTGGCTTCTACTCGGGCGAGATCTCATCCGTAGGTTTCAGTCGTGGTCGAATCGAGATTCTACCGCAGCTTTCTATTGAGCCCGCCATCGAATTCAACTGGATCAATCTGCCAGACCAACAGGGATTCAGGGGTGAATTCAATCAACACGTCACCCGGGTCCGGGCAAACTACAGCCTGAGTCCTCGCACGTTCGTGAGTGGATTGGTTCAATACAACGCGGGCAGTGATACCTTCAGCAACAACTTTCGGCTCCGGTGGGAATGGGCGCCGGGGAGTGAGCTTTTCATCGTGTATACCGAGGATCGAAACACCGACATATTTGACAGGTGGTCCGAGCTCTCGAACCGTGGACTGGTGATCAAGGTGAACCGGTTGCTTCGGATCTGACTAGACTCGGGGAGGTTCTCGTATATCCTGCTGCTCTTAGAGTCGGGTAGGGAGGAGTCGTTTTTCATGAGCTTCGAATTGGACCGGTGACGGTGGGCGGAAACCGGGGCGTGATCATCCAAGCCCGTATCGTACTCCTGGCCCTATAACCTTCCGGCATGAGGATCGCGTTCTCAAAGTCACCGGGGCGTATCGACGCTGAGGAGAGCTGGCGGATCTGAATGACGCAGGGCAGAATGAGGATATGGTACTGACAGTATACTCCGAATTGAGTTGTGCGCCCCTGTCCGAAAATGAAGACACAGTCTCCGTTCAACCCTGGTACTTCTGAGGCCCAGAACCCTGAGGCTTGGGTCTGGCATATGCTGGGGCTCGTCAATCCTGTTCTGGTCATCACCTGCAACTTGATGGGTGGACCTTGGGTCCTTGCCGGTGTGACGTACATGCTCGGGCTAGGCCCCCTACTCGACCTCTCGCTGGGTTGTGCCGATCCTCCAAAGCCACCGCGAGCGTCCGGACGAGTCTTTCAGGTTCTGCTTTACGTCCACGCCTTAATGCAGCTCATCGCGGTAGGGACACTCTTCTATCGTGCAGGTCTAGACGGAAGCGCTTGGACCACATGGGGAGCTGCGTTGAGCACAGGACTAAGTTCTGGCCAATCAGGTATCATCGTCGCCCATGAGCTAGGTCACACGCGTCCGCGTTCCTTTTCGTGGTGGATTGGGAGGCTGAATCTACTATCTGTGCTTTATTTGCATTTCACGACAGAGCACAATCACACGCACCATAGACTTGTCGGTACTGTCGCCGACCCGGCGAGTGCTCGCTACGGGGAATCACTCTGGAGATTCGTACCAAGAAGTATCGCCGGCCAGTTCAGAGATGCGCTTAACATCCACGCATCAAAAGGTCGGACCGTACTTGAGAATCCGGTCGCTCGTGGCATGGCCCTTCAGATCATTTTGGTTTCGGGATTGTACGTTTTGATGGGACCGTGGGTCACTGCCTCATTCATTGTTCAAGCTGCCTCCGGGGTCTTCCTGCTGGAGTACATCAATTACATCCGTCACTACGGTCTGACTCGACAGTCTGGGGAGCGGCAGACCGAACTGCATTCCTGGCAATCCGAGCAGCGCTGGTCTCGCTGGACCCTGCTCGAACTCACCCGGCACTCGGCTCACCACCTCAAGCCGAGCGAGCCATTCTGGAGACTTCGCCCGTACGAGAATGCGCCAACGCTTCCATCTGGAATGTACGGGTGCTTCTGGATGGCTCTCGTTCCACCACTGTGGAGACGCATCATGCATCCACGGATCCCGGAAAGTTTCCTACCAAATTGAGCATGTCTTTTCTCCTCAATCCGAACGTCGACCGTGTGCGTTCCTATGGAGACGCCGAGCGTGCTGTCATAAGTCTCACCGAGCACGAGCGTGCCGCGGCGGAAATCAGGGGTTGGCCGGACCATGGCCCGAGTCCGCTTCACTCTCTCCCGGCTCTGGCCCGCGACCTCGGAGTTCGTGAACTCTGGCTCAAAGACGAGTCAGAACGATTCAACCTGGGAAGCTTCAAGGCCCTGGGTGGAGCCTATGGTGTTCTGCGTGTGCTGGAGCGTGAACTGGGAGAAGACCATCATACCCTCAGCCATACTGTCACGGTGACGTCTGCCACCGATGGAAATCACGGCCGATCTGTAGCGTGGGGGGCCAAAAACTATGGTTGTGAATGTGTCATCTACCTGCCGCAGCATGTGACCAAGCGGCGTATGGCGGAGATCGCGGCATTCGGTGCCAGGACCGTCCGCGTACATGGCACCTACGACGAGGCGGTGGCCCTGGCGGATGAGGATGCTCGACGCAATGGGTGGCATGTGGTCTCGGATACTTCATACGAGGGATACCAGCAAGTCCCGTGCTGGATCATGCAGGGCTACAGTATCATGGTGGACGAGATCCTGGAACAGATGCCCGATGGACACCGACCTACCCATGCGTTCCTTCAGGGCGGTGTTGGCGGACTGGCGGCTGCCGTGTGCGGCCACCTCTGGGAGTTGGATGGAGAACGACGTCCGATCCTGACGGTTGTGGAGCCTGAGGAGGCCGACTGTCTCTATCAGAGCGCCGCCGCTGGAGAGCCAGCGCACGCCTCTGGGTCACTCCAAACGATCATGGGGGGTCTTTCCTGTGGAAAGATCTCACCCCTAGCGTGGACGATCCTCGGGCCCGGTGTGGATGCATTCATGACGGTCGGAGAGGAGCATGTGAAGCCCCTTATGATCAGGCTGTCCGAGGGTCTCGACGGCGATTCACCCATCGTTGCTGGAGAATCAGGAGTAGCCGGCCTGGCGGGTCTAGAGCGAGTGGCATCCGAGCCGTCGCTGAGATCAGCCCTTGAACTTGGGCCAGACGCACGGGTCCTGACCATTGTGACGGAAGGAGCCACGGATCCGGAGGTGTACGAGAGGATCGTCGGGCGGGCGCCGGAGAAGGTGTCTGCAAAGTAGGAAGCCCCCTTTCTCGGAGTCGTAGACGCTGGGGATGGAGCCAAGGGCGGTTTTTTAGAGCGTGTTCAAGATTGATCCGTAACGCCTTTCCCACTCGATTGTGAGGGGCCCTCGAGACATCATGACACACCAGTAGAATTGGGGCATGAGAATGAACGACAACCTTAGTCAGTGCCTGCTACAGAATACACGCCGCGAGGCATGCATGAACTGGTTGGTTCTCGCCCTACTTCTCTTCGTAATTTTGCTTCCCTGTTCTGCATTCGGGCAGGAACAGTGGCCACGATCGGGGAGAACACGAACTGATGTCTTAGTGGATTTGGAGGAGGGAGGGCGGGCATTCCACCGAGATCCGGATGACGCCGAAGTGCGACTCACGTACGCTCGTCTCCTATTCGAAAGCGGAGATTTCTGGCAGGCACGAGACGCGGTTCTTCCTCTCGTAGGTTTATCCAATCCATCAACGGAAGCAATGGAGATGGCCGCGAAGCTCCAATATCTGACCGCCCACTACGACGAAGCTGTGTCGCTCTACAATCGGGTGCTTGAAGCCAAGAAGGGCGACGTCAACGGCCAAGTGATGACCAACGTCAATAAATTGCTCGCATATTACCAGCAGAATCGCTTCGACAAGATAAAGGAGATCGAGTTTCCGGATGGCGTTCAACTGCCAAATGCGAAGCTTGCGGCGGAATTCGATCAGAATCCTTATCAGCTTGAGTGGAATAACGATGAAAGGATATCCATCGTCCCGTTCCATATCACCGATCCGCTCCCCGTGATCACCTTAGAAGTGGACGGTGTTCCGGTTCAGATGATCTTCGACACGGGTGGAGACATGCTCATTCTGGACTCTGAGATTGCCGAGGCAATAGGAATCGAGCCGACAGTGACCGCTATGGGTACCTTCGGTGGGGGTCTGCAACAGGAAGTCGGCTTCGGCAAAGTTGATGAGGTAAAGGTCGGTGATGTCACTATACGAGAGGTGCCGCTGACCATTCTGCCCACCAAGCGCTTTTCGCCGGGCTTCCGCGGATACACCATAGGCGGTGTCCTAGGAACAGCGGTAATGCGGCAGTTCCTGGGGTCGCTCGACTATAAGAACGAACGACTCGTACTCCGTGAGCGGTCACCTGAGAACGCACGCGAATTGCAATCGGCGATGGGAGATCGTGTTGCGGCAGAGATTTCGTTCGTATTGGATCAGACTCACCTCATGATGGCACGTGGGGACATCAACGACAAAGAGGGGCTGACCTTCTTCATGGATTCTGGGCTCGCGAGTCACAACATGCTCACGGCACCGATTCAAACCCTAGAGCATCTCGGTATCCCGGAGCCTCAGAGAACAGTAGACGAAGAAAGTGTTGGCGGCGGTGGTGGAGTGTGGGCCTCTGGGCAGTTCCCGGTTTGGAGCGTGGCGCTTGGCCCACTCGTACAGACCGACACCACTGGAGAATATGGCTCCCGTCCACCAGGGAGCTACTGGTCGGAGTTCTACATTCAGGACGCCGTCCTGTCCCACCAGTTCCTTCGACAGTATGCATCATGGACATTGGATTTTGACAACATGACGTACATTTTCGAGAGTCCTAGTCTGACGCCATAGATCTCCCTGGCCAGCATCTCGGAGGCTCATCGAACAGAACGCTTACGATAATCGTCTTAACGACGTCTGGAATAGCCTAAGAAACAGTATTGTTCATGTCTGGTACCCCCCGAATGAGTTGCGGGTTTGAGCGCGGCAGGGCAGAGTTAGGGAAAGCACTATCGGACTTTGGGGAAGGTCATACAACCATGAATGTTACTGCCGCCCACCTTTTCGGGTTAGCCGTGAAAGCATGAAGACCTATCGCGGCAACTTGAGCCCCTTCCTCTTGATCGGTGCACTGCTCTTGCAGGCATGCGCCGGCACCAGAGGGACTACCACCCAGACTCCGAACCCCTCCTCTGCCCTGTCAACGACGGAACTCGAGGCCCTCTACCGGGCCCGAGCGGACAGTGCTCTCATGCGGGTAAGTGACGAAGATGTCCAGTTCATGACGGGAATGATCAGCCACCATGCACAAGCACTAGTGATGTCGGCATTAGCCCCCGAGAACCAAGCCGGCCGTCAGGTCGGGACGTTAGCCGCACGGATCATCAATGCCCAGAAGGACGAAATCGCTTTCATGCAACAGTGGCTACTTGATCGTGGACAGCCGGTTCCGGAAGTGAATGACATGGGTCGGCCAGCACACGCCATGCAAATGCCGGGGATGTTAAGCCCGGAGCAACTTGAAGACTTGGAGAAGGCGAAAGGCCTGGAGTTTGATCGGCTGTTCCTGACCTACATGATTCAACACCACCAAGGCGCCGTCACCATGGTGCACGAACTATTCTCCATTGATGGAGCGGCACAGGACGATCATACATTCAAGCTCGCTTCTGACATTCAGGTGGATCAGATTACCGAGGTTGCTCGCATGCGGGACATGATTGAGGCGCTGCCCACGCCAGAGTCCAACCGTTGATGCGCACGCACTCATTACACTCGAGGACACATGATATGAGACCTGTTGCCCCGCTACCCCATGATCGGTCAAGCGTCCTTGCTCCTTTGGCGAAGCTGTTTGTCCTAGCTGGGGGGCTGATGGCCTTGGCCGGCTGTGCCTCCCAAAGCCGTACGCCCGAAACTGGTGTATCTGTCGTGGCCTCCTCACTCAGGGTTACACCGCCAAGTCCGGATCCCCGGGTAGGTCTAGAAGCCGGGCTCTTTGACGCCGCAGAGGCCATTTGGAACCTGCGTGTCT
>Ga0310121_10005249_pt1 | contig 11198 bp, 8 predicted proteins | sample CB27_Tmax_986_MG_FD_203504 | JGI IMG/M metagenome (GOLD analysis project Ga0310121, IMG submission 203504) | Marine microbial communities from Western Arctic Ocean, Canada - CB27_Tmax_986 | ecosystem: Environmental > Aquatic > Marine > Oceanic | place: Canada: Western Arctic Ocean | collected...
TGTCGTAGAACGTCTGCACGAAGAAAACCTTCCTCCTGATATAATCTCTGGTGGAAGTACAGGCACCTATGACATAGATCACGACATGGGCGTCTTGACAGAAGTCCAAGCTGGGACTTACGTTTTTATGGATGTCAACTACAAAGGAGTCTCAATGCAAAGAGACTCCTCGTTCCCTTTCCAACCCTCACTAACGGTCCGATCAACCGTTATTAGTACTTCAAAACCTGGATTGGCAATAACCGATGCAGGGTTGAAAGAAATTGACAATTTAAACGGTCTGACACCAGAGATACTTAGAGGAGCGCCTGAGGGAGCAACATATCAACTATGCGGCGACGACATGGGACGGATAGAATTCGCGAACTCTAGCGACGTTTTGCAAATCGGCGATGTGGTTGAACTCATGCCTCCACACTGTTACCAAACTGTTAATATGTATTCGCACTACCACGTAGTTAAAGGAGATAAATTGGTTGATATCTGGCCAGTTGATGCCCGGCTAACTTGGTAATTAGCATATCCCTCCCTGCCCTAAAGTCCTATATGTCCAAGCACGAATACCATCGGTGGAGTATCACGCACTGGTTACAGCATATGCTGACTGTTGCTCAGAAAGGTTGGCAATATTTTACTCCAATGTTAATGTCTAGTTTGGCCAGTTATCAGCGTGGTCCATAATGCCAATAGTGTGCGCTACTTCACCCAATCAATAACGGAGAGTCTTTTATGGAATTCGGACTTTTTTATGATTTCGACATTCAGTCTGGCTCGACTCAGGTTGAGACATTCGAGCGATGTTTCAATCAAATCGAAGAATCAGAAAAGCTGGGAGTTGATTCGATATGGCTGGCAGAAGTTCATTTTAGTCCCTATTCAATGCTATCGTCACCCCTTATCATTGCCAGTTCTGTAGCCACACGAACTAGTAAGATCCGAATAGGAATCGCCGTACAAGTTTTACCTCTAGCCAACCCACTGCGTGTTGCAGAAGAAGTAGCAACACTGGATCATGTAAGCAAAGGGCGTCTTGATTTCGGCGTAGGTAGAAGTGGACTCACAAGGTATTATAAAGGATACAACGTAAACTACAGCGAAAGTAGCGGTCGATTTCTAGAAGGAATGGAAATCATTACTAGAGCATGGGATGATAAACCCTTTTCTTACGAAGGAAATTTTTATACTTTTGAGGATGTTAGCGTCCAACCAAAGCCTTACCAAGATCCTCATCCACCCATCCGCGTGGCGACCGCGAGTGAAGATACTTTCTCAATGGTGGGCAAATTAGGATACCCAATATTTATTAGCACTAACTCTGACATCCCTGAACTTACTGATCGCCTAAAGATTTACAGAGAGGCAAGGAAGAGCGCTGGCCACACCAGTAAGGAAGATATTTTATTGAGAATACCTGCATATATTTCAGATGATCCTCAAAAAGCTAGACTTGAACCTCAAGACAGCACAATGCATATGATTAACTATAGTGCGGCACAAATTGCGTCGGCACCGAATAATGAAACGATCAAAAGGCTGCAAAAACTCGCTAATATTTCATACGATGACATCCTCAAGAACAAAGTCATGTACGGTACACCAAATGAATTAATAGAACGTATCCAAGAGTACAAAGAGACTCTTGGTATAACTGGTCTAGTATTAGAAATGAATTACGGCGGGCAAATTCCCAGTGAATTGGTACTAGAATCCATCCGTAAACTCACCGAGAAAGTCATCCCCCATTTTAAGTAGATATCTACGACTAATACAACTCTCTCAGGCCATATCAACTAGAGATATTCTCATATCTGAGCTTTACATTGGATCTTTCTTCTTGCAAAGTGGCGGTTATGGTACGTTCATGGTTCTCCCAACCGTTGTTTAGAGCTTCTAAAGTTTCCATTTCACATAGACTGACTAATCGAGCTGGGACTTTGTTTGAAACAGCCAGTTCATGGAACAGTCTGTAATCCTTATAAGCTAATTTTAGATAGAATCGACTAGGTAGAAATTTACCCTGCAACAGGGTGGCAGGCCATCTCGCATCCTCATCAAACTTACCTTCACTATTAGATGCTATTTTTTCCATAGCTTCTATTAAAACCGCTAGGTCGACCCCAGCTTTGACGGCAAGTGTCATACATTCTGCCATAAGTAAATCTGTGCTCATGCTGAGAGCATTCAATGATATCTTGGAGATGCATCCGGCACCCAAGGAACCCACCCTTATAACCTCATTCGCCATGATCTCCATAATTGGTAGTGCTTTTTCAAAGGCCTTTACGTCTCCTCCAACCATCATCGTGAGAACACCCTTAATAATACTTTGACGATCTCCCATAACTGGAGCATCCAGCATGTGAATTCCCTCATTACTTGCTTTCTTACCTATATATTTGATCACATCAGGCGAATTTGTAGTGTGATCTATATATATAGCACCTGACCTAAGATATTTGAGTAATCCTTCTTTACCCGTAGTCATCTCTTCCATCTCTATAGGTCCAGGAAGCATCGAGCAAATAATTTCGCACTGGTTTGCTAATTGGTATAGTGATTCTGCCCAAACAGCTCCCTTCTTTATTAAATGTTCTGCTGCATCGCGATTACGATCATAAACTACTAATGATAATCTCTCATCATTCAGTAATCTAGCAGCCATAACTTCTCCCATATTACCAAGTCCTATAAATCCTATCCTCATCTCTGTATCTCTCCTGATATATTGCTAAGGCATATAGCATCCTACGCCATTCTATAACGTGCGTCATTGTACGATATCCATACCTATAAGGCCACGTTTATGTCGGATTTACTGTTATGCTCATATACTTAGGTAAACTATATTTTAAGATCCCAAGAGGATGCCAGAACAACAAACAACCTCACGACAAGGGTATTCCCAATAACACGATTCGTAATTGTGGCTTCGCACCTGTGATGCTACAATACGGAAAACTAAGAGAGCCATCACTTTACCGTACGTCGTTTGTAGGAGCTAATAGAAATGAAAGAGGATATCCAACTGATCGCTCATCTTATGCGCCGTGCAGGCTTCGGAACCAGTCATGACCAGTTGAAAGAATATACTTCTAAGGGGTATCAGGCCACAGTCAATGAACTGCTTGAAAGCTCTCATTCACAGTCTCTACCAGAAGATCTTATTAGGCGATATCACTACGATCTCTCAGCCGTTTTTGACAGCTATTCAGCTGGATCCTACTGGCTTTATCACCTCATTACAACGGATGATCCGCTTAGAGAAAAAATAACCCTGTTCTGGCACAACATTTTCGCAACTGGATATGCCAAAGTCACAGTAGGCAAAGTTATGACCGATCAAATCAAAATGTTTAGGCGCTTTGGTCTTGGAAATTATAAAACGCTACTGTTAGAACTCTCAAAAGATCCAGCTATGCTTATTTGGCTGGACAATGTAGACAATCACGACGGCGCGATAAACGAAAACTTTGGAAGAGAGTTATTAGAGCTCTTTTCCATGGGAGTAGGCAATTACTCAGAAGATGATATAAAAGAATGTTCTCGTGCCTTTACAGGTTGGAGTGTTGCTAACACGGAATACACTAAGCAATTGGCGGTGAGAAATTCCATTTGGCCATACGGGAAAATCGCCTGGCGATTCGAATATAAAGACGAAGATCATGATGAAAAAGAAAAGACCTTTTTGGGAGAAACAGGGAATTTCAACGGAGAAGATATAATTGACATCATATGCCGCCAGGAGGCTACAGCAAAATTTATAGCCAGGCACATGTATCACTTCTTTGTAGCTGACGAGCCTCCCGTACCTCAATGGCCATATGAACCCCCTCAGGATCCACACGCTATAGATATCCTGGTAAAGTCTTATTTCGAAAGTGGTTACGAAATTAAATCTATGTTACGTACACTGTTCCACTCTGATTTTTTCCGCTCATCGAATTGCAGATACGCTAAGATCAAAAGTCCTGCAGAACTGGTAACAGGGGTTATCAGGCTTACGAAAGAGTTCGAATGTCCGAATAATAGTATAACCGAAAGGAATTATCAGATGGGTTATATGGGACAAGAACTTGTAAATCCGCCATCTGTGGAAGGATGGCACCAAGGATTGGACTGGATAGAAACGGGATCATTAATGGAGAGATTGAACTTTGCAGCAGAACAACTTAGTAATCTGAACAAACCAGGTGTAAAATCGATAGTTCAGCGCATTCTGGCTAACCAGAATGCGTCAATCCCCCCAGAAATGCTTCTAGACAAGTGTCTCGAACAATTAGGCTCATTCGAAATTAAACCTGAAACAAGAAAAACCCTAATCGAATACGTTAAAGAGAGTTACAAACCAAACGGAGAATCCTCAGGGTCTAAAGAGTACGAAGAGCGAAGGGTCTCTGATGTCCTTCGTATGGTTGCCTCAATACCAGAATTCCAAAGATCCTGACATCAACCATGATTGACTATCAAAAGCCATAGGACAAACAAAATAGATCATGAAATCTTCTACAACAGAGCTGAAGGACTCCCAGTTTCTAAAGTATAGTCATACAATTGGCCTATGTACTATGTTAGGGCGAGGCTTCATGTTTCCCTCAGATACAGCGATTGCTAGCAATGGTAAATTGTTCACTGTTAGCAGGGGACATCCAGGAGACCTACGTACACGCAGAGTGACCTCATTTGATGTGGACAGCCAATTTTATGGGGTATTTGGAGAACACGGCGAGGGGGATGGACAATTCATTTGGCCCTCAGCGATAGCAATAGATACAGACGATAATATTTACATCAGTGACGAATATACGAACAGGATAAATATATTTGATAAGACAGGTAAATCTATCGCTCATTGGGGAGTACCTGGTGATGAAATAGGACATTTTAAAGGGCCATCGGGGATAGCTTTCGATAGTGATGACAATCTGTATATTGCCGATCACGGTAACCATCGGATCCAAAAATTTACTAAACATGGACAATACCTAACCCATTTTAGTTCTAAGGGCTCTACAGGAGGTCAATTGTACCTGCCATGGGGTCTTTCTCTGGACAAATACAACAATATCTACGTTGCTAACTGGCGTAACGATCGTATAGAGAAATTTTCTCCAGACGGCACTTTTCTACGTTATTTTGGTGTCTCAGGAAACGGTGACGGACAATTGAAAAGACCGTCTAGTGTTGCCGTCGATAGCGAAGGATACATATATATCGCAGACTGGGGCAACGAGAGAGTACAAATCCTAGATCATGACGGGGGTTTCGTTACCAAATTAAGAGGTTCCGCTACCGTTTCCATATGGGCAAGAGAATTCCTGGAAACGAATGTCGAAGAAGCCGACGCACGGGCTGTGTCTAATCTAGAACCGAAACTAACACAATTTAATGGCGATCCTCATGAGGAGTCTGCTCATACAGAAAAGTTTTTCTGGGGCCCAACCTCAGTTAAACTGGACGAGGATAACAGATTATACGTTACTGAGAGTAATCGCCATAGAATTCAAATTTACGAAAGGAACTAACGAAAAAAACCAATAGTCACTTCGATGTTACGTATTAAAAGAATTTGTTCCTGTGACTATAGTTTGTGACTTACTTTAATCTCAGTTGTAACAAGATCAGATCTTTCTACAATTTCAGCTGATCTGTTGAACCTAACGAGGACTCAAGTATCCAGACTTTCGGACCTCAACTCAAGATTAATATCTCAGGAAGCGACAGTATGACGAAAAAATTTGAGCATCTTCTAGACGCCGCGCGCAATTTAGCCGATAGGATATTTCCCTTAGTGGATGATATTGACAAAGAAAGAGCACTGCCTAACGAAATCTCGAACGAAATAGCCGACAAAAACTTTTTTAGATTACTTGTCCCTAAGTCACTGGATGGCTTCGAACTCGATTTTGTTAATTACCTGAAAATACTGAAAGTGTTTGCTCATATCGATGGGAGTACCGCATGGTGCGTTAACCAGAACAACGTATTTGCAACCAATTCCGCAAGAATGCCTAAGGAAATCGCCCATAAGATTTGGAACGACAAGAGAGCTGTAGTATCTAATGGTCCACCTGATGATTCAGCTTCTGCAACTATGATGGAGGGAGGATACAGCATTTCAGGGCGTTGGAACTTCAGCAGTGGATGTCGCCACTCAACATGGGTCGCCGCACTGGTTCCTATACACGAATCATGTAGCCATTCTGACTTGTCTAGAAAACCTCAAACCCATCGAACTATGTTGATCCCAAAGAAAGATGTCTCTCTAATAGATACATGGCAAGTAAATGGTCTTAGGGGAACGGGTAGTTTCAGTTTCGAGGCGACTGATCTCTTTGTTCCAAACAACCATACATTTGGACCAGAAGACCCTCCTTGGAATAATAATCCGCTCTATCACATACCTACAGTTTTACTCTTTGCTTCGGGGTTTGCTACAGTGGCGCTTGGCCTAGCATACTCAGGGTTACGAGAAGCTATCAAATTATCCACAATAAAAACACCCGGTAAGACAGACACTTTACTCGCTAATACCTCCACCACACATCGAGATATAGGCAAAGCGGAAGCGTCTTGGCGTGCCGCTCAGGCATTTCTTGATACCAGCGTTATATCTTTGTGGAATACCGCTATAAGTAATCAATCCTTGACCCCGCACCAGCGTATTCAGTTACGCCTGTCTAGCACACATGCTATAAGAACATCCGCACATGTGATTGACGTCGCGTATAATCTCTCTGGCTCTAATGCCATTTTTACCAAAAACCCCATTCAACGCCGATTTCAAGACATACACGCAATCACTCAACAAATCCAGGGACGGTTAACCCATTACGATACGGCCGGACAGTTCCTGTTGGGACTGAATACGAACAAAGAAATGTACTAATTGCAATATTGAGATCTGCTTCTTAATCTGCTGTAGACAGAAGACCTCTCAGTTGCTCTCCGTTCCCTTTCCACCAATCATGGAGAATATTTATGTCTGTACCTAAGGAAAAATGACGAACTCCCATTTCAAGATACGTATCAGCTTCGTTAGGACTATTTATTTCTGCTCTAGGTTGTATCCCAAACTTGAGTGCAGTTCCGAACACTTTGTTGCGAGCTCTAATGACGTCAGGATGATTACGCTCACCAGGCTTACCTATACTCATGGAGTAGTCACTACCACCCCACTGAATCATATCAATACCTGGAACTGATAATATTTCTTCTAAGTTTGACACTGCCGTCCGTTTTTCGATCATGATTGCCACTACCACATCCCTTAATGATTGGACATAGTCAGGAGAGCCACCATATCCCATATAAGTATTACGACGGGTGGCTACACCATACAAACCTCCATCGTGTGGAGTATCCGGTCGGACTATTCTCACACATTCCTTTACATCTTCAACAGTACGACAGTCTGTAAACAATACGCTATTGAATCCTGCTCCAATTCCTCTCTGAGCTAGAAAAACCTGGTGGCTCTGGTCCACTTTAATCATGGATCCCATATTATAAAGTTCAGCCGTCCTGCAAATATTGTCAAGATCGTGCAGATCGAATGTACCATACTCTGCTACAAATTCAACATAATCATATATTTCTGTATAACCTAGTGCTTCAACCGCAGGCATCCAAGTACTATGGATGTGCGTACTGAGAGTAGGTTGAGATTTGTTCAGTTTTTCTCTGAGCTTATTAGGCTTCATTTCATCCCCACGTTAGAGTTTGACTAACATCAATCGTGTATCATCGTTCCACTGACCATCACCATTGAGATCTGCGCGCTTCCATATTTGAATGAACGTCTATCAAAACTGTCTGTCCTTCAGCGTTTAATTTTTGAGCATCCTTAAGAGCGCTAACAATTTCATTCGGCCTTTTCACAGTAATACCAACCGCTCCCATACCTTCGGCTATCTTGGCATAGTCGCTACTCATATACGTGACACCATATCGCTCCCTCGCCACTGGATAGCCCCCGGGATACGTTGCCATTCCACCGTTATTTAAAACGACTGTCGTAATAGGAGTCCCACTACGCACAGAGGTTTCTATGTCCAATCCAGACATCCCAAAGGCCCCATCTCCCATAAGATTTAAGCAAAACTTATCCGGATGAGCTAATTTTGCACCAATCATTAGTGGTATCCCAAAACCAAGGTGTGTCGTTTTCCCCCATCCTACATAGCTGTGCGGTACTGTCGCCGTGTAAAAAGGAATTATTGAATCCCTGGGAGCTCCCGCGTCATGGGTGACAATACTATTTTCCCAATCCAAAGTCCTATTGATATCACCAATAACCCTATATGCGTTTATAGGTAATTCTTCAGACGACAATAATGGACTCCATTCTTCCATCCATTTATGTTTCACTTCTGATATGTCTGTTGCTATGTTAACCCGTTCTTTTTGACCATTATTCCCAAGTTTCGATTTTATTTCAGCAATAATCATCTTCAAGGTCAGTCTACAATCACCAGGCAATCCTATATTTATCGATTCATCCTTGTTTATGTCATCTATGCTATCTGTATTTTGTATTATTATTTTACCTGGTGGAATCGACTGACCATAGCTTGTTCTCGTTAAACTGGACCCAAGTGCGAACACTAAGTCACATTCTTGTAGCCATTTATGTGCTGCTAACGTAGTAGCCCCACTCCCAGCCCCCAAAGACAAGGGATGTCGTTCATCAAATGACGACTTACCCGGCATAGTACAAAATACAGGGATTTCCATAAGTTCTGCCAATTCTTTTAACTCACTTGTTGCACCAGAGAAGAGCACTCCTGCTCCAGACCATATGACTGGGTTTTTTGCCTCTAGAAGAGCCTTGACTGCATCTCTAACATCATCAAACGAGGGAACCTGAAGGAAAGCCTTTGGTGAATGATAATTGAATGCCAAATCTGGAACACTTTCTGGACCAACATCTGCTGGTATGTCAATTACGACCGGTCCAGGTCTGCCATTTCTCAAAGCATGAAAAGCTCTTCTCATGATATTGGCTACCTGGTCAGGACGTGTAATCGATTCCGCAACCTTTGTTACCCCCCTGTAATTTTGAATCGCAGAAAAATTAGGCCGTACACTAACCTGATTCATCGGAGGACCTGCAGGAAGCCACAAAATCGGTATGTTATCAGCGTAAGCTTGGGCTATACCTCCCATTGAATTCTCTGCCCCTGCTTGAGCCTGGGTTATTACCACTCCAAAACGTTGTCTATCACTCGTACGGCTGTAACCATCAGCCGCCATGATAGCTCCTCGTTCATGCCTAAACATTATTGGACGAATACCTTCTTTGGCTACCGCTTCAATCAGGATATTTGAAGGATAACAAGATATCCATTCTATCCCCTCGATTTTCAATATTCTGGCCACCGCTTCGTTGGTATTCATTCTAATCTCTTACTCACTATAATCATAAATTTAAACTGAATATCGTAATCTTCATGTACCTTATGGGACCCACAGACCCTAACACCAGGGTGTTCACACTGTCAATCTGCAAATTCAGCATCCCCAAAATCTGGCTGATTGCTTGTAATATGATAATGAGATTAATGTCAGGGATTCGATTAAGACAACCTCATCTCTATGCCTGATGCTTCTTCCTGTAAACGATATATCACTTGAGTACCTTTGTCTGCCCATCCTCTATTTGTACATTGAATTGCTATTTGTTCCACGACGTTGGCCACAGGTAAAGGAACGTTCACTTCCTTTCCCAATTCAGTGGCCAATCCAAGATCTTTTCTAGACAACGCTTGACGAAATCCTGCAGAGTCAAAATCTCCTAAGAAGACTGTTTCGTTCAACAGGTCAGCCTGGGTGGCTAAAATCCCTCTACTTCCCGCTTCCATGAGAGCCGTCAAATTAAGGCCAGATTTAATGCCCAGAGATAGGCCTTCTGCCGCAACTTGCCTGACACTCAGGGTCATCATGTTTAAAACCAGTTTGCAGACACTACCTTGACCAAGTTCGCCTTGATATACGACTTTATCCGCGAAAGCTTCAAATACTGGCAATAATTTCTCATATACATTTCGATCCCCACTGGGCATTACAATCATGTAACGGGTTTCTGCATCACCGGGACCCCCAAAAACCGGTGCATCTATAACTTCTGCGTCTTTTTGGGCAAATTGCTTCCCTATTTCTCGGATTAAAGAAGGTCTACTAGTGGATAAATCGATATATACACTCCCTGGTCTAATTCCTTCAATTATACCTCCAGAACCTAAAGCTACTTCTTCCACTTCCCTAGGGCCTGGTACTGACGTAAAGACCACATCACTAAGTTGAGCAACTTGACGGGGCGAGTCGGCTAGTCTTGCGCCTCTCTCCAACATGGGTTTTGTAGCCCCTTCCTGTATATCGTAAACCACCATCTGGTATCCTCGCCGTTGGATATTCTGGGCCATCGGAGACCCTAAGTTTCCAAGTCCTATAAACCCTACAGTTTCCATGTTACTGCCCCTTTCTTGTTAAATTATCAGTTCGCTATTCTCCACTTCAACTAGACCGGCATTTGCTCTATTGTCTTAATGAATAGAGCAAATGCCGATCCTTTACTCACTACCTTTAGTCTTTGATTTCATTTTTTTTCGCCTGATTGTTGTAGCTCCTTGATCCAGAACATTTCCTCTAATGATTACACCATAAATTCTCTCCGACTCTGCAACAGATACACGGCCATCCAATACATCACGGAATACTGCATTTACTTCTCTACGGATAGGATCCCCGTAGCCACCACCACCAGGTGTAGAAACACTTACAACATCGCCTATTTGAAGAGGAATGCCTGTACCGACAGAAGGCAAAGGCTTCTCGTCAGTTGTATCGGGATTCAAAACGAATCTACCAGGTTTACCGGCCAAACCCCCATTCAATCCATTAGCAGGCATACTCTGTCTATCAGCTGACATTGACAGAGTCCCGTCTTCTGTTAACATTTTTGTATCTCTCCTTACAGGTAGTCCGCCCCTGAAAACGCCAGGGCCTCCTCCATCCTGAATAAGTTCATATCTTACCACTTGCATTGGATAGGCTAATTCCAAACTTTCAATAGGAAGGTTCGCGGCGCCAGATGCGTGAATTCTAACTGCGTCCATTCCATCACGATATGAGCGAGCTCCGTACCCTCCAGCAACAGTTTCATAATCAACGAAAGTTCGGGACCGAACATTATCAGTTCC
>Ga0310121_10005250_pt1 | contig 11197 bp, 8 predicted proteins | sample CB27_Tmax_986_MG_FD_203504 | JGI IMG/M metagenome (GOLD analysis project Ga0310121, IMG submission 203504) | Marine microbial communities from Western Arctic Ocean, Canada - CB27_Tmax_986 | ecosystem: Environmental > Aquatic > Marine > Oceanic | place: Canada: Western Arctic Ocean | collected...
TTATAATGTTTACCCAATTAAATAATCCTGGAAATATAAAAAATGGCAAATCAAAAACTTTAAATACCTTAACTTCAATCCCTTTAAAATTATAATCTTTTTCTGAAGAAAAAATAGAGGTTACTTTTATTACTTTAATATTATAATCAGATAAATCAATTATAGTTTTAACTTGGTCATATACATAACTCCCAGCATGACTATTATCATTAGGGAATAAAGGAGAAATTACAATGTATTTTTTTTTATTTTCCATTATATAAATCTACAATTACTTTTTCCCAGTCATTAATGATATTTTTCCAATCAAATCTATGAGCTAGTTTCACTGCATTTTTTGATGTAATTTCTAGTAATTTTAAATCATTAAGCAGTTCATTAATAATGCCTTGCACCTCTTCAAAATTAGTGGCAATAAAGCCGTTGATTTTATGCTCTAGCCAATCAGATGCTCCATAACTATCATACACAACAGATGGAACTCCAGCTGATGCTGCTTCTAATATTACTTTTGGAAAACCTTCTGATTTAGATGGCAAAAACAACAAGTCAGAGCTGGAAAAAATTGCATCCATTTCTTTATGGTTCAACTTGCCAAGAAAAGTAACATTCGTAGGGAGATTGTTTTGGAAACTTTGTTGTTCTGGACCCTCCCCAATTATCTTAAATTGTATATTAGGATATAGCTTTGCTAAAGCAATAAATTCATAAACTCTTTTTCTTTTTATCAATCCACCAACAAATACAATTGAAGAAAGTTTTTCTTTATTATGATGTGAAAAATTCTTGAGATCAACGCCTAAAAATAAAGGGGTTTTTCTCATTTTTATAACTTGATGAGTACTATTAATAAGTTGTTGAGTTATACCAAACACTGCATTAAAATAAGTAAAATGGTTTTTCATTTTTTGTTGAGATCCAAATAATCCAATAAGATTATACTGTTGATTCAAATCAGTAACATTCCCTTCAATTGTTGTAAAAATTGGTTTTTTTAGCCATTTAGAAAGCTTCAATACCCAAACTGGAGTATCAATATGTTTTGGTAAATAAGCTACGTCACAGTGAAAAATACCCCACAAAAACCCAAAGTGTTGTGTAATACGAAAAGGTTTAAAACAATTAAAAGATTTTGTAGTATATTTTTCGTTATCACCAAAATGAACTTTTAAGGAATAAGCCTCAAATTTATCTTTATTCAAATGCTCAGCTACTGCCCTACAATTCAAATTCTGAGCATTTGTATAATTAATATACCCTCCTAAAAAAACCTTTATTTTCTTCATTTCAATAAATCTAAAAAAGCAAGTTCATTATATGGAGAATAGTATTCTTTAGCCCAGCTCTTAACTATTTCAGTAGATTTTTGATAAACAGTTATATCCTTAAAATCAGAAATATCATAATTTAAAGGATAACCAAAGTCCTGATTAAAAAAATTAAACTGCTTCAAGGGATTAATGATAATACTAGGGATTCCATGTTGAGCAGCTTCAAAAACGGAAGTTGAATAAGCAGTAGCATGCAAACTACACAGCTTAAAACATTCATATAAATCAATAGGAGCAAGAGTTACATTGTTTAAATTCATGACTACTGATAAGTCAACCTCATTATTAAACCTAGGATGGTGCTTTAAATAAAATTTTACATCCGAATTTTCAAGCAAAAACAAAGTTAATTTATCTAACAATGCTATATTTTCTACTTCAGAATGATCATGTGTAAATTGCAAAGTAATTAATATATTATTATTAAAGGCATGATGTTTATTTTCTTGTTTTATAACAGGAAATCCAGTTACATGACAATGACTATTCATGAAATTAGTAGCATCTCCTTTAACTAATATATTGGCAAAGCTATTACCAAAAAGCAATAAAAATACATCATTTTCTTTCAGGTGAATTGACACTTCAGAATTAATAAAATAATCTGACTTATTCTTATAAATTATACCATGTTGGAGATCAAAAATTCTAGCATCATTATTCATGCCTCTAAAAAAAGATAACATGCTTTTTGAGATAACAACTACATTATTAAAGTTAAAATATCTTAATACTATCTTGCCTAATACCGACCCAATATATTTATCGGTTTCAATTACATTATTTTTAGAAAGATATCTTCTAAGAATTTTAATCAAGTAAAAAATAAAATCAAATGGAGTGCTATTAATATTTGATTTTGCTCCTTTACAAGGTTCCTCCAAAACAATATAGCTTAAATTATGTTTCTCGCAAACATCAAGATATGGCTGAAAGAAAGAGTTTTCATTATTCTTTCCTCTATTAAAATGTTGAGGATAATAAAATACAACATCATAAACTTTAGAACTATACAGATGAGAAACAACAAACCATATTGATTTTAGCAATCTATTCATGGATCATTCTCTTTTTAAAATAAAAATAAAACCCCGATAAATATGCGTGAATTACATACTTATTAGTTGTATTAGGCAATGACATTCTTTGCATACTTTCATCTCTATTATTATTCTTAAAATGCCAATAATTAACAAAACATTTTTTAAATTTTGATGCTGAATAACTTTTCAAAACAGTTTCTGATAGGATAGGCAAAATAATCTGAATTATAAAGATTTCCAAGATATTTTTCGGCGGACAGAATTTCATCTTCTAATTCTTTATTGGATAATTTTGATAAAATATCATGAGAGATAGAATGACACGCAATAAGATGATTATTAGCTTTCATTTCCTCAATATTCACTAAAGTAAGCGGATAAAACCTTAACTTTTTATACTGTTCATTCTTTACTAATTGATTGACACTAAATACCTTATTTATAGATGATAAAACATTTTCTTTCAATAGATAATCATCATATATTCTTGATAAAATATTCTGATAAGCATCCATCCTATTTTTATCAGAAATCCGCATTTCTTTTCCAGCAACTATATGCCTTCCAACAGGAACATATGAACACCACATCATTATTAAATCAACCCATAAGGTTTTTCCTTTTATAACTAAATCATAGGTAATAAAAAAAATCGCTTTTACAGCATACAAATCTAAAACAGGAAGTGCAACATTATAATTATTTTTATGCCCATCATCAAATGTAATAACACAGGTAGCGCTCTTATTAAGCTGAGTAGTAAATTTAAATTTCTTAGCAATTTCATTCAACTGAAATTCAAAAACACTAGAAGAACAAGAAACTCCTAACTCAATTGAATTATTAAAATAACTATCAGGAATAACATTATGATAGGTAATCACTCTTTGTCTTTTTCTTGTCAGGTAATAAAATAATCTTATGACACCAAGATGATACGCTATGAAAAAAACAATTTTAATAAATATATGTTTCATTGCTAAAAATCTTGTTTAACACTATTAAAACCTACCCTCTGAATAGCTTTATTTGATCCTATATTCTCCTTTAATGAATAAATATACAGAACGCTATCAATAGAAGAAACAATATCGCTTAATAATAAGGTGTAATAACCTTTTCTCCTGTGTTTTATATTAGTATTGAAATCATACAAAATACATCCTTTATCTATAATAAGATCTTGATTTATTTCCGAAATAAAGATTGATTTACTCCTTGCCCAACCATCACAAAGTACTTCTTCTTCATTATATACACAAAAATAATCATCCCTTTCTTTAAATCTTAAGAATTGAAATCGTTTTATATTAATATTATACGCTCTAGCAAAATCAACAAAATCAAGATAGTTAGTTATTTTTTTAAACTTTATATTCTTTGCATTTTGTTTCTGAATTTTCTTTACTCCCTCTATTTTATATAAATTAATTTTATTATTGCTTCTGCTAATTTTTCTGAAATAATTATAGGCTTTTTTTAATCTCTGAACTAAATTAATATATTCAAAGATAATTTTAATAACTTTAGCAAATATCACCTTAATTCTTGATACTAAATTAATAGGTATAATATAGCTGTAAACATTATCCTTAGTATTTGAAAATCTATATTTATACTTTTCATTTCCTAATCCAAAATCCAAACACCTAAGTTTATTATTTTTACAAAAATCTGAAGTTTCATACAATAATACTTCAATTGGTGAAAAATCTAAATATTTAACATTTATAACTGGAGTATGCCAAATTAATCTATTGCGATTTATCATTCCAAAATGTAATCCTAAAATCTCTTCATTTACTGTTATAATAGTCAACAAGGATCTTTCTTTTACCCCTTTATAAAATTCTAGTCGTTTATTATCCAAAAATGCGCTTTTAACGCCATCAAAACCCCATCTTTCTATATGAAAGTTTTTCAAGTGTTGAAAATGTGTATTTGTAATTGCATCTCCTTTTAGATGTTTAACCTCATAATTAAAAAAATTTATTACGGTTTTTCTATGCCTTACTAGACTTTTCTTCTCAAAAATATAATTATAGCCTTTTTCAGAATTAGATACATCAAAACACTGAATACTCTCTTTTTGAGCAATACAATTACTAACTGAAAAAGAATCTTTTATATTTTCTAATAATACCAAATCTATAGCATTTGATTTTGAGTATTCCTTAACTAAGTTGATAAATCCTTTTGCAAATAATGGCAATGTATATATTTGATTATAATCGAAAAAAGAATAACCATATAAATATAAAGCAGAATACTTAACGCCTAGTACTTGTCTGTTATTAATTGAAAATAACCCAGCGGATACAATCGTTGCATCATCAACTAAAGCTATAAAAATAATTTTATCATCTCTTGCTTCTGCTATATATAATAGATCTGTTAACATTAAAAGATAGTTATCTTTTAATGTAAATCTACTTAGCAAATTCTTTACTTCAGTTACTTTATTGAAGATTACTTGTTCCATTAAATAAGCTTAGTCGATTGCTGACTATGAGAATAATTATCCCCAATATGAATAATAATATCGTGAAAATAATTTTCTACCTTATCATGATAATCTAATCTTATTTCTTTTTTTAATTGCTCCACTTCCAAAGAAATAAGTTGACCATTCTCTTTATATCTAAAATTAGGATTTGGTATCTCGATTTTAATTATTCTAATATTTTTAGGATAAGGAGCAAGTTCTTTTATTTTCATTTCAACTTTCCAATCTTTTATATCATCAATTTGATATAAAGCTTTCAAATAAGTAGAAAATCCATTAACATTTGTATGGTTTTTAGTTGCTAATATTTTAAATCTATCGGCAATTTTTTGTTGAATCTCATCAAAATAATCTGCTACAGATGGCCAAAGAACGATTTCAAAATAAATATGATTATCATTAAAAACCGTTAATCTTTTATTTTCAATTAATTGCAATTCATCAGTAGTAAAATTGTTAGATTCAAACCAATTTAAACCATAAGGAGAGAAATGAAGTTTCCTGTTAATCTTAACAGCAACAAAAGGTTCTTTGAAAAACAAAGCACAAGCCAATCTATGCGCACCATCAACTATATGCAAGTCATTATTCACTAATATAGGAAGACTAGAGTCTAGCCCTTTATTTTTAACCCTTAATATAAGTTCCTGAAATACTTTCCAAGGATTTTTATAAGCTGAACCTCCCCTTTCAGCTTGCATCTTATTGTACAAATTAACTCCAAAATTTTCATTATTTAAGCAAGATTCAATAGCCATAAACCTAACTATTAAATCAAATCTATTGAACCTACTATTTACAATTTGTTTTGATAACAGAAGATTAGTTGGAATCATCTGGACGCAATCATTATGTAAATATTTTGCGCTTCTAAAATATGTTCTAATTTTGTGATTATACAAATTGTATCTATTCTTAATTTTTTGCAGAAAAACTTTAACAAATGAAGGCTTGGGAAGGAACTCTAATATTAGTTTCCAATTCCATTCCTTATTCATAATAGCATACTCATTGAGCTCAATAATGTCAGTTTTATCTTTTGATCGGTTATGCCATGCCTTTTTATGGTAAACAAGTTCAGGAACCACAAATTTAAACCCATTTAAAAGGATGTGTAGATTTGAATTTTCTATCAGTTCATCATCAGAAAACAATGAACTCCAAGGAGAATTCACTCTTTCAATAAACTGATGTGAGGATAGGTTTTTATTTGTATTTTTGGAATGAATAACAATATCTATATCGTTATGATTTCTAATACCAATTAAAGATAGAGTTGTACTCCCAACAAGGCAAACCTCCTCTTTTGAAATATGATTTAATTTCAAATACTCTTCTAACGATTTTAAGTCATTAGCATCAAAATGCATTAGCTTAAAATTAGCTCAACAAATTCTCTTACTACTCCTTCCCCTCCCTTTCTTTCTAATTGAATAATATTTGGAATCAACTTTATTTTTTCCACAGCATTACTAGGACAAGCCGAAATACCCACATTATATAAAAGATCAAAACAATTTACATCATCTCCAATATAAGCCACTTCATCCAAACTAACATTTACTTTTTTGCATAAATCCTTTGCAATTTGCAACTTATCTTTTACTCCATGAAAATCAAAATCCAAACCAAGCTTTTTTGCTCTTCTTCTGTTTAATTGTCTATCTTCAGTTGTCAAAATTCCAACTTTCACTCCTGTTTTCTGCAAGAGTTGAAACCCCATTCCGTCATAAGTGCAAAACTTTTTCATTTCATCACCACTCTCAGTATAATACATTCCTGCATCTGTAAGCACCCCATCAACATCCGATAAAAATATTTTAATCTTTGAAAAATCTATTTTTCCATTTTTCAAAACAAAACGTTTCATCAAGGATTCGGCTACTATCCAGTCTGCTGGCTCATCAATTTCAGTATAAGTATATTCTGGCATTTGATAAATGCCAATTTTTCCAGAAATTCTGTTTTTTGTTTCTTTTATAGCTGTAACTGAACTGATATAAAAGGCGCCATTTTCAATTAATGTGCCTTGAAAATCTTGTCTTCGTGGTCTCTTATCAATATCATAATTTAATGCTTTGCCATTTTTCCAAGAAAATCTTTTGGACTGGCAGCAAGACAATACAGAATCATGTTTGTCAAATAAATCTAAGCCCGCATTAAAATGTTCAGTTTGTGTAAAAGGAGAGGTTGCTTGCACCAACATAAAAGTATCCTCACCTGAAAGGTTAGCGCTATTTATGTACTCCAATATTACAGATTCAGTAGAAGAAGTGTCTTGAGAATTTTCAGCACTTCTCTCATATACTTTTACTTTTGAAAAGTTAAAAGAATGTACAATGTCTTTAATTTTTAAACTATCAGTTGCAACTATTATTTCATCAATATTTGACTGTTGCAAAGCTGATAAATTCCAAAAAATAAGAGGTTTTCCGCAAAATGTTTTAATATTCTTCTCGGGAATAGATTTGCTTCCACCTCTTGCTGGTATAAAAGCAATTACACTCATCTTTTTCTATATTTTAATTTATCTCTTTGCACTTGTTCAATAGGTAAAATGTCAGATTGTTTAAAGTTAAGTGCTTTATGAGTTGCTTTTAAATCTCTTGCTAATTTTCTGAGTCCTGTTGGCTCTAAAGATGCAGCATGATCAGTTCCTTTCCAAGTTCTGTCCAAAGTAAAATGGCGTTCCACCCAAGTAGCACCTAAAGTATAAGCAGCAATATCAACCGCTATGCCTAAATGATGCCCAGAAAAACCAATTGCTTTTACTCTGTCTTCAAATTTTTCTTTGATCCTAACAATTTCTAACAAACAGATGTCTTCAAAAGGAACAGGATAGCCTGAAGTACAAGAATATAAAACCAATCTATTTGCTTGATCAGTTTCTTCAAAAAGAGCAACAATCTTTTCTTCTTCATCCTGCGTTGTCATTCCAAATGAAATATGAACTTCACCTTGATATTTATCTCTTAATACTTTTAACATTTCAAAATGATTATTACAAGCTGAAGGAACTTTTATCAAGTCTGGATTGATTGATGCAATCTCCTTTGCAGAAGTTGTATCCCAAACTGAAGTTGAATAAATTAATCCTAAGCTTTCAGCATATTCTTTCAATTCTTGATGCTGATTAAGGTTAAACTCTAAAAACCCCCTATGCTCTCCATAAGTATCACCATAAGAATTTATAGGATTAGGATGAGGAGTATTATATTGCTCCTTGGTTAATAATTCTTTATTATTTCTTTTCTGAAATTTAGCAACATCTACCTCACTGTAAGCAGCAACTTTTAATAATTGTTTTGCAATCTCCATTTCTCCTTTATGATTACAACCAATTTCAGCAATCACTCTAGGTATTAAATATTCATTTTTCATTTACTTTTTTTCCCTGTTAGATTATCATCAAAATACTCAGAACCTTGAGTATAACCATAATCATCGCCATAGCCGTAACCAAATCCGTAACCAAATCCGTAACCATAGCCATAGCCATAGCCATAGCCATAAGCTCCACTACCCTCTTTTACATCATTAAACACAATATGTAAATCTCCTAACCTATCTTTAATATTCATATCATCAACATAGGAGAGTAATCCTTTTTTAGTATAATCTTGTCTAACGACATAGATATTTACATCAGAATAATCTATTAAAGTTAAAGCATCAGCCACAAGCCCTAAAGGAGGTGTATCTAAAATAATTACATCATATGTCTCCTTCAATTCAAGCATCATATCTGAAAATTTCTCTGTAACTAAAGCGTCAGACGGATTATTTGGAAGAGGACCGGCAACTAAAATATCTAGATTTTTAATTTCTGAATGTATAATAATTTCATTTAGTTTTTTATTACCCAATATATGATTGGAAATCCCAATATCATTCTCTAAACCAAATTCAGAATAAAGTTTTGGTCTTCTTAAATCAGTCCCAACCACCAAAGTTTTCTTTCCTGAATGCGCAAAAACAATTGCCAAATTTTCTGCTATATAAGTCTTTCCTTCTCCGCTAATAGATGAGGTAACCAAATATACTTTTTTGTCAGCATTTTGATTAAAAAAATTCAGATTAGAACGCAATGCCCTAAACCCCTCATAAACAGTTGACTTAGGGCTTTGTTCAGAAAGCAAATTATATCCACTGTAATTTCTTCCTATCATTCCTAATACCGGAATCTTTGTGGTTTTTTCTAAATCAAGTCTTGTAATTATTTTATCATTTATGATGTCTTTCAATAACATAAATACTAAAGGTAAAATAAAACCTAATAAAAGAGCAATGATGTAATTCTTAGATTTATCAGGTGTAACCGGTGATTTTGAAAAATACATTGCAGGCTCTAATACTTTACTATCCGCAACATTAGAAGCTGAGGTAATTTTTGCCTCTGCACGTTTTTTTAACAAGAAAATATAAATATTTTCAGAAATAGCTTGCAAACGCTCTATACTCAATAATTCACGTTCTACCTCAGGAATATCACTAAGAGAGCTTTCCATACTATTAATCCTGTTTTCAAAATCTTTTATAACTAAGTTATTAGCTGATTTTGTCGTTCTAATAGCCTCTTTTAAGTTGAGTAATAATTGTTTAGTTTTCCTATTGTATTGTGCAATTGCCGGGTTATTAATTTGACCTCCATCCATTAAAATATTTTTCTTTATTTGTATTGCAACCAATTGGTCAATAAGTGCATTTAATGATAAATCATTAATACCAAAAGAGGCAGGAACACTTATACCCTCTAATTCATTGCCTCTATCAATATAATTTTCTAAATAATCATAATAATTTCTTAGGCTTTTACTTTTAGCTAATTCTGTTTCAACACTAACTATATTATTGTATATAATCTGTGTTTTCAGACTTAAATCAGTAATTTGGTTTTTGTTTTTATATTTTTGAATTTGTTGTTCAATTAAGGATAATGAATCACTCATTTCCTCTAATTGTTTATTGATAAAACTTACAGTATTATTTGAGCTTAAATTCTTTTCATTAATTTCATTAGAAATATAGTTCTCCGTTAATTTATTTAAAAAGATCACGCCTTTAAGCTGATCTTCTTCCAATATTGAGATATTAATCACCGTTGATGCCTTATCTTTTTGAGTAATGAATATTTTATTTTGATAAATTTGAGTTAAACGCGAAAGGTTTTTAAATGTAATGACTGTTTTTGGGTATTCCGTAATAGCTAATGAATATTGGGCATCTAAATCAATTATTATTTTTGCATCATAAAAATTAATTTCTTCACCAAAATTATAAGTTTTATCTTCTTCTGATTCTTCAATTAATCTAAAGCTTTTTACGTTAAGATGTTCTATAGTAACAGATTTGCCTTGTAATAAAGTAGTATTATTACATTCAACTTTAAAAGGAGCGATATAGGTTTCTGAAACTTTTATAGTGCCAATAATCTCATAGGAAATATCAAAGTTTAATTCCTCTAATGTTAAATAAACCAAAGGATATGACTTTAATATCAATTCCTTGTTTTCCAAACTCATATGTTGAGTGTGCATTGCCTTTTCATACAATAAATCACTAGGATTTGTAATTGTATTATCTGGATTAATCAGAATAGTAGTTTCTATCTTGTATAATTCGTGAGTATATCGATTGTAAGCAAAAGCGATTGCAAAAGTAAGCATCACACTAAGTGCAAAAAAGTACCAGTTCTTTACTATCTTAAAAAAAAACTGCTTAAAATCTATTATTTCATCTAATTGATTATTTATACTCATTTTTTTAATTATTATTGATTAACAGATAAAGCGTAATAGCAGATAATGCCATTGATACAACATTTGTAATATTATTAAATGCATAGAACTTCTTTCTCAGTGGTGCAACATAAATTATATCATGTGATTGCAACATAAAGTCAGTATTATTTAACACTCCACTTGTTGTTAAATCAACATAAAACACTCTGTTAATTTCATTCTCATTTCTAATAATTTTTACTTTTTTTCTATTACCAAACTGTGTCATGTCTCCTGCCAAACTTAAAGCATATAATATATTTGTTTCAGGGTCCACTATTTTATAGGTTCCTGGAGAATTTACCTCTCCTAAAATACTTACTTCAAAATTAATAATATTCAACTTTACTACTGGCTGCTCAAAGTAAGAAACAGCAATCTGTTTAATTACGCTCTCTAATTCACTAAGTGTAAAGCCTTCTGCCTTCACTAGCCCAAAAGATGGTAAATTCAAAAATCCATCATCCTTTATCAAATAACCATACAAATAAGGATTCTGTACCATTAGTTGAGCATTAGAGGATTCTTCTTTATTAA
>Ga0310121_10005251_pt1 | contig 11197 bp, 10 predicted proteins | sample CB27_Tmax_986_MG_FD_203504 | JGI IMG/M metagenome (GOLD analysis project Ga0310121, IMG submission 203504) | Marine microbial communities from Western Arctic Ocean, Canada - CB27_Tmax_986 | ecosystem: Environmental > Aquatic > Marine > Oceanic | place: Canada: Western Arctic Ocean | collected...
GTTTCCCGCCCCGCATCACGAGGAGGTCCAATTCCGCCCCGGAGTGAGTGGCCCAGAAGTAGGGGTCACCGGTTCCGAGCGTGCCCAAGACATGCTCCAAAGCAAACCCCTCCCATGAGGCGCCGGACCTCGGATGCCCCTGGATATCAGGCAGAGTGCCCAACTGCAGCAAGGCGTGGAGAAGACCGGTGTCGCGAAGGAAAATCTTCGGCGACTTCACCTGGCGTTTCTTCAGATTCTCGTACCAGGGAGGGAGCACTCGGACCATGAACGCACCGCTCAGGATGTCCAGATAGCTGCGGGCAGTGTTCTCCGACCTCCCGATCGACCGGGCCAGTTCCGCCGCATTCCAAACCTGTGCGTGGAAGTGTGCGATCATCGTCCAGAATCGGCGCAGGATCTCCGACGGAATCGAGATCCCGAGCTGGGGGATATCCTGTTCCAGAAAAGTGCGAATGAGGTCGACGCGCCACGAGAAGCTGGCTTCGTCAGTGTCGGCCAGAAAGGATCGCGGGAATCCCCCACGTACCCAGAGCCGGTCTTGGTACTCGCCGCCCACTTCTTGAAGATCGAAACCTGAGAGGTCGACGAAGCCCACGCGCCCGGCCAACGTCTCCGAAACACCCTTCACCACGTTTGGGGACGCGGATCCGAGGAGGAGGAAACGAGCCTCGTTCCCGGGCCGATCGACAAGGACGCGGACCAACTCGAACATGGCTGGCATCCGCTGCACTTCGTCGATCACGATCAGACCGGACAGCTTACCCAGCACCGTCATCGGTGCCGAAAGGCGCTGGACATCGACCGGGTTCTCCAGATCGAAATATTCGTGCAGTGCAGATTGTCCCGAAAGCGATCGAGCCAGGGTGGTCTTACCCACCTGGCGCGGTCCAAGGAGTGCCGCAACCGGGTTCATGCGTAGAGCACGGGAGACACGTTCGACGGCATCAGGGCGTGGAATCATCGTTCAACATAACCACGAAAATCCTCAGATACAATGAAGATTGTCGTGTTTGTCTTAGCCTCATCACTTGGGCACACGTCTGGCCCCAATGGGCCATATGAGGGGAGCCCGTCCCACGTTGGGTGCGCTCCCTTCACCTCTAGTAGCGGAAATGCGGCGAGAAACGGCTAACGCAGATACCCTTCGACGGACTACGCGGACTAGCCGTGTCCCCTACGATAAGCGGGCCCCCTACGCCTCCAGGTCCGGCACCCTCCTATGGAACCCGCTCTCGTCCTGATACGCCTTCGCCAACGACAGCACTTTCGTCTCGCTGAACGGCTTCCCGACGAAAATGATGCCGGTCGGGAGGCCGTCGTCCCCGAACCCGTTCCGGACCGCCACGGCAGGTAGGCACGCGTGGTTCGCGAGCTGGAAGAACTGCGACGTAGCAGATCTGCGGGGCGGCGCACCACCCCCGCCTCCGCCTCCGCCACCACCGCCGCCCTCAGGAGGCGTCTCCGCCAGTCTGGCCCGCGCGTCCCCGTAGGGGACCACCCAGACATCGAAGTCTCCGAGCCCTTTGTCCAAGCGCCGCATCATGACACCGCGAACCTGTTGGGCGCGAAGGTACGCGACCGCCGGGACCGTGTGACCGACCCTCCAGCCCGTGCCTCGTGGTCTCCCCAGCTCACTCTCACGTCCGCTGCGCAGGAAATCGTCGAATGCCGCCGCCGATTCCACGCCGAGCGGCCGGAGTCCGTCCATGGAGAAGTCGCGGAGCGGCACGTTCATGGCAGTGAGCCCGATCCCCATCGAGCGGAGTTGAGCCAGACTCTGTTGATCGTTCGCCAACCAGTCGGCTTCTTTGTTCTCGTCGTCCTCGAAGGCGTCCTTGAAGTACGCCACCCGGAACTGCGACACGTCGAGCTCGGCGTCCCAATTGAAGGGGACGTCCAAGACGCTTGTATCCTGATCGTCCGGACGGGCGATCGTCTTGAACACGATCGCGCAGTCCTCCACGTGGCGGCAGATGGGACCCAGCCGGTCCCCCGTCCAACGGAGCGTCATCGCCCCGAAGCGGCTGACACGCCCGTACGTCGGACGCAGCCCAGACGCTCCACAGGCCACGGACGGACTGAGGATTGAGCCGCTCGTCTCGGTGCCGATGGCGAACCCGACGCAGCCGGCCACGGTCGCCGAAGCCGGTCCCGCGGACGACCCGCTGGAGCCTTTCGTGGAGTCCCACGGATTTCTGGTTCTCCCACCGAACCAGCGATCTCCACCGGCCAGCTCGCCCGTGGTGAGCTTCGCGATCAGCACGGCCCCCGCCTCCCGTAACAGCCTCACGACGGTGCACTCGTAGTCCGTCACCCGATCCTTGAAGGCGTTGGAGCCCCATGTGGTCGGATAGTCACGAACCGCTAGGATGTCCTTCGCTCCCCAGGGAATTCCGTGCAGCGGTCCCCGGTACTGACCGCTTCGGATCTCCATGTCGGCGCGCCGCGCCTCCTCCATGGCCAAGTCGTCCAGGAACGTGACGACGTTGTTGAACTTCGGGTTGTAGCGCTTGAGGCGACCCAGGTACATCTCGGTCAACTCGACCGAGGTCACCTGCCGGGTACGGATCAGTTCGGCTAATCCCGTAAGCGGCCAGAAAGCGACGTCCTCCAGATCGGCGGGCCTTTTCAGGCCCGAGGGGGAGCTCACCCGGAAGGGCCGCTCGACCCGGTCGATCTCCGTACCCGGGACCAACGCACTGAAGTAGAGCGGAGGGGCCACACCGTTATGCAACTCATGCTCTTCGAGGGCGGCGTAGCCCGCAAGGTTCCGGTTGACCCCCTCGGCCATCTCCTCGGCCTGCTCCTCGGTGAGCTCGTGTCCGGAGAGCGCTCCGGCCTCGCGGATCATCTCCGGAGTCACTTCCTGTGCCTGCTGCTCCTGCATGCGAGCCCAAAGGGTACCGGGCAGTAGGGTGGTCGTCAGGCCGACCCCGGAGAAATACGATAGAAATCTCTTACGACTCGTCATGACGGGATTCATTTTGTTCTCCGTTGAAAGAACACGCGGATCGCTCAAACGACCGCTCTGCAACAGGTCGTCAGTTGCTCGTTGGACCACTCCCGACCGCTTTGTCGACCAACGCGATGAGCTCCACAGGATCCACGGGCTTGCTGAGTGTGGCGACCGCCCCCTCCAGCTTCGCCATCGCGAGCTCCTGCGAACCCTTGCCCGAAACCGCGATGACCACCGCGTCGGGAAACAGCCTCTTCAAGGCTCGGATGAGCTCGAGTCCCCCGATGTGGGGCAGAAAGAGATCCGTGATCACGACCTGGATCCCTTCCCTCGAATAGATGGCGAGCGCTTCTTCCCCATCCTCCGCAAGAAAAGTTCATGACCAGCCCGCTCGAGGATGATCCTCAAGATGAGCTGCTCCATCGATTCGTCTTCTACGATCAGAATTTTCGCCACAGGACCACCATGTACGAGCGAAATGAACTTCGGAGCACCACCCCATCGGGAGGCTACTGGCGTGGGGAGAATGCGTCAAGAAATGGCGAACCGAACCCGCTACCTCTCCTCGATCTTGGCGGCGAACGTCTGTACGGCAATTTTTCCGTCGCGTACCACGAGGGTGTCTGTGCCCAGCGTGACCTCGACTCCCTCGTTGACGGAGCGCCACACGACGTAGGCGACGTCTCCCGCCCCGAATGACTCGAGATGGTGGTTCAGAACTGCTTCAGCGGACATGGGGGTTCCGTTTTCTCGTTGCTGTATCTGCGTTGTGGTCGACCGATGTATTGCTACCGGAGGCGGTTTGCGACCTCTGTTTGAAGCACAGTACCAACCCGGCGAGCGGCACGCGACCCTCGGGACACCAGACCGGACTAAACCGATTCGACTCCCGCCCGCGTCGATAGGAGGTAACGTCATGCATCTTGGAAGATCCATCCGTCACGGCCTAGAGCCGGCCCTCCCCTCCCCCGCGCCTATCCACCCGAGTACGGCATGTACGACTTCGGCGAGTGAGAGGTGAACGTGCTCGCCGAGCAACTCGAGGAAGAGGGCCGCACGAGAGACGCGATCGCCATCTATGAGCTCACCTCGAGCCGCACGTACAGCGGCACCCTCCGGGAGATGCTCGACTTTTAAGGCACCAGCCTCCTATTCTTCGACCTTCCCCGCCCTGGACCCTCGCCCGGCAGCCGGGACCCACGATGGCGCGGCGAGCATGCGGCCGGCCACGTCAGAATCCGCTAGGGCGGGCCAGCAACAAGCCGGCGAGATCCTCATCCGCGGTGGGCGCGTGGTGAACGCCGACGCCAGCTTCACCGCCGACGTACGCATCCTCGGGAGCACCATCGCCGAGATCGGGGCCAACCTGACGGCCGGCGCCGAAGCGAGGATCATCGATGCGACAGGCCAGCTGGTCATCCCCGGAGGGATTGATCCTCACGCTCACCTGCAGGGCTCCTTCGTCGACGACCTCACCACGGGTACGGCGGCGGCCGTGGCCGGCGGCATCACCACGGTGGGCACGTTCGCCTATCCCCAGGACGGGGAGAACGCGGTCGAGGCGATGAATCGGTGGCTCGCCGAGGTGAGCCGGAGCGCCATCGGCGACGTCTTCTTCCACGGCTCAACCTGGCCACCCACGCCCGAGTTCGCCGAGTTAATGCCCGACCTGGCGGCCACGGGGCAGCCCAGTCACAAGATCTTCATGACACGCCGGGACTTCGGGGCGAGCCGCGGTGCTCTCATCGAGCTGTTGGAGGCGGCCCGAGACGCCGGCGTGGTCACGCTCATGCACTGCGAAGACGGCGTCATGCTGGCGGCGGTTCTCCAGCGCCTCAGGGCCGAGGGTCGAACGTCACTCCGTTATTTCGCCGAGAGCAGACCGGTGATCGCCGAGGTGGCGGCCACCCAGGACGCGGTCGCCCTCTGCGAGCTCACACAGGCGCCCATGCACTTCGTGCACCTGTCGTCGCGCCGAGCCCTCGAGGCCGCGCGCACCCCTCACTCGCGAGAGCTCCCGTTGACCATCGAGACGCGTCCCCTCTACCTGTACTTCACGGAGGGGAGGTTTCTAGGAGAGGACGGCCCGCTCTACGTCGGTCAGCCGCCCCTCCGGTCGCCTTCGGACATGGACGCCATGTGGGACGGCCTGGTGGACGGGCGGATCGACTTCCTGGCCACGGACCACGCGCCCTGGACGCGAGCGCAGAAGATGGACCCGGAGCTCGATGTGTCCCGGCTCCGCCCAGGTGTCAGCGACCTGCGGTACATGCGGCCCGTGCTCTTCTCCGAGGGCGTGGGCGGGGGACGGATCTCGGAGCAACGGTTCGTCGAGGTGACGTCCACCGCCGCCGCCAGGACCTTCGGGTTGTACCCGGAGAGGGGTGTGGTGCGGAAGGGCTCTCTGGCCGACATCGTGGTCTTCGATCCCAGGCTGGAGCGCATCGCGAGCGCCGACGACGACCCCTCACGCTCGGACTACACACCGTTCGAGGGCCGGAGAGTCACGGGGTGGCCGGTGATCACGATCCGACGGGGCGAGGTGGTCTACGAGGGTGGCCAGGTCACGGGACGACCCGGAAGCGGACGGCCGGCGGAGCGGCGGCCACGACAGACGTAGAGGCGGGCAGCCTACAGCCAGCGGCGTACTCGCCTCTTGTACCGGTCGTAGTCCTCGCCAAACACCTCACTCAAGTTCGACTCTTCCATCGGAATGAACTTCCGAGAGAGCACCCAGACCATCGCCGGGGGCAACAGGAAGGGCGTCAGTGTTCCCCAAGCGAACGCCCCCCCGATCAGGATCGCGATCATCGCCGAGTACATCGGGTTCCGGCTCAACCCAAATACGCCACCCGTGACCAGGGCCAGAGGCTGATCGAACGGATGGATGACGGTCATCGCCTTCCTGAACTGGCGGGCGGCAACGATGATCACGCCTACTCCCAGGGCGATGGGAATCACGCCCAAAGCAGACCAAGCCTCGGGGACCAACCGGGTTATCGGCAGATAGACGTGAAGGCCCCACTCGAGTAGCAGGGCACCCAGCAGGAACACCGGCGGGAGTGGCCCGCGCTTCCCTTCGCTCATGGTCTTCCCCCTTTGATGTTCAACCCCCGTACTCCCGCGCCGAGAGTTGCACGGTGATCCCGTCGGGGTCGGCGAAGTACAGCTCGGGCCGATCCTGTCGGATGCGCGGTTCTACACCCAACGCGGTAAGCTCTCTCGCCTGCCGCTGAATGTCGAAGTCCTCGACTCCCACGCAGAAGTGGTGGATCTGACCCGCCGGCTCGATGTCATAGAGGCCCAAGAAGGAATCACCGAGCCCCAGGTTGACCCCGTTGAACTGGCGTGAGACTTCGGACACTTCAAGCACTCGCTCGTAGAACGCCTGGGACGCGTCGACATCCGACACGGCCAGGCTCACGTGATTCAGCGAGTTGGCGACAGGTTTGCTCCCGGCCACGGAAGCTGACGTCGTGACGAGCAAGCCCTGCATGAACTCGCGGCGATTCAGGGAGCCGGATTCGAAACGAGAGAAGAGAGACTCCAATTCTCGGACCATTCGTATACTCCGGAGTGGGTGTTGGGCGGGGACACTAGCGCAACGCGAGTGTCAGTGCGGCAAAGAAGGCCCCGCGATGGGCCGAGAAGTCCGACCCCGTCGCTCGCGGCCATACACTGTGTGTGACAATAACCAGGTTTTCGGCCGGGTCGATCGAGATGGCCTGGCCGAAGATCCCCAGGGCATTGTAGACCCCACCTTCCCGAAGCCACCACAGGTAGCCGTATCCGTCGTTGGCCGGCGAGGGTGTGGTGGACTCGTCCATCCAGCCCTGCGGCAAGACGCGGCGCCCATCGGGCAACACTCCTCCACTCAGGGCAAAGAGTCCGATGCGACCGTAGTCCCTCAGCGTCGCGCTGATGCAGCAGCCGCCATGTTCCGCGCCTCCCGGCTCGACGAGCCTCCAGTTGGCGTCCGACTCCATGCCGAACGGCTCCCAGATCTTGGTCGCGAGATACGTCGCGAGGTTGTTCCCGATCGCCGCGCGGACCAGCGAACCGACGAGGTGTGTCTCGCCCGTGTTGTAGTTGAAGCGCTCTCCTGGCTCGGCAACTCGGGGGTGGGCGCTCAAGTAGCGTAGGCGCTCGAGAGCCGTGAGACCGATTTCCTTGCTAACGTCGGACTCCGGATCCCGGTAGTCCTCATTCCAGGCGACCCCGGACGACATGCGTAGGGCATCGCGGATCGTCACGTCTTCGTAGGACGTCCCCGTGAGCAACGGCAGATAGTCGGTGACCGGATCATCGACGCCGGTGATGTACCCATCCCGGATGGCAGCTCCCAAGAGTAGCGAGACCACCGATTTGACAACGGAATACGACACCCACTGGGTCGCGGCGGTATTGCCGCGGGCGTACTCCTCGAGAACGATCGCTCCATCCTTGATCGCCAAGAGCCCCACCACGTGGTTGTGCTCCTTGAACTCCTGAAGATCGAACGTATCTCCGTCGACTTCGTAGCGGCGCCGGCTCAGGTCGCGAAGACGCCGGGGTAGCTCTAGAGGATGGTCGCTAGCCGGGACTCGACGAGTCTCGAAGATGCGATCGTAGTTACGGAAGCTGGCGATCTGCTGATCAGGGCTCCAAAAAAGCACACTGTCGGGGTGGCCGAAGTTTATCGAATCAGCGGCAGGTGCGGGCAAGTCCGCAGACGTTGAGCACCCCCCGCAGATCATCCACAACAACAGGCCCAGGATCGTGTAGGGAGCGAGGTGTGATCGGAACATGGGTTCAGTGGCACTCGGTTCACTCGCGGGAGTCCTCACGAGCGGCGACCACCGTCTCGCGGTACTGCTACGGGATAATGTGCCGACCCTGGGCAAGGTGCGCGAATATGCGGCTGAACTGGTTGCCCGACATTGGTGGGGGTCGGGATTCCCCGCGGGCCGACCGGGGTGGCCAACTGGCTTCCTAGGACCCCGACACCCTATACCTTGCGCCGAGATGATGATCTCCCCCCGACTTTATCCAAGAGCGAATTGAGCGACCCGTCCCCCGCTTCCCGCGCCCCCGCCCTTTACCAGCGGTGGCTGGACGAGATGAATCGGCGGCGCGTCTTTCGGGTGATCGCCGTATACGGGGCAGTCTCTTTCGTGGTACTCGAGGCCGCGAGCGTGATCTTCCCGGCTATCCCGCTCCCCGACTGGACCGTCAGCCTGGTCTTGCGGATGGTGCTGCTCGGTTTCCCCATCGCCGTGGTGCTCGCGTGGGCCTTCGAGGTGACGCCTGACGGGGTGAAACTGACCGCGTCTGCCGACCCGGGAGAGATCGACGCCATCGTGGCCAGTCCTGCGCTGACCCGCTGGTGCCCGGGCCTTCTGGCCCTGGGGGGGCTCGCCCTGCTCGCCGCTGGTTTCTACGGCGGGAGACGTTCCGGAGCGGATCCAGTGAGCGGGGCTCGCCCGCTCGGGGCCGGTGCGCCGCGTTAACTCTTCGGCCGAATCGTGCTAGCGGTCTGTATGCCCCGAGCCACCTCGGGCAGGATGCCCATGCGCTCGTACACGGGATACACGATCTCCCGGAGCGGGGCGAGTCTGCGACTGAACCAAATCGCCAAGGCCAGGCACCCCAGCCCGCTCAGGGAGACGGCCAGTGGAGCTCCGAAGCGCCCGGCTATGGCGCCGCCGGCCAGGCTCCCCAGCGGGGACATGCCGATGAAGGCCATCGTGTAGAGGCTCATTACGCGACCGCGCATGGTTTCGTCCACGAGGGTCTGGAGCATGGTATTGATGGCGGCGGTGACGACCATCACGGCAAAGCCGATCGCCACGAGTAAGGAGCACGATAACCACAGAATTTCGGAGAAGGCGAAGGCCACCAGCGCGGCCCCGAAGAGGGCCGAGCCCCTGACGATGACACGGCCCAGACCGACGACCGTGTCACGAGAGGCCAGCGTGAGAGCACCGAGGACGGCCCCGAGTCCCGCGCTCGAGGTAAGGAGGCCGAGCGTGCCTGCACCACCCCCCAGGATATCCGTGGCGAAGACGGGGAGTAGCACTACATACGGAATGCCTACCAGGGAGAACGCTGCCAGCAACGTGAGCAGGTCTCGGATGGGCACGAAACGGAACGCGTAGAAGAACCCTCTCGCGATGTTTCGAAACACCGGGCCCGCCGGCTCACCTGGCTCCTCGACGAGTCGCAGGGCGGCGAGTGCTCCTAGCACGCCCAGGTAGCTCACCGCATTCAACACGAACACCGGCCCCTCACCCACCCACCCGATAAGCATGCCCGCAATGGCCGGACCCACCAGGCGCGCGGCATTGAACAAAGACGAATTGAGGGCGATGGCGTTGGGTAGATCCTCCGTGCCACTTACCAGCCGTACCAGCAGCGCCTGGCGGGCCGGTATGTCCATCCCGCTGATGAGCCCGGCCACCGCCGAGAGCGCGATCAGATGCCACACCTGCACGGTGCCGGTCATGACGAGGGCTGCGAGGACCATCGCCTGCGCCATGGCTGCGACCTGGGCTGCCACCACCATTCGGTAGCGACTCCAGCGATCGGCGAGGGCGCCCGCGAAGGGAGCGACAATGAACGTGGGAAATTGGTTGGCGAAGGCGATGAGCCCGAGCACGAGCGCGGAGCCCGTCATCTGGTAGACGAGCCAGCTCACGGTCACCCGCTGCATCCAGGTGCCGACCAGCGAGACCCACTGCCCGGTGAAGAACAGGCGAAGGTCGCGGTGGCGGAGAGCCCTCAGGGAGACGCGTAAGCGGTTGAGCACGCTGGAGGCTAGCGGGTCGGAAGGCGACGTGGAAGCGGGTACGGGGATCGGGGCGCGCGGACGCCCCTACCGCATACGTAGGTTTCGTATTGGATCATACGTATGGAGCTTTCTGTCGACGCGGCTCAGTCGTTATCGACGGCGCCTCGTCGCATCCGGGCGCATACCCAGTCCACAGCCTAGCACGAAGCCAAAGGGGGAAGGCCAACCAGGACAACGGCTCCTGCCGTTCGGCAAAACATCCTGATAAGCGACATGGGACCCACCCTGGCGATCCCCTTGCTCAGCGAGAGCACGCAGTTGTGCCAATTCCGTAACCTGCGCATCAACCCCAACGGGGATGACTGCTAAAGCGAGTACAAACAGCAGGGTTTTCTTCATGCCGTAATTCTGCTCCGCCCCACTCAGACCCGCAACTCAGGACGCGCAAAACACTGCTTACTGTTTCTCGTCGGGCGTACTCTGAAGGGGGGTGGTCCGGGGTACTGGGGGCCTTGACTGACTAGAACTGAGCGAGGCAGAGCCTCATAACAACAACCCAACGTTATCCAGCTTCCTCTCGATCAGCACCGGCCTAGAAACTTCGGTCGCCTGACCTTCGTAGGGCCACTCATAGGTGGACTACACCTCCCGCGCTACCCCCGAAGGACACAGAGGAGTTGGAAATGAGAATTCTACGCTCGAGAAGTTCGCAATTTATCAGCAGCTATCCGTTGCCGGAGGGGGGGGCCAGGACTCCACGGCAAAGCAAGACCCACATCAATTTGGTTCCGCCGAGATTCCCCCACTTCAGTTCGTCGTTCAAGCTTGAACAAAAAAAGTCTTGATCTCTATCGGCTAGTCCTCCAGCACCCTGAACAGTACTGCCCCACAATGAGGTAATTTTATTATGGGAATCCTTGGAAGCATTGGTATGTTTTTTCTAGGACTAGGTGTTCTTCTTATAAGTTTTGGTTTCTTTTGGTATGTAGATTCAATAAGAAAGAATAATAAGAACTAAGATAGGAGTCCCATCGCTTTTGAAATCACAAAATCGTTTGAGCAAAACTCTTTTTTATGGTTCACGTCGGGCGTCCTCCAGAGGGGGGGGATGGGGAGCACTGGGGAGGGCTAGTTGCCGCCGGGGGGATGCGCCTCTAGCCACTCGCGGGACAGCCGTTGGGCTTCGGTGATTTGTTCGCGAGTCAAGTCCAACTCAGCTATGTCTTTTTCCATGTCTGCTAAAAATACCCTTGGTCTACTGAGAGGTTATACCACATATAACCAAGTACATGGTCTTCACCAAAACCACACCATGCATCACCGAGTACCCTTGAACGGACCATGTTAACTATGGCCACCCGTGTCCTTAGCTTATCCCTTTTCCTGTCATGAGTACGGTCACAGCAGAGTCTCCCGCGGCACGCTGGGTGATCGGTGTCCTCTCGGTCGTCGTGTTCGCGGCGGTGATT
>Ga0310121_10005252_pt1 | contig 11195 bp, 8 predicted proteins | sample CB27_Tmax_986_MG_FD_203504 | JGI IMG/M metagenome (GOLD analysis project Ga0310121, IMG submission 203504) | Marine microbial communities from Western Arctic Ocean, Canada - CB27_Tmax_986 | ecosystem: Environmental > Aquatic > Marine > Oceanic | place: Canada: Western Arctic Ocean | collected...
AATCGTCACTGTGCCGTCTTCTTCGATCTCAATGACAGTCCCCGTCGACTCCTGGATGCTGCGGATGTTCTTACCACCCGGTCCAATCAACAGTCCGATTTTGTCAGGCTCGATCTGCGTGCGCAACAACCGCGGCGCCCATTCGGAAATATCTTCTTTGGGGCGTGGAATCGTCGTGAGCATGGTGCGGAGGATCTCAATACGCGTTTCGCGGGCCTGTGTTAACGCCGCGCGAATAATGGCTTCGCTGATCCCGTCGATCTTCAGATCCAGTTGAATGCCCGTGATGCCGTTCTGAGTTCCAGCCACCTTGAAGTCCATATCGCCAAAGTGGTCTTCGTCCCCAAGAATGTCGGTCAACAACGTCCAATTGTCTTCTGACTGCTTAACCAGACCGATCGAGATGCCGGCCACCGGATTGGTGATCGGCACACCGGCGTCCATAAGCGCCAGAGTCGCACCGCATACGCTGGCCATCGACGACGAGCCATTGGACTCGAGAATGTCAGACACAACGCGGATGGTGTACGGAAAATCGTCTGGGGCTGGAATCACGGGGTTCACGCTGCGTTCAGCCAAAGCTCCGTGCCCAATCTCACGTCGGCCCGGTCCACGGATGGGACGACACTCACCGACCGAAAACGGCGGAAAGTTGTAATCGAGCATAAACTTTTTGGAGTATTCCTCAAGCAAACCATCGACCCGCTGTTCATCCTTCCCCGTGCCCAAAGTCACATAGACCAGCGCCTGGGTTTCGCCACGTTGAAACACTGCCGAACCGTGCGTACGGGGCAAGATGTCCACGTAACATTCGATGTTGCGCAGGGTTTTGGGGTCACGTCCATCGGGGCGCGTGCCACTTAAGATCAAGTCCCGCACGACTCGAGATTCCAAATCATGCCAGGCCTTGCCGAAGACAGCCGGATCAATGGCGTCACTGGCCTCGGGATTGGGAAGGAACTCCGCCAACGCCCTTTCCCGTAGACCGCCGACGGCATCAGCCCGCGCTTGTTTGCCTTCGGTTTGCTTCGCGTTCTTAAACTCATCGAAGAAACGCTCGCTCAGGCGATCCAACAAACGCCCGTCCTCGGTTGGCGTAAACTCGGCCTTTTCCACGCCGACTTTCTCAGCCAATTCACGCTGCATCGCACAGACGTCGCGAATCACCGAGTGGGCGAACAGAATCGCGTCGACCATATCATCCTCGGGAAACTCCCGAGCGAACCCTTCGATCATCAGGACTGCATCCTCCGAGCCCGAGACGATCAGGTCCAAATCGCTTTCTTCCAAGTCCGTTTGGGTGGGAAAGGCGAGGAACTCGCCGTCAACGCGGCCCAGGCGGACCGAAGCGATGGGGCCCTGGAAAGGCAACGGAGAGATATACAGCGAAGCGGCGGCGCCATTCATGGCGATCACGTCCGCGTCGTTCTGCTTATCGCTGGACAGCACGAAACTCTGGATTTGCACCTCGTCAAAATACCCCTCCGGAAAAAGCGGCCGGATGGGCCGATCCATGAGTCTGGCGGTCAGCGTTTCCTTAGCCGACGGAGGCCCCTCGCGCTTCTTGAACCCACCCGGAAACTTACCAGCAGCGGCTGTCCGCTCCCGATAGTCGCAGGTGAGAGGAAAGAAGTCCTGATTGCCCCGAGGGGGGCCCGTTGCTGCTGCGGTAAGAACGACCGTATCAGCATACTGCGCGAGTACTGAACCCGACGCTTGCTTCGCCAGAAATCCTGTTTCCAGCGATAAAATACTCTTTCCGATTTGCCTTTCTACACGAACCTTCACTTGCAATTCCTGCCTTCTCCATGCGTCCTGGCGCAACAAGACAGGGCGACGTGGCTCCTATTTCCGGATGCCAAGGCGACCGATAATGTCCAGATACCGCTGCGGGTCCACTTTTCTGACGTAGTCCAACAAACGACGACGACGACTTACCATCGCAAGCAGACCGCGCCGGCTGGCGTAGTCCTTCTTGTGCGTGCGCAGGTGCTCGGTCAGGCTGTTGATCCGAGTGGTAAGGATCGCGATTTGAACCTCGGGAGATCCCGTGTCCTCGTCGCTCTGCCTGTAACCCTCGATGATCTCCTGCTTCCGCTCTTTCGTGATCGTCATTTGCTACTCAATCAAGCGTCTCTGCGGGAAAACAGCGGCGAATTGTGTACTCGAATCCGCCAGGACTATTCACACTTACCTATAACACTGGCAACAACTTAAGCTGACCAATGTATCAGTGCGTAGTTAATTTGCAACGGCAAATCGTAGCAAAAGGACGCAGAACAGGGCCGACTCGGACGCCAATTGCTGACCGAGCGTTCGAGACTCGTCGCTGGAGGCGCGGGTTCACCCGGTGGCAAGTCCCAACCGCCCCTTGCGACACGGGGAACGGCAGTTTTTGGCAAGCTCAAAAAATCGCGGCCGATGTAATTACCACTCTTCCCCAAACCCTACATTTTCCCAGGCAGTACGCGAGCTGGCGCAAGCTAGTCGAGGGTCCCTTGCAATGGGTTCCGTTTGATGATGCAATCGTTGTAAAAGCTGCGGCGATTCGGAAGACTGGCGATGGTTGGCCGAGCGACGGGGCCTTCGGTCGCAACCAGAAAGACGCAAGCGGCGGGCGCCGACTCAATAGCACTTACCTTGAGTCTCGATCGCAGCGATCGTTGCGGATCGCTTCGCGATCAGAGCATTTTGATCGCGGAGCGATCAACGACTATGGCCAAAGTAAGTGGCATTGGGCGCAGGTCCCCCTGTTGGCTTGTGCGGAACACAGTTCCGTCAGAATTCAGCCTAGGACGGCTTTTCATCGACGCGACCAGATGCTTCTATACCACTCCTCCACCCGTTCCTCCACAAAAGAACTCCTCCACAAAAGAAGTAGTGCCATGCCGCGGCCCGCATACGTTTTCATCTGTTTCCTGGCGAGTATCACCATGGACCCCTTAGACCTTACAAGACCGGAAACGCTTTCGGCCGCCGGCTACGACCGACCGGTGGGCGACCCGCATCAGAGCCGTTCCGTGGTGTTGGCCAGGAATGGCATGGTAGCAACCAGCCAACCGCTGGCCGCCCAAGCCGGCTTGGACATACTCAAGTCGGGTGGCAACGCAGTCGACGCCGCGATCGCCACCAACGCCATGCTGGGCGTGGTGGAACCGATGAGTTGTGGTATCGGTGGCGATCTGTTTGCAATCTATTGGGACAATGAGTCGAAGACTCTATACGGGCTGAATGCCAGTGGCCGCAGCCCGTTTGCGTTGTCACGCGAGGTTTTTGCAGAGCGAGGATTGGACCAGATCCCGACCAACGGACCACTCTCCTGGTCCGTACCCGGATGTGTCAGCGGCTGGCAGGAACTGCACGACCGCTTCGGCAGCATGCAGTTGGACGAGATCTTGGCTCCCGCGATCGAGACCGCAGAAGCGGGATATCCGGTGACCGAAGTGATCGCCGGCAGTTGGCGCGGCGCCGAAGAGAATTTGCGGGCCTGGCCGGATTCCGCCAAGACCTTTCTAGTTGACGGCCAACGAGCTCCGGGCTTTGGCGAGGTTTTTCGGCTTCCAACGCTGGCGACTTCGTACCGCAAGATCGCTCAGGGGGGAGCAGCAGCCTTTTACAAGGGTGACATCGCGGCGGAAATTGTGGCGTTCAGCGAAGCCAACGGAGGATACTTCACGAGCCGCGACTTCGCCGAGCACACGGCCGAATGGGTCGAGCCGGTCGCAACCAGCTACCGAGGTTTTCAAGTGTGGGAGTTGCCGCCCAACGGGCAAGGCATTGCCGCCCTGCAGATGTTGAACGTGCTCGAACAGTTCGACCTGACCGCGCTGGGCCCAGGGCATCCGGAATATTTACATTTGTTCGTCGAAGCCAAGAAGCTGGCGTTTGCCGACCGGGCAAAGTTCTACGCGGATCCGGCATTCGGCAGACTGCCCATCTCCGAGCTCATCTCGAAAGAGTACGGGCAACGGCAGGCCAAACGCATCGAACGGGATCGGGCGGCCACCGATGTTGCGGCCGGCGATCCTAAGCTGATCGGCGGCGACACCGTCTACTTAACCGTTGTTGACGAGAATCGCAACTGCTGCTCGTTTATCCAGAGCAACTACTTCGGTTTCGGTTCGCAGGTTGTGCCGGGCAAGGTTGGCTTTGTTCTGCAAAATCGGGGTGCCTTGTTTGCCCTGGATGAAAACCACTTGAACCGCTTTGAACCGCACAAGCGACCGTTCCACACGATCATTCCGGCGATGGTCACGCAGGATGGAAAACCCCATTTTTGCTTTGGTGTGATGGGTGGTGATATGCAGCCGCAGGGTCATGTCCAAGTGCTGGTGAACATGATTGACTTCGCGATGAACGTCCAAGCGGCGGGCGATTCGGCCCGAGTTCGTCATGTAGGCAGCGCCACGCCGACAGGGATCCCTGCCGATGGCTCGGGGACCGTGATGGCAGAATCGGGCATCTCCGCAGAGGCCATCGCCGCGCTCCGTAACAAGGGACACGAAGTGATTCAATCCGGCGGCTCATTCGGCGGCTACCAAGGTATCCTGATTGATTGGAAGAACGGCGTCCTCCAGGGCGGCACGGAGGCTCGCAAGGACGGCGTTGCTGTGGGGTATTGATGACAAATAAACCGCGGAAGGCGTTTCCGGTGCTGAGCCCCCGCTGTTGGCACGGCATGCGAATGTGGAGCTACCTCCGCATGTTGGCGAAGAACCGTTTCTGCGTTCATCCGAGTCGCTGGCCCATGGCGGCCCTGCTGCTGCCCATTTCCGGAATCAACTCGCTGCTGTTTGGGATCCAAGAGTTGCTTTACGGTCGCCAAATCCGCGAGACGCAGATCGAGCAACCGCCCGTTTTTGTGCTGGGCCATTGGCGCACCGGAACGACTTACTTGCACCGCTTGCTGGCCTGCGACGATCGCTTTGCCTATCCGACTCTCTATGAAAACATGGCCGCCAACCATTTCGTGCTGACTGCCCCGTTCCTGACGAAGCTGTTGCGCGGTCTGCTGCCGAAGCAGCGGCCGATGGACACGATGAGTGTGAGCATGGACGAACCGGGAGAGGACGAATTTGCGCAGGTGGCGATGGGCGGACCGACGATCCTCAATCGGATGGCCTTTCCCAACCGGCCCATTCCACACCTTGACTGGCTCGACATGGAGAACGTCGATGAAGTCGAGTTGCGGCGGTTCCAACGGGGGCACATCTGGTTCCTGAAAGCACTGACTTATCTCAAGCAGAAACGGTTGCTGCTCAAGTCGCCACCGCACACCGGTCGAGTCGAGTTACTGGCCAAGATGTTTCCGGGCGCGCGCTTCGTTCACATCACACGGAACCCCTACGAGATATTTCCGTCCATGCGGCGCACCTGGGAATCGCTCGATTATTCCCAGGGATTTCAGCGTCCGCATCATAGAAACCTGGACGAGTTCATCTTCGAGGCCCTGACGCGGATGTACCGTGGCTTCGAGCGCCAGCGGCAACAGATCGATCCGTCGCATCTCTGCGACGTGCGCTATGAAGATTTGGTGCGTGATCCGGTCGGCCAGCTCGCGGCGATCTATGCGAAGCTCGACCTGCCCGAATTCGAGTACGTTCGTCCCGCACTCGAGACGTATCTTGCAGCAGAGAAAGACTATCAGCGAAACAAACACGTTTTGGACCCGCGGATCAAGGCGCAAATCGATCACCGGTGGGGTTCCTACATGAAAACGTACGGCTATGCCGCGGCCCCTTCTTTGGACCACGAGGACTAAGATCTTGAGCGTGGATGTCCCACAACCGGCCCCTGAGACGCGGAACGAGTTTCCTCTGTTAAGCCCCCGGTGTTGGCACGGCATGCGCACCTGGGGTTACCTCCGCATGTTGGCGAAGAACCGTTTCCGCGTTCATCCACGTCGCTGGCCCATGGCGGCCCTACTGCTGCCCATTTCCGGAATCAACTCGCTGCTATTCGGCATCCAAGAATTGCTTTACGGTCGCCAAATCCGCGGGACACGGATCGAGCAAGCGCCCGTTTTTGTGCTAGGCCATTGGCGCACCGGAACGACTTATCTGCACCGGTTGCTAGCCTGCGACGATCGCTTTGCCTATCCGACTCTCTATGACTCCATGGCCGCGAACCACTTCGTACTGACCGCCCCGTTGGTGAAGAAGTTGTTACAAGGCCTGCTGCCGAAGCAGCGGCCGATGGACAAGATGAGCATAAATCTGGACGACCCAGAAGAAGACGAATTTGCGCAGGTCGCAATGGGCGGGCCAACCATCCTCTACCGCATGGCCTTCCCCAACCATCCCGTTCCACACACGGAATGGCTGGACATGGAAGGCGTCAGCGACCAAGATCGCCAGCGATTCCAGCACGGGTTCTTGTGGTTCCTCAAAGCGTTGACGTTCCTCAAGAAGAAGCGGCTCGTCTTGAAATATCCGGGTCAAACGGGGCGGATCGGGTTGTTGGCCGAGATGTTTCCCCAAGCGAGGTTCGTCCATCTAACTCGCAACCCAAGCGAAATTTTTCCCTCAACCCGCCGGAACTGGGAAGCCATGGATTTCACCCAGGGGTTTCAGATTCCGCACCACAAACACCTGGACGAATTCATCTACGAAACACTGACGCGGATGTATCGCGGTTTTGAGCGGCAACGAAAGAAGATCGATCCGGCGATGATCTGTGATCTTCGCTACGAAGAACTTGTGCGTGACCCGATTGGCCAGCTAAGCGCAGTTTATGCACAGCTCGACTTAGGCGACTTCGAGTACGTCCGATCGCGACTGGAAAGCGAAGTGGCCGCCCAAAAAAAGTACCGGGCAAGCAGCTATGCTCTGGCGCCCAAAGTCCAAGCGGAGTTGCAGCGGCGGTGGGGTTTCTATATGGAAAAGTATGGCTACCCGGATACCGCCAGATCTTCTTCCTCGGATCAAAGTTGCACCCCGTCGCGCAGGCCGGGGTCGGTAGCGTCACGCGCCACCCCACTGCTATAGTCTAGTAGTCCAGGTCAGGTCGTCCCGAACCCTTGGACGGGTCGCCCCGAACGCGTGGAGCGATCACCGCCGTGCGCAGCGGACTAAGGACGGCGGACTAAGGACGGCGGACTAAGGACGGCGGACTAAGGACGGCGGACTAAGGACGGCGGACTAAGGACGGCGGACTAAGGACGGCGGACTAAGGAACTGTGTGGAAACGACTTGTCCGTTTCGGGTGCCACTGGCTTTGCCAGTGTTCCTCACGCGACGTGGACACAGCGCTTCAGCACTGGCAGAGCCAGTGGCACACGGACGAGGCTGTGAAAAAATCACGTGGATGCGGCGTCCACGTGGCCGTTCGCTCCGCGAACGAGCGCTGAGATACCGTAAAACCAAGTGAAACCGGCGACGAAAACTCGAAGTTGAGCAGCGCGCCAACGCTCGTTCGCGGAGCGAACAGCCGCGTAATGGATGTTTTCACAGCCTCGGAACGAAACGCGACTATTCCGCCCCTGGTTGTGCGAAGCGGCAACTTATCTCTTTACAAGTCCTCAGGCTTAGCCGAACGGCGGGCGTGAAGGACTACGTGTTTACGGTTCTATTTCCTTGATTGCTTGCAAGAGTCGCTGAGTGTCGTGCCTGCGGCGGACGGTTCCGGGGAGCTTTGCCCGAATCTTGCCGTGCTTGTCGATCACGAACGTAGCGGGATGTGGTATGCCGTTCCCACGGCCACGCGCTTCCTCGTTGCGAACGCCGAAGGCGTCAATCACCTTGCTGTCCTTGTCCGAGAGCAATGGAAAACTAATCTTCTGCTTCTTCGCAAACTCGCCCAGAGTTGCCGTCGAGTCGTAGCTGATCCCTACCAGCTGTGTACCAGTAGCTTTGATTTGCTTGAGGTCCTTTTGCAGCTGAACTAGCTGCATCTTGCAAAATGGTCACCATTCCGCCGAACGATAAAAGACAATTGCCACGTTCCCTTGCTTCACTAGATCGGCGAGCTGCTGCTGCTTTCCCTGCTGATCGGGAAGACTGAAGGCAGGCGCTGCGGTCCCCGATTCAAGGCCAGGACTCTCGTCGGCAGCCTGTGTGATGGCGGAATGAAAGGCGGCGAGCAGCAGAAGTGACGTACCCAGCCAGCCGCGGATTCTTGGCACATGTAACATCGGGCATCTCCTCGGTATGACTAGCGATCAAACCACTGTTTCAGCCAGTGGAACGTTGTAGCGCGGCCGGCCCGGGCGATCGATGTGGTTAGCGGGATCTCTTTGGGACAGACAGCAACACAGTTCTGAGCATTACCGCAGATTTGGATGCCGCCTTCGGCCGTTAGCGCCTCCAGACGTTCGACCGCATTATTCTTACCAGTCGGGTGGGAATTGAAAAGAACCGCCTGGCTAATCGCATGCGGCCCCAAGAATGCGGCGTCGTGGGTTTGCTGCTGTCGTTCTCGAAACGCTTCGTCGCTTGTATCGTCCTGCCGAGTCAGTTCAATCTTCGTATATTGCGGACAAGCCTCCAGACAGCAGCCGCAACTCATGCACTGGCTCAACGGATAAGAAGCTTCTTGTGCCGCCTGAGATTGCCGCGGACCCGGCCCCATATCGTAAGAGCCATCCACCGGGATCCAAGCCTGAACTTTCTCCAAGGCACGGAACATCCGCGCCCGGTCAACGAACAGATCCCGGATCACCGGGAACTTGCTCATCGGCCGCAGTTCGACTTCCTGCGGATTGTCGGACAACAGCTGATCCACCAGCGCCGAACATGCCTGACGCACCTGACCGTTGATCACCATTGTGCAGGCGCCACAAACTTCCTCCAAGCAGTTGCAGTCCCAAGCGACCGGGGCCACTCGTTTTCCGTCAACGGTCGTAGCCGTGGCGGCGACCTGTTGCAGTACGCTAATCACGTTCATCTCAGGTTCGTGCCGAACCCGGTGTCGTTCCCAGTAGCTTGATTGCCCAGGGCCGTCCTGTCTCAGAATGCGAACCTCGAAAGCCGTTGGACGGGAGCGTTGATGAGATGGTTCGGGCATGTTTCCCTAACGTGTCGTGGAACTGATTCTGGTATGCCGTGGGCATTTTCCTGTGTTTGGACGCCGGCTTGAAATCATGCGGAAACACAGCTCTTGACCGGACATTTCAGCCAGGCCGCGGTTGAGCAGCTGCGGAACGATGAAAGGTTGGCAGGTTGTGTCTCCCGCAGTTCGCTCATTCCGCGGCCACCGAGGGCTGTGGCCGCTTCATCTCGTCACCCTGTCGCTGACGCTTTCGCCAGACTTCTTCGATCAACGCGCCGCCCACGAGCCCATACAATCTGGGGCGGGGCGGGATGAGCGTAACGTCGACATCCTCGTAACTGATCTGCGGATCAGCGCCATCCCAAGCAGAGACGGTGGTCTTGAGCCACTTGCGATTATTTTCCTCGAAACGATCGCACCACGCCTCCGCTTGTCGTTGACGTTCTTGAGGTTCTCTGCCCGACAAACTGGGCATTGCAAAATCGGGCTTATAGTGTGCCCCCCGGCATTCGTCACGCAGCAGGGCTCCCTTAACAAGCGTCTTGGCTAAGGGGAACATATCCACCAGTGATTTGGTAAATACGACGTTTTGATTTGTCCAATTGCCGGAATCCGACAGTGAGCACCGGGCAGCTCGTTCCTGGAGTTCGGATATTGTTTCATAAGCTGTGCGCAGCTGCTCATTGCGACGAATTACGGTCGCGTCCCGGGTCATAACGTCTCCTAATTGCTGGTGGATCAGATACGGATTCTCTTGACCGCCAGGCCGCTGAAGCAGCTCGTCGTGCCGCTGCTGGTGCTTACGAACCTCCCGCTCAAAAAAAGTGGCGTCTTGTTCCGCTGCCGATTTAGCCGGCAGTGATTTCAAATGATTTTGGATGCCGGGTGCCACGAACAACCCGCTAAAGATACAGCTGAGCAAGGAGTTGGCACCGAGGCGATTGCCGCCGTGGTATTGGTAATCGACTTCTCCGATGGCATAGAGACCGGAAATGCTGGTTACGTGATTGACCGGCGACCCACGTTGCAATCCTCCCTCGGCGGTCCGCTCATAATCGGCCCACAAGCCGCCCATCGAATAATGCACGGCGGGAAAGATCTTCATGGGAACTTCACGCGGATCGACGCCCTGGAACTTCTCATAGATCTCGAGGATACCGCCGAGCTTGCGGTCCAGCTCACGACGGCTAATGTGCGTCAAGTCTAAATAAACGCATTGCCGGTCCGCTTCAACGCTCAATCCTTCGGTCACACAGACGTTGAAGATTTCGCGAGTGGCGATATCACGAGGTACCAGATTGCCGTACTCCGGATACCGTTCTTCCAGAAAGTAACAACGTTCTGCTGGCGGAATTTGCAGGGGATCTCGAGGATCTTGAGGCTTGCTCGGGACCCAGACCCGCCCGCCTTCGCCCCGCGCCGACTCGCTCATCAACCGCAGCTTATCCGCGCCCGGGATGGCCGTCGGATGTACCTGAATAAACTCGCCGTTCGCATACTTCGCTCCCGCCTGATAACACCGGCTAGCCGCGGCGCCCGTACAGACCATCGACATCGTTGAACGGCCGTAGATGACGCCACATCCGCCGCTCGCCACGATGACGGCGTCCGCGGGAAACGCACGGATCTCCATCGAAATCAAGTTCTGGCCAACGCACCCACGGCAAACGCCCTGGTCATCCAGCATCGGCGCCAGAAAATCCCAGCACTCGTACTTGGTGATCTTGCCGGCCGCCTCCCAACGCCGAACCTGTTCATCCAAGGCATATAAAAGCTGCTGCCCCGTCGTGGCCCCCGCAAACGCGGTTCGCTTAAAGAGAGTTCCGCCAAAACGCCGCCGATCGAGGAACCCCTCCGTGGTCCGGTTAAAAGTCACGCCCAGGCGATCCATCAGGTTGATGATCACGGGGCCCCAATAAGCCATCTCCTTGACCGGAGGCTGGTGCTGGAGAAAGTCGCCGCCGTAGACCGTGTCGTCAAAGTGTCGCCACTCGCTATCGCCTAGCTGTCGTGTCTGGTCGTTGACCGAGTTGATCCCGCCTTGGGCACATACGCTGTGCGATCGCTTGACTGGCGTCAGGCTCATAAGATCCACGTCGATCCCCAACTCGGCCAGTTTCATGGATGCCGCCAGTCCGGCCAATCCGCCGCCGATCACCATCACGCGCTGCTTCGCCATGCTGTTTCCTGTGGTTTGTATACCGCGG
>Ga0310121_10005253_pt1 | contig 11193 bp, 11 predicted proteins | sample CB27_Tmax_986_MG_FD_203504 | JGI IMG/M metagenome (GOLD analysis project Ga0310121, IMG submission 203504) | Marine microbial communities from Western Arctic Ocean, Canada - CB27_Tmax_986 | ecosystem: Environmental > Aquatic > Marine > Oceanic | place: Canada: Western Arctic Ocean | collected...
CTCGGTACTTCGTGGCAACTTTCCACTAAGTTGTTTTTCTTGCAGATCCGTCCGTGTCCCCTGCCGTGCCTTCGCGGCTTTCGCTTCCAACTTCTCCAACTGCTGGCCCAACGCCACGGCCTCGCTGGGGGCAAACGGCTTGCGGCAAGTGTTCTCGTCCCGCTCGGCTTTCAAGCGGTCAACGGCTTCGTCAACGGTTGTGATCACGTGGGCCGGGATTGTGTCACGTTTCAATGACTTGCAAGCCCGTAGCCGCCGTTCACCGGATATCAACCGTTTTTCGCTGTCGACTACTACGGGTTGAAGCAAACCGAGATCGTCAATGCTCGTGGCCAGGGACTCGATATCCCCCATGTCCTTGCGGCTGCGTTGGTGCACTGATATTTCCGCCACTGGTACATTTACAACCTTCACGGGTAATCCTTTTCCGTTTACAAATCGGCAACCGGCTTGCTTCTCGATCGCCTGCCAGCGTCCCGGGGCTTTTTCAATTAGTCGTCAGCTTGGTCTGGTCCGTAATCCCGACAGTCGCGGTGGCCGCCGTTCATTCGGTTGTTTGACGTGGGGTTTCCTGTTACGATTTGGGGGATGGAAGCGGCCGTGAATCACACTGGTGAATAGGGTGAATAGTCTCGAGCGATTTGGTCTAGTTCATCCTTAAATGAATCCAGTTTCTCTGGCCGGAGAGCGTCGATGTCGAACAGGACGAATTTCATGATCTCGCGTTTGCTTTCGTCGCTGAGGGTTTGGAATAGTCGTCTGATGGTTTTCTTCGACTTTTCATCCCTGATGCTCCGTCGACTTTCGTTGGTTGAATGGTCCTCCAGCCGATTGGTGCAATCCGACTCCTTGCGCTCAAATCCATCTTTGACCAGCTCCTCCTGTTCCTGCTTTGGCATCACAGCAATCTTCGCGGCTTTGCTCACGGCCAGTGATCCGCTGTCAACGGCTGCCGCTAACTCCGGAACTCCCTGGTCGAGGACCTTGGAAGCGTGGTCCACCGAGCGTCCGGAAACATTAAACGCCTCACCAGCCTGGTCTCGTGATTTGGCGGTTTCCAAAGGTGGAAAATTTTCCACCTTTGAGTTATTGCGACGAGCGTTCTCCGATTGACGCTCTTTGGCCGCCTCAGAAAACAACTCCTTGGCTCGGGCGGCATACATCGAAGCCTGCGATGGAGTCAGGTGGCGACGATGCAAATTGGCCGAGAGAACGTACTGATACGGGTCGATGTCACCTTCAATCTCTCTCCAGTCAACTTCGATCTCCAGGTTAGTGCACGCTCGGTATCGATGACGGCCATCGAGCAATTGCCCTTTGTAGAGCACTACTTTTTCAAGCTGGCCGTTCTCGGCGATGTCGTCCTTCAGAGATTGGAACTCGGAATCGGACATTTGCGGAAAAATGTCCGCCGCTGGGTGGATTCGGATGGTTTCGTTGTTAAACTCCATTGTGTGTCCTTTCGTCGTTCTGCCCGCTTGCTCACCGCCAAGGATCGCCAGCTTGTCAGGGCTTATTTCGTGTCTACAGGATCTTCAAAATGTTGATGCGGCGATTACTGAATCGCACGAGGCTACGCAGTGCCCGTTTGGAAAAATGCCGGTCGACAGCGCCGGCCAGCTGCTTTTGGCCGCAGCCAAAGCAAAACAGTTTGAGTTGGTCGCACATATTGACTCCAATTCTGAATTCCAGGTTAGTTTACGTGTCGTTAACCCTCTGATGACGATTGGTCGGCTGGTGGCATGACAGTGCGTTGGCATTCGTGCACAAAGTCCTGAATTACCTCCGCTCGCCAGCGAACACAGCGGCGCCCGAAACGAATCCCAAGTGGGAATTCTCCGCGACGCTCCTAGCGTCGGATGGTCTCCGGAGTAACACTGAACAATTGAGCAACCTCATCAGACGATAAAAGTGACCTAGTCATTTGTCGCACCTGAACCTGTTAAACCTCGTTTGGGGAGGATTCGTCGTCCGCCGAATCAATCAACAAGTCCGCCAACGCCTCAATCACGGCGTCGGAAACATCACCGATGACTAAGAATTCGACTTCTACGTTTTGCACCTAGAATCTCCCATCCGTTGCCCAAAACATCCTATAGGCGCGTCGTGCGGGAGAAAGGAATTGTCATTTGAAGGGCAGGACGTGCCCAATCGCGCCCAGAACATTCGGCTGTCTGCCAAAAAGCGCCCAATAGATCTACGAAATCGCAAGATAGCGCCCAACGCGTTGCTGAAATCAGCAGGACGCGCCCAGAAGCGCTAGTGAGTTGAACAGATACGTCTTCTCATGACACTAACTGTCCGGTCGCAATTGAAATTCGCGAATCATTTTAAGAATGCGGCGTTGTTCGTCGGCGTCTTTACTCCGATAACGACGCTCTGCCCTGCGTTTTTCCTTCCAAGGCGGATCGGATTCCCAATTCCCTTCGTCCATCGCCGTGCGGAAGGCCCTTTCACTTTTCAATGGCTTAATCACCAGCTCAAAGTCCGCGCGTTTCATGGGCGGTGACCAGGGCGGTAACTCTTCCAATTTTTCAGCGGCAAGTTGCCTTTCGATCTCGTAAATTCGTTCTCGCAATTTGGCGAGTTCGGGCGTCGTGGAAATAAGGCTAAGCGCGGATGTCAGCTTTACCGTGTCCGCATTCAGTTTGCTCGCTTCCTGAAGCAAAATCACGGCATACTCGTAATCGTACGCGTCGTCGGGATCGTGACCCACCAGATACGGCAGTCGGAAGTCCCAATACGCCTTGCGCAACATCTCGCCGAGTTCTAGCAGCAAACGCAAACACTCGTCGTTCGGCGGGCTGCTGAGGCTGTTGCAAAGTGCACCGAAAGCACAATGGAGTTCCACAATCGGTAACTGCCACGAGGTCGATGGGGTGAGTCGAGTCGATATTATATCGGCGACAATCTTCCTAAATTCGTCCATTTAATCACCAGCCTTGATCGGTGACACCTTGAAACAAAAACACGGCAACCGCTCAAGACTTGCGGGGTTCGGGAGCTACCCTAGCCGTGTGTCGTATTATATCCCGTCACGCTGCTCTTACGTCAGCTGCCGTGAAGGCGATCTTCTGTTCTGTAAATAGCGGGTCGCCCCGACTTAATGTAATTCCCGCCGAATACGTCAGTTACGTGTACCCGTCGACGTGCGACGGTGCGGCCTGAAAACACGTCAAATCCGGTAATTACCGGATTCGTGCTTGAAAGGACCCGTGCCATGTCTAGAACACGTATCCCAGCGTATCGCCACCACAAATCATCCGGTCGAGCAGTTGTCACGCTGAACGGCAAAGACCACTATCTCGGTCCCTGGAATTCTGCGGTCAGCAGATTCGAATACGACCGCCTCATTCAGGAATGGTTGGACAACGGTCGCAAACTCCGATCCGCCGGCCAACCGACTGACATCACTATCACTGAGCTTGTTTGTGAATTCTGGAAGTTCGCACAGGGATACTATGTCAAGGACGAGAAGCCTAGTGGACAAATCCCGGGCATAAAGGTCGCGCTCCGCATGATTCGCCAAATGTATGGACGCAAGCTAGTCAGTGATTTCGGCCCACGATGCCTGGAAACACTCCAACAACACATGATCGGTGCCAACCTCAGCCGCCGGTACATTAACGACAACATCGACCGAATTAGGCGGATGTTCAAATGGGGAGTATCCAAAGAGCTAGTTCCAGTCCAGGTCTATCAAGCTTTAACCACGGTCCCAGGGTTGCGAAAAGGTCGGTCGGATGCACGAGAGTTGAGTCCGGTAAAACCGGTAGCCGAGGTGACCGTAAATGCCACGTTACCTCACCTCCCTCCGGTGGTGGCTGACATGGTTCGGGTTCAACAGTTTACTGGTTGCCGACCCGGTGAAGTTCGTGTCATTCGGCCCCGCGATGTAGACACCGCCGGGGACGTGTGGGCGTACCGGCCAGAGTCTCACAAGACGGATCACCTTGGACTGGATAGGATCATTTTCATCGGTCCCAGGGCACAACGCGTACTGCGTCCGTACTTGCTACGTGATAGCACTTCTTATTGTTTCTCTCCAGCTGAAAGCGAGCGAAAACGGAACGCGACGCGACGCGAGCTTCGGACAACGCCGCTAAATCCATCACAGGCCAATCGTCGTCCTAATCGGAATCGGAAATTGTCGCCCGGTACACACTACACAAAGGACAGCTACCGAAAAGCCATTCATCGTGCGTGTGAACGAGCCTTCCCTGCACCTGACGGTCTCTCAAGACAGGAGCGAATGACATGGATCAACGATCACAAATGGTCGCCAAACCAATTGCGTCATTCCGTCGCCACCGAAGTACGCAAGCGATACGGGCTGGAGGCAAGCCAAGTGATCCTGGGGCACGCGTCAGCGGATGTGACACAAATATATGCAGAGCGAGACTACGAATTGGCGAGGACAATCATGAGAGAAGTTGGTTGAGACTTCACACCTATCGATCTAACCAGACTGCTAGACACCCGTTGAGTTTTAAGGGCCTGATCATGAATCAGCAGCACGATGACAAAACGCCAGATGACTTCGAGCAATTCATCCGTCAATGCAATGAATGGCTGAGTGTCCTCGCGGAAGAGCGACAAATGGGCTTGTACGCGACGCCAAACGCCGGTGAGGTTCGAGAGTTACTCGCGGTCTCGTTGATAGAACTTGGAGGCATCGAGATCGTTGAAAAGCTCAACATCCTTAGAGGACCGTCGACACCATTTCCGGCGCTGAAGCCAATCGAAAGCGTTATTCGAATGCTCGGGCACAGTCTGGCGTGGGCTCATCAACGCTACGGCGATGGTCCCTGGTTACCGATAAGCGCAGATATCCTTCAAAACACCATCAGCGTCGACGGCCAAACATTCGATGTGAAACCACGCCATGCACAAATGGCCCAAGCCCTTGTTGATGCGGCAATTGAGGGGCGGTGGTGGGTCACCGCAGAGGGTTTTCGCCAATTGCCGGCGTGTGCAGGCTCGAACATCAGTCGAGAACTCAAAGAACTAGTCGAGCAGGTACCGTTTTTAAGAGAATACATCCAAACGGGAAAAGGGAAAGGAACGCGACTCAATCTGGGAAGTTGAGAAATTGTCATCTGTTGTCATCTGTTGTCATTTGTTCTGACAGACTCCTTTGCGATATCTTGCGAATACTCGCAGTGAATTAGTCGCAAAGGAAGCTCGATGATTGATTTTGAAAAAGAGGAAATCCTCACCTTTTCCCAAGCCTCAAAGCTACTCCCACGCCGACGAGGGGAGAAACATCCACATACTTCCACCCTCTATCGTTGGGCATCTTGAGGCCTCCACGGTCGCCGGATTTGAATCCGCACATCGAAAGGTTCATCAGAAGCATAAAGGACGAGAGCCTTTCCAGACTGATTCTCTTCGGAGAGAAGATGCTAAGCAATGCTGTTCGGCAGTTCCTGACGCATTATCATACGGAGCGCAACCACCAATCGCTCGACAACAAGATCATCGAGCCGGGCGATGAAGTCGGCCGGCACGAGGGTGACGTCCAAAGTCGCGAACGTCTCGGCGGCATGCTACGGTACTATTATCGCGAGGCAGCGTAACGATCAACCGATCCAGGCGTTTTACGCCTGGATGGTTACATCTGCGCATCTGGCCGAATCCTTTGGTATCCGGCCTGCTTACTACAGGCTTGACGGTCATGTTCGGCCGAGTTTCCCGGCTTTGGAAGCGACGAAGACCAGATGCTCAGAGGAATTGCAGGTCGACTGAGAGAATTGACCTCACGGGCAACTCCCACCGTTACCAACACCGACAATTCCATCGGACCGATCGCGCGGCTATCAAGTTACTCCCACAGACCACAGACCACGTGATTTCACAACAGGCTTACATGGTCAGCTCCTGTCCAGTCTCTAGAAAGTGGGCCAGCTTCTTCGCCGAAAAACTTCGAGCACTCCAGATAGACGTTTCGGATGCTCCGCCCATGTGAGGGGTGATCACCACGTTGTCGTGATTCTGGGCATACTGGACAACGGGCGACTCGGAGATGTCCTTGCGCCACTCATCGTGTAAAACATCGGTTCCGAAGGCGGCAAGCTTGCCAGACTGCAGCGCCCGGATGAGCGCGGTTTCATCGATGATATCGCCGCGGCTGGTATTGACCAAGATGGCGCCGTCCTTCATCTTCCCGAAAGCACCGTTGTCGAAGAGGTGATAGTTTTGCGGTTCCATGTGGATGTGTATCGAGATGGCATCGGACTCTTGCAAAAGCGTATCAAAATCAACCGAGCGAACTCCGGGAATTTCGAAAGTCTTCAGATCGCAGCCCAGGACCTGCATCCGGAAGGCCTGGCCGTAGTGACACACCATGCGGCCCAGGCGGCCGACGCCGAGCACTCCCAAGGTACAGTCAGAGAGCTGCTGTCCCGAGAACAAGTGGCCCTGCCACCCACCTGCCAATACATGGGAAACCGCTGCGCGAAGGTGGCGGTGGCAGGCCAGCTGGAGCATCCAAGCGCATTCGGCGGTTGCAGTGAAGCGGTCGAGCAGCTCGTAGTCGCTGGAAATACTAAGTAATCGTATCCCACGGCGGGCAACTTCTTCCTTGTCGATGTGGTCGGTCCCGGTCGAAGCGGTGTTGATGACCTTGAGCCGCTTCGCCCGCTCGAGCACGATTTGGTCGATCTTCAGGTCCACGTGTACCCAAAAGGCGTCATAATTGTGGATCGACTGTAGGAGCGACTCCCGGTCCGACGGGCAGTAGTCGACTTCGGCTACCCAGTTTAGTGTCTCCACTGCATCCGGCGCTCCCGAAAGATCGACCATACAAAGCACGCGGGGTCGTCTGCTCATAAAATTCCTCCGCAAACAGCGGGTTTGTCCGCAAGACCCGCGGCTAGCGCCGTCGGCTCAAAAACCAACCCGCAAAAATTAAACCTGACAGACCCCTAGTGGTCTTTTCACCGGAGCTTGTTTGAACACTTCGAAGTGCAGGTGCAAACGGGCCGCCTTCTTGTCTGTGAAGTTCCACAACGCCCAGACCATCTTCGGCAATGCCGGCAGCAGGCTGCCGACGACAGCGGTCAGGTCGGCCAGCAGTTTGGCTTCGCGATTGTTCCCCAATGGCCCGATTCGCAAGGCGAGATCGTCCAACACCTTCTTGACCAAATCGGCGTCGAAGACGCGGGACGCTTCGCTGAGCGATCCCAGCGAAGTCTTCGAACAGCCGAGCGTTTTTTGCACGTTCTTCAAGGCACTTGCCTGTTGAATACTTCGCAGGGCAGTCAGGACGGGGTTGAAAAAGTAAAGCAGGATCAGAGATGCGTACTGGTCGTAGAACAGTGTCCGGCTGCCGGCCTTGTCGCGTTCGGTGCCGACCGTGTGAAGTTCGCCGAGCTTTCCTTTGAGGAGCTTGAAATACTTCAAGCCGAGAATGCTCTTTGGGTCGAGCTCTTGTCGTTTTTGAGGTGCAGCTGGAATGACCATACGTGTCCCCACCAACTCTATCCTGCGCAACATCTAGAGCATGACACGTGCGCAAGCAGCGCGCAAGTTCAATTTGGGACAAATACGAAATGCAAACAAAGTTATTCATGGCGCAAATCCTGTGCCGAACAGTATTGACCCCGTGTCGGTGGGGCGAACGATTGGCAGCTATGACGACCGCCCGTAGCTTCCAATCATGGCTTCCCACCGACACGGGGTTGGCGGGGAGCCGTTTGAACTGGTTTCGCACCCTTAGCTGTCCAATCAGCTTCCCACCGACACGGGGTCGGTGGTGGTTTGCAGACTTCCGCCCACGACTCAGACGCCTATACCCCCAAATTCGAACTTGAAGCACCACTAGAGCATTCTCGAAAAGAGTTTAGCATATTCACAATCGTACCTAGGTCAACCTTTCCAGGCTGACCGCCCGTGATTTAAAGGAACCTGGCCGCCGCCGAATAGGAATCGCCCGAAGAGGCCTGGTACGCGCCGCCATGAAGCTCAAGTTTTTCATCGCGTTGCCGATCTGGGTCGTGGCTGCCGGCGGGGACGGCTATGCGGACCACCTCAAGACGCACAAGGATGTCGATATCACGGCCGCGATTGGCTTCGTCTTTTTTACCATTGACCCGTCGGATCACGTAGACGGCCAAGCCAATAGCTACGACCGATCTGAGCTTGAAGCTGCCTATCAACGGGTCCGCCGTGAGGTGGATTGGGTGGATCGATTTCAAGGAAAGCAAATCAAGCTTAGCACCGGTACGGTCATCGAATTGAACGAAGAGGCGTGCCAGCGAGCCGTTGTCAAGTACGCGCGAGCGATCAATACGGCAGTCGACCTGGCCGGGTACATTGACCAGACTATGGGCGCTCAAGGTGGAGCCTACGAAGTCGAACTGAGCGTGGACGAAACGCCGCAACCGACAACCTTGGCCGAACATTACATCGTGGCCGATCATTGTCTGCGCAGCGGGATGAAGCTGGTAAGTCTCGCGCCGCGCTACATCGGAGATTTTGAAAAGGGCGTGGACTACAAGGGCGATCTGACGGACTTTGAACGGTCGCTGTCCGACCACGTTGCCATCGCCCAAATGCTGGGGCCGTACAAACTGAGCTTGCATTCGGGGTCCGACAAGCTGTCCATCTATGAGATATTCGCCCGAGTCACTCAGGGCTGCTTCCACGTCAAGACGGCGGGAACAAGCTACTTGGAGGCACTACGCGTGGTGGCTCATCAGGATGAAGAACTTTTCCGTAGAGTCATCGATTTTGAACGCCATTTGGGGGCCCTGGCCCGTGGATTGGGTTAATGCGGCGCGACAGTCGTCCTGTTTTCGCCGCCGAAGGCATTCACGATTTCGCCGAGGCCCTCTGTCGCTCAAAGATCGAGCGGGAGCCCGTCACTTCGCCGCGCAGCGGCAGGCTGACCGGACCGACCAACCGCGCGTGCGTTGCCGGCTGGCCCCGAACGACGCACTCGTTGAACTCATTGGCCGGCGGGCGTTTGTCTAAGGCGATGGCGTCACAAGCAGCATATTGAAAGATGAGCAGCCGGCGCGGCTGGTTGCTGGTGTTCTTTGAAGAGCCGTGGATGGCACAGACATGGTGGATACTCAGCTCGCCCGCCTTCAGTTCGACTGGCTGTGCCGTGGCGGCCGCGAAATCTTCTTCGGGCTCGGTGATCTTGCCCACAAATTCCCGGTTTGCGTCACGGTGGTCATAGATCAGCGTGCAGTGGCTGCCCGGCACCACCAACAGGCACCCGTTCTCCACCGTAGAGTCGTCCAGTGCGATGCCGCAGGCCACCAGGTCGTAGTTGGTGTGGGGGAAGAAGGCAAAATCCTGGTGCCAGCCGACTTCCACACTATCCTTTTCCACCTTCATGTTGAGCTTGGAATGGTGGAACTTGATGTTCGGACCAATCAACGCCTCCACGCAATCCAATACCTCGCCGCTGGTGGCCACCTGCCAGTAGATGTCGGCCTGTTTGACGGGATGCTGTAGCCGGCACAGCCGTGGCTGCTCGGGTGTGTGCGTCGGTTCCAGTTCAAAAACATCGTTGCTTTCCGTCACACGGCGCGAACGTTCGATAAACTGGTCGGTTGTTTCCCGCAGTCTACCCAGCGTCTCCGCATCGACTGCCCCCCGGACGACCAGAAAGCCGTCACGATTGAACTGTTCTACCTGTGCCTTAATCAGCACTTTGAATGACCTCCTTCAGCCGGCTGAAGTGTCCGTGTCCGTGGTCGTGGTCCGTGGTCCGTGGTCTGTGGTCTGTGGTCTGTGGGAATGAATTGATAGCCGCGTGATCGGACGGAAATCTCGGTCTTGGTAACGGTGAGAGTTGTCCAGTTGTAGGTTTGTAGCGATAGCATTCGTGATCGTTCGCATGGGATCGTAGCCACGTTGTTTGAGTGATCTGTGCATGCTCATGTACAATGCTTGAACGTCTGCGCCACGGTCGCTTCCGGCCGTCCCACAGACCTCTGGAATCATGTTACCGAATCAAAGTAGCCCCGTCAAAACGAACGCAGCGGCCGTGACTCGCGCCACCTCCCAGATTAACTCGGCCTGTTTGACAGGATGCTTCAGCCGGCACAGTCGCGGCTGCTCGAGTGTGTGAGTCGGACTTGAAATCTCCTGGCGTGGCCCATACACTGAGCCTGCGGGCTCGGGATTCGTTTCCTGTCATTGGTTCCCCTGCTAGTCAAGTTGCGTGCCGTCGAAACATCTTTCGTACGACATACCCCTTCGCTCGGATGCAAAGCCGCAATGAATTTTGTCAGGGTAATCCGTTGAAGAGGAGTTGCCACTCGGCATGACCCGTCGCAAGTCCCGTCGCAAGTCCCGTCGCAAGTCAAGAGGGCAACCGGATACTGTCCGCCAAGCAGAAGCCAACTCCGTTGCACCTCGCGTACCTTTTTTCGTAGTTCTTCTGTTTCTTGCTGGCCTGGCGTTATCCGGGGTGGGTTACTACTTCTTCTTCACCGCGCCGCACAACAAAAGAAACGAAACCTCTTCTGTCAACGGGGTGCTTGACAAACTCACGACGCGACGACTCGAATCGCGACATGCGTCTGACCAAGATCTGCTGGATCCACACAAGGATGGCTGGGAATCGGAAGTCGTAGCGGAGCAAGCCCAGGCACAGCTGTACCGCATGGCCGTCCTACTTGAGCAACCAGGTCGGATCGAGGCGGCACTCTTGGAGGACATAACGTCAGACGATCTCGCCTCGAGCGGCTTACGCCCGCCCACGCTCATAGAGGTGTTTCGCGATGCGACGCTCGTCATTCGGCGCGGAAAGAGAGACGATTCGAGGACCGAGCGCGGGCTTTTTCAAGGCCGTGAGGGTCTGGCCGACGCGCTGGGTTATTTGGCAAAGCCGTTGCTGGGCGTGTCGAATATCGATGTCCATGTCAAAGTCGTCCGAGTGACCCTGGCGGATGGCCCGGTTGAGACCAAGGCCTATTTCGCTGTGGATGGCCGGACCGAGAGCGGTGCGATCCAGCAGCACGCTACATGGAAATGCCGCTGGGCGCGGGAAGACGGCGATCGGCTCCGGCTGACGTCGATCCGAGCTGAAGACTACGAAGAGGTCATAGCGCGTGGGCCGGTCTGGTTTGCCGATTGTACGTCGGCCGTTTTGGGCGGGAATCCATCCTTTGCCCAACAGCTCGTCCCCGGACTAAATCATTGGTTGTCGCGAATCGGACGTGATCACAACAT
>Ga0310121_10005254_pt1 | contig 11192 bp, 9 predicted proteins | sample CB27_Tmax_986_MG_FD_203504 | JGI IMG/M metagenome (GOLD analysis project Ga0310121, IMG submission 203504) | Marine microbial communities from Western Arctic Ocean, Canada - CB27_Tmax_986 | ecosystem: Environmental > Aquatic > Marine > Oceanic | place: Canada: Western Arctic Ocean | collected...
GCGAAAGCGCCGCTCCAAATCAACCGAACTCGCCAAGTCTCGCTTCAATTCGCAACCGCAGATTCCAACGCTCTGATCTCCTGAAAAGGGGGTAATTCAACAGTCTCCTATGGGATGGCTGTGGGTGATTTTCAATGAAATTTACCGCTACACGGTCGAGACCGCTGTCGAGACGATCACCGATCCCAATATCGTTACCGTCGTCGATTTCGGATCGCAGACCATCACGGTCACCGATCCCGCCCTCAATGCAGTCTCGACCTTCTGGAAGGTTGAAGCGCGGGTCGGGCCCTAGTACTTCGTCAAGTTTGAGATGATGGATGGACGCGCCGGGCCGGCCCCGCCGCCGGCCAGGCGCCACTTTCCGCCTCGTGGGCTTTGACCTCGGGCCCCTCCCTTGCTACTCGCTCCCTGCGACTTGCAACCATGAAGAAGATTCACGGCGCCCCGTCTTACCATCTCGCTTCCGACTGCGTGGAACTCTACGTCACGCAAACGGCGGGAATGCTGGCCCCCGTCACGTTCCGACTCGGCGACGCGGAGTTCTCGCCGTATGCCCTCGCCCCCTGGAAGCCCGACGAGGTCGATCCCGGCCTCCCCGACCTCCTCAAGGTTCTGCGCGGCGACTTCCTTTGCCTCCCCTTCGGACCGCAGGACGACGGCGCCCCGCACGGCGCCACCGCCAACGCCGAGTGGTCGCTCGTCGAGCAATCCCCGCACACCCTTCACCTCGCCCTCGAACCGCCCGACGTCGGGGGCCACGTCGAGAAACTGATCACGCTCCGCCCCGGTCATCCCGCCATTTACTGTGAGCACCGCCTCCGCGGAGTGGAGGGCCGCTTCAGCTACGGAAATCATCCCATCCTCGATTTTTCCGGGCTCGCCGAGGGCCAGGGACGGGTCACGACCTCGCCGTTCCGCTGGGGTTCCGTCAACCCCGGTCTCTTTTCCGACCCCGCCAACGACGAGTACCAGATCCTCGTTCCTGGCGCCGCGTTCACGGATCTGACCAAGGTCCCCATGGCGGCCGAACCGCCCACCGCCCCCGCCAACGTCGACGCCGCCGGCCACGCCGATCTCACCCGCTATCCCTCGCGCCCGGGCTACGAAGATCTCATCATGCTCGTCAACGAACCCGCCTGCGAGGCGCAGCCCTTCGCCTGGACCGCCTGCGTCTTCGAGGACTGCCTCTGGTTCTCCCTCAAGAACCCCGCCGACTTTCCCGCCACCCTCTTCTGGATCTCCAACGGCGGCCGCAAGGCGGCCCCCTGGAACGGGCGTCACCTCGGCCGGCTCGGACTCGAGGAAGTCTGCTCCCACTTCGCCGACAACGTCACCTCCTCCCGCCGGGACAAGCTCGCCGCGCAGGATATTCCCACCACCCGCGAGTTTCTCCCCGGCGAATCGGTTTCCCTCCCCATCGTCCAGGCCGCCGCCGCCGTGCCCGGTGGTTTCGGCGCCGTGGCCGCCATCACACCCGGCCTCGAGGACCGCGTCACCATCACCTCCGAAACCGGGGCCGCTGTCGAAGCAGCCGTCGATTGGAACTTCGTCCTCTGACTCCCCGGTGCCTGGGCTACCGGCTCTTCCCAGGGTCCAAATCGAATCCTTCCCCCGCTATTTCCGCCGCGCGCCTTTCCGCTTCGACTCCGCGGGCGGGTTTTTCATGGTGAAACGATGGTCCTCCACCAGCTTCAGCAAGTCGAAGCTACTCACGATCCCCACCACCTTCTTTTCCTCCGTCACTACCACGTGGTGGAGCCGGTGGTTTCGCATCACGCGTGCCGCAATGTGCACGCCGTCATAGCGAGGAACGGTGTAGACCTTGGTCGACATCAATTCACTCACCGGCATGTCGGCGGGCTCGTCCCCCAGGATGTCGGTGGACGTCACGATCCCCACCGCTTGCCCATCACCGCTCACGATCGGCAGGGCGTGTATTCCTTTTGTCTCCATCAACTCCCGCACTTCGCCCACCGAATTGCACTCCTGACCCACGATCACCGAGGGCACCATCAGTTCATCGACCGTCGCATTCATATCCCGTTTCAATTCGTGCCGTCCGCAACTCCCGTTGATCCGGCACTCCCCGCCGCAAACGCAGCCGGGATGCCCTTCGGGAGCGGGTTCCATGATGCTTTTTCTTACCCCTTCCATTGCCCCCGCCGCTCCGCATTCCTTTCCCTTCCCTCCGCATTTCCTGCTCTTTCCCAATTACCAATATCGATTAACAATAATCCGCGATCCGGCTCTTGCCAGTCCGGCGTCAACCTCCTACCCCTTTGCACCTTCCCAGTAGCATTTACATCCACTCCTCTCATGAGTCATCCCCGCGCGACCGAAGAACTCACCACCGTCACCAGCAACGTCCGCAGCCTCGTCGATGGCCACCTCGAGGACACCGGCGGCCTCCTGCGCCTCGCCCCCGCCTGGGTCCCGCGTTCCTTTCTCCAGCCCGGCCTGCGCATCAAGCTCCACCCCGACGACACTTACGCCTACGGGTTGAGCCGCGGCGGCATCGACGAGCGCTGGTTCGCCTCCACCACGGAATGTGCCAACGAGGGCCGCGTGCCGGATGAGGGACTCTCCTACGTCGTCGTCGGCACCGAGCGCTTCACCCTGCGCGATGCCGTGGCCGAGTGCGGCGCGGACCTCATCGGAAAATCCATCTGGGACAAGTACTCGAAGTGGCCGGTCTATTCGAAGTTCTTCGACAACATGGGTCCCATCCCACACCACATGCACCAGAACGCCAAGCAGGCCGCCCTGGTGGGCCAGGAAGGCAAGCCCGAGAGCTACTACTTCCCGCCCCAGCACAACAACGTCGGCAACAATTTTCCCTACACCTTCATGGGCTTCGAGCCCGGCACCACCCGCCAGCAGGTCTACGACTGCATCGCCAACTGGCACAAGGGCGACAACAAGATCCTCGAACTCTCCAAGGCCTACAAGCTCCAGCCCGGAACCGGCTGGCTCATCGATCCCTGCGTCCTCCACGCCCCAGGCTCGCTCTGCACCTACGAACCGCAGTGGGGCTCCGACGTCTTCGGCATGTATCAAAACCTCGTGGAAGGCCGCGAAGTGCCCTGGTCTCTCCTCGTCAAGGACATGCCCGAGGATCGGCATGACGACATCGATTTCATCATCGACCAGCTCGACTGGGACAAAAACCTCGATCCCAATTTCAAGGACAACCACTACCTCGAGCCCCTCACCGCCGAGAAGGGCGAAGGCTTCCACGACAAGTGGATCGTCTACGGCAAGATCGACGGCGAGCAGCTCTTTACCGCCAAAGAACTCACCGTCGAGCCCGGCGCGAAGGCCACCATTGTGGACCATGGCGCCTACGGCCTCACGGTGGTGCAGGGAGAAGGCAAAGCCAACAAGCTCCGCCTCAACTGCCCCAAGCTCCTCCGCTTCAACGAGCTCTCCCAGGATGAGTTCTTCGCCAGCGAGTCCGCCGCCCAGGCCGGCGTCACTTTCGAGAACACCTCCGAGACCGAGCCCCTCGTTTGCCTCCGCTACTTCGGCCCCGAAGTGAACCCGGACGCTCCGGCCATGGGAGCGCATAAGGCGGCCTGAGCGCCCGTCCGACCGGTCCGAGCCATGCCCGCCGAAATCCAGTCCGACCTTCTCCAGCGCAAGAGACGATGGCTGATCGCCCTCTGCGTCTGCGGCCTCTTCCTCGCCCTCTCCATCCTGCTGGGCCTCGGCGCCACCGTGTGGCGCATGCAGGAGACCATGGAGTTGGTGGACGACAGTGCCGTGAGCGACGCCGCCTATCTGCAGATGATCGAGCGCGCCACTCTCTGGAGCAAGCTCGGCCTCGCCATCGGCACCGTGGCCTTCGCCGGATACCTGGTCTCCTTCGTGATGCACCAACGCACCAAGGAGAAACTCAAATCGTGGCATGAGCAACAGCGCCTCGCCCGCCGCGAGGAGCGGTGAGCATTTAACTCAGTATTCTGTATTCGGTATTCAGTATATGGTATACGATGTACTGACTGGTCTTGTGCCAGTCTGAACACTGAACACTGAACACTGATCATGCCCACCCGCCTCGTTGTTTCGCTCACGATCCTCTTCCTGGGCATCGCTCCCATCCCCGCCTCCACCGTGTGGGCCACCGGAGATTCGGGAATCACCGTCGTCGAGTTCACCAGGCCCCCCTCGCCGGAACCTGCTCTCGTCACCGACCCCATCACCCCGCTGGTCATCATCGCCCGCGCCGAAGAATTCGGACTCTTCAATCTCGCGGCCGAGACCGCCTACCTGCCCGACTTCAGCCCGGCCGGCACCGCGTGGGCTTTCGCGGGCCTGAATGGCAACCCCGCCATCCTCGGTGCCGCCGACTTCGCCTCCCTCACCTTCATGGATTGGAAAAATTCCCTCGGCGGCCGCTTCGCCCTCCTCCCAAACATAGTCGACCGTCCCGGCGTGCTGCACCTCATCGAGGAAGATATCTACCTCGACCTCACCTTCACCGCCTGGGGCGGACCGGGCGACGGAGGGAGTTTCTCTTACACCCGCACCGCCGGCCCTGTCCCCGAGCCCTCTTTCGTCCTCCTCCTCCTGGCCGTTGGTCCCCTCCTTCTCCCGCGCCGCCGCCGCGCTGCCTCGTAGGTCCGCTCCGACTTCTCGGTCCGATTTGTCCGCTCCGGATTTTTTAGTTCCCCGTCCGGGCCCCCAGCCTCTAGCTTCTCCTCCGCGACGGCTTGCCACGGCGTAACGTGGCAAAGCCGGGTCTCCGCACAGATCGGATCGCGATTCCCAACATCACACAATTCTTAACCATGCCCAGCAATCCTGCACTACACAACGCCATGTGGCCCGGCCTGGTCGGCAAGGAACCCGATACCGATCACCCGCCCATCTCCCTCGACCGCATGCTCGAACTGACCGTCAACGCCGAAGTCAACGGCCAGAAGTACGACGGGGTCGATCTCTTCCTCTTCCACTCCCACACCGACCCCGAGGCCTCCGACGATGACATCAAGGCCATGGCTGACAAGATCGCTGGCATGGGTCTCAAGGTCGGCTCCCTGGTCGCCCCGGTCTGGCCCGGCACGGTCGGAGGGTGCGCCTTCGGAACCGAGGAAGACCGCGACAATTTTGTGCATGCCGTGAGTGTGGCCTGCCGCATCGCGGAGGTCCTCAACGACCACGGAGTGCGCGAATACGGCATCATCCGCATCGATTCCGCCGGCGGCCCAGTCGATTGGGCCACCGCTCCCGAAGCCAACACCAAGATGATTGCCGAGACCTTCCAGCGCGCCGGCCGGGTCGCCGCCGACCACAACGAACGCCTCGCCGCGGAAGGAGAAGTGTGCTGGGGCGGCATGCACTCCTGGAAGGACATGGTCGACGTCCTCGAGGAAACCGGAATGCCCTCCACCGTCGGCTTCCAGGCCGACCTCGCCCACACCTACCTCTACCTCCTCGGCGTCAACGCCCCCGAGCACGCCCTCCTCAAGGAAGGCTACAGCGACGACGAATTCTGGGACGCCTACGAGAAGATGACAGACGCCCTGCGCCCCTGGACCTTCGACATCCACATCGCCCAAAACGACGGCTCCGTCCACGGGACCGGTAGCCACGACAAGACCGGCCGCCACTGCCAGGCCGACGACCCCAACGGCAAACTCGATATCACCAGGTGCGCCGGCTACTGGATGAAGGAAGCCACCCACCGCGGCATCCGGCACCTCTGCTGGGACGGCTGCATGTTCGACAACTCCGTCCTCGAGGACCCCAAGACCTGGAACACCATCCTCGACGCCATGATCAAGGTGCGCGACGCCCACGGCTGCGATTAGGAGGCTTGTCGCCTGACGGTGATTTTCAAGGAGCTCGGATCTTCCGCGTTCCTTGTTTTTTTTCGCGATGACACGCGGGCATTTTGAGAGGTGATGCCTTGCCATGAAGCAATTCCTCCCTGCCATGAGAACGCGCAACGCACTCGTCTCCATCCTGATTCTCTGCCCCACCCTTGCCGCCGCCCAGACCGTCACCTGGGTCGACAACGCCAACGGCCAGTTCATTGTCGATTGCAACGGGCCCGATCCCGGCGGCGAATTCTTCTGGCCCGACAACAACAACTGGAGCCAGGTTCAACTCCTCGGCCTCGATCCCTGCGACAGCAACATCGGGGGTTTCGAGCGCGAACCCAGCAACTGGAGCACCCCCACCTATCCCGACGGCACCACCGTCGATGTCGTCCTCACCGGACGCTCCCCCACCGATCTCGACCTCATGATCGACGTCGGCACCCTCTCGGTGGACGGGCCCAATACCCTCCGCATTCCCGGGGCCAGCACCCTCGACGTGCACGGCGGTTCCATCGTCAACAACGGGATGATCGACCTCGAGGATTTCTCCGTCAGCCTCGCCATCCTTCGAATCAACGCCAATACAAATCTCACCGGCTCGGGCACGGTGCGATTCAACAGCGACGACGACAACATCATTACCTCTTCCAATCCCGCCCACGTCCTCACCATCGGCCCGGATCAGAACCTCCTCGCCACCTCTGTCGCGATCGCCGGCGACAGCGCCAGCCGGATCGCTACCGCCTTCACAAACAACGGAACCATCACGGCGGACGTGGGTGGCCTGCAGATAGACACCTATCCCAAGACCAATAACAACCTCATCCGCGCCATCAATGGCGGCACGATCGTCCTGCGAAACACCAGCGTCGACAACCCGGTCGGAACCATACAGGCGGGGGCTTCCAGCACCGTTATTCTCAATAACGCGAACGTCTCCGGGGGCCTGCTCGGTGGTCCGGGCACTTTCAGGCTCACAAGCGCGGGCGAGACAACCCTGAACGGCCCCCTCGAAATCGATTCCAGCGCCACCGTGCAACTGGGAACCACCAACGACCTCAAGCTCACCGGCACCATTACGAACAACGGAATGATACGGATCAACGACGTGGGCACCTCCCTCACGGAGCTGATCATCGACGGCAATGTCACGCTCGACGGCAGCGGCCAGGTTCTCTTCGAATCAAATGACGACAATCTCGTTGTTTCCGCTGACCCGGAAAACGACGTCCTCACCATCGGCCCCGACCAGGAATTCACCACCACCGCCGCGGCGCTGGCGGGCTTTAGCCAAAGCCGCCTCGTCACCGCCACCACCAACAACGGCACCATCACTGCCAACGAGGGCGGACTGCAGCTCGATACCGGACCCAAGATCAACAACACCCTGATCCGCGCCATCAACGGCGGCAATCTCCAGTTCGATTCCGTCACCATTACCAACGACGAAGGCGGGGGCGACCCCGCGGTGGGCGACATCAGTCTCGACGCCACCTCCACTCTCGATCTCGACGGCGCCACCATCCTCGGCGGCACCCTTTCCGGAGCCGGAACCGTCACTCTCCTGGCCGCCGACGCGATCCTCGACAACCTCACCATCGGACCGGACCTCACCGTCGCGATCCACACCACGGACATTCTCACCATCCGCAACACGATCGCCAACAACGGGACGATCCTCCTCAACGACGTCGGGGTGAGCAGCGCCCGGCTGCGCATCGACGACGACGTCACCCTCGCCGGCACCGGCCGGGTCCTCTTCCAGGGCGATGACGACAACTTCGTCGATTCCGTGAAAGATCTCCCGGAAGATCCGGATCCTGTCCTTACCATCGGGCCCGACCAGGAATTCACCACCGCTTCGGATACCATCGCCGGCTTCAGTGAGAGCCGCGTCATTGCGGCCCTCATCAACAACGGGACCATCACCGCCGACCAGGGCGGCCTGCAACTCGATACGCTTCCCAAGGTCAACAACAACCTCATCCGCGCCATCAATGGCGGTAATCTCCAGTTCGATTCCGTCACCATTACCAACGACGAAGGCGGGGGCGACCCCGCGGTGGGCGACATCAGTGTCGATGCCACCTCCACTCTCGACCTCGACGGCGCCACCATCCTCGGTGGCACCCTTTCCGGGGCCGGAACCGTCAATCTCCTGGCCTCCGACGCGATCCTCGACAACCTCACCATCGGACCGGACCTCACCGTCGCGATCCACACCACGGACATTCTCACCGTCCGCAACACGATCGCCAACAACGGGACGATCGTCCTCAACGACGTCGGGGTGAGCAGCGCCCGCCTGCGCATCGACGCCGACGTCACCCTCGCCGGTACCGGCCGGGTCCTCTTCCAGGGCAATGACGACAACTATATCGACTCCTTGAAAGACCTTCCCGAAGACCCGGATCCCGTCCTCACCATCGGTCCCGATCAGGAATTGATCACCGCTCCGGATACCCTCGCCGGCGACAGTGCCAGTCGTGTCATCGGGGTCGTTACCAACAACGGCACCATCACCGCCGACCAGGGCGGTCTGCAGCTCGATACGCTCGAGAAGGTCAACAATGGCGTGATACAAGCCACCAATGGCGGCACGCTCCGGTTCTCCGCCGTGTCAATCGACAATACCAACGGAACCATCACGGCCGGAGCCGGAAGCGTGGTGGTGTTGCACGGTGCCACCATCAACGGCGGGCTCATCGACGGTGCGGGCGACGTCGATCTCACCACCTTCGATGCCACCTTGAACGGCGTGACCATCGCGCCGGGCATCCGCGTCACCATCGGAACCAACGACGTCCTGACCGTGATCGGAACTATCAGCAACAACGGCACCATCGTCATCACCGACACCAGCGCCGGGTTTGCCACGGTCAACATCGACGGCGACGTCACGCTGAACGGCAACGGGCGGGTGCTCTTGAATTCCAACGACGACAACGTCCTTGGGTCTGCTGATCCGGCCGATGTTCTCACCGTCGGTGCGAACCAAACCATCACGACCATCCCCGCCGCGCTTGCCGGACAGAGCTTCCTGACCGCCGCCACCATCAACAACGGGGTGATCGAGGGACGCGAGGGCGGGCTGAGCCTCGCCACCAACCCCAAGACCAACAACGGGACCTTCCGCGCCATCGCGGGCGGCGAGTTGGAAGTCGTTTCCACCGCCACGGTCCTCACCAACTACACTCATGCCACCAACACCCTCAGCGGCGGGCGCTACGAAGTCATTGCCACCGGCACCCCTACCACCATGGACTTCCAGGGCGCCGATATCCAGAATCTCGCGGCCGGAACCGAAGTCATCCTGAGCGGCGCCGGCGCGACCTTCCCCGCTCTCGCCAACCTCTCCGCCACGCAGGGCACCCTCGCGATCCGTGATCGACACCTCCTCTCCACCACCGGCAATTCCAGCCTCGGCGGACGCCTCGAGTTCGGCCTCACCGACGGCGCCACCGACGGCTTCGACGCCACCCGCTGGGACATCGACGGCGACGTCGATTTCACCAACCTCGTCATCGACGTCACCGATCTTGGCCTCACGCCCGGGAGCTACGAAGTAGTGACCTGGACCGGCACCCGCACCGGGCTGCCCGTCCTCGGCAATATTCCGGGCGGCGCCGACCTCACCATCACAGCCGGCGGGGCCTCCCTCTTCCTCAACGTCGGCGACGCGAGATTCGACCCCCCCGTCCTCCTCGGCGTCGCCTACGAGGCCGGCTCCAACACCTCCACCCTCACCTACCAGTCCATCGACGGCGTCTCCTTCCGCGTCCTCGGCGGCGAAGATCTTGAGTCCCTCTCGCTTCTCGCCACCGAGACCGCGGTGGGCGACGGGTCCGTCATGCAGTACGCCCACAACCCGCCGGGAAGCCCCGCCGCCTACTACTACCAACTCACGCGCTGAGTCCCGCCCCCTCCCTTCCCGGTTTTTGTTGCCAATCTCCGGCCCCGGACCTAGACCGTCGCACACGCTCGCGGCGCCCGGCGGCCTCGTACTTTGATAACTGACAACGGATAACTGACAACATGTCCAAAACACTCAATCTCGCCGTCATCGGATACGGCTTCATGGGCCGGGCCCACTCGAACGCATACCGGCAGGTCAACCACTTCTTCGACACCGAACACAAGTTCAACCTCAAGACATTGTGCGCGCGCAACAAGGAACGGGCCGATGCGTTCGCTGCCACGTGGGGCTACGAAGACGTTGAAACCGACTGGAAGGCCGTCATGGCCCGCGACGACATCGACGCAGTCGACATCTGCACCCCGAACGATTCCCACATGGAAATCGCCATCGCCGCCGCCGAAGCCGGCAAGATGATTCTTTGCGAAAAGCCCATCGCCCGCACCGGGAAAGAGGGTGAGGCCATGCTCGCGGCAGTCGAGAAGGCCGGCGTCCCCAACCTGGTCTGGTACAACTACCGATTCATCCCCGCTGTCACCCACGCCAAAAACATCGTGGACAGTGGCGAACTCGGAAAGATCTTTCACTACCGCGCCAATTTCCTGCAGGACTGGACCATCGGAGCTGACCTTCCCCAGGGCGGCGAGGGGCTCTGGCGACTCGACGTCAAGGCCGCGGGCTCCGGCGTGACCGGCGACCTCCTCGCCCACTGCATCGACACCGCACGCTGGATCAACGGCGAGATCGCCTCGGTGAGCGCCATGACCGAGACCTTCATCAAGGAGCGCGAGCACACCTTGACTGGAAAGGTCGAACCCGTCGGCATCGACGACGCCTGCGCCTTCCTGGCCCGCTTCAAGAACGGCTCGCTCGCCATCTTCGAGTCCACCCGATACGCTCGCGGCCACAAGGCTCTCAAGACTTTCGAGATCAACGGTGAGCACAAGTCCCTCGCCTGGGACCTGCACGACCTCAACCGCCTCTCCTATTTCGATCACAATGTCCCGGGCGAGACCCGTGGCTGGTCCTCAATTCACGTCACTGATGGCGACCATCCCTACGTCGGCAAGTGGTGGGTTCCAGGCCTCTGCATCGGATACGAGCACTCCTTCGTGCACGGTGTCTACGAGTTCCTGCGCTCCCTCGACGATCCGAAATCCGAGAAGCGCTATCCCGACTTCAAGGACGCCCTCGGCACCCAGTACGTCTGCGACGCCGTCCTCGACTCCGCCAGGGACGACTCCTGGAAAGACGTCAAGCAGGTCTGATCGTGGCGGCGCTTTTCAAGCGCCCAGCCCTCACATCCGCTTCCCGATGCCCGCTTGTCCCCCCGGCCTTCGACGCCGGGGGATGCTCCTTCCTGGACCGCTCCTCTCACCCCCCACTTGCTGCTTGCCATCCCCCGGAATCCGTATGACAAATCCGCCCCACCCCCCAAAACCATGCTA
>Ga0310121_10005255_pt1 | contig 11191 bp, 12 predicted proteins | sample CB27_Tmax_986_MG_FD_203504 | JGI IMG/M metagenome (GOLD analysis project Ga0310121, IMG submission 203504) | Marine microbial communities from Western Arctic Ocean, Canada - CB27_Tmax_986 | ecosystem: Environmental > Aquatic > Marine > Oceanic | place: Canada: Western Arctic Ocean | collected...
CGGCAATTGTCAAGCCGTTTACTTTATTCAATACCAGACCACGGTTTTCATTCTGAAATCTTACCACTGGTTTGTTTGCACCGTCGGGCATGGTTTCCTGTTCAACCGATGCGATGACGTAAACCTGCGGCTGTGCTAGGTCGGCTGATTTCAAATAATTGCCGCTAAATGCTTCACTAATCTTCATCTGAACTTCCTCTACTAAACAATCGTCTGAACAGCCCGATGGCTGGCCGCATAGCCAATAGCAACCATCATGGCCGTAATGCTTCCGTACGCCAGCAATTTCGTTTGCTGGTCTAGTTGGTTTCTTTCTGCGAAATATTTCGGTTATCTTCATCTGGTGGTTCGTCGTAGCAGTTTCTGCACAACTCGCAGTAGGACTGCCCTCTGTACAAATGGTTTGCTTCGTTGCCGCATCGGCAGCAGAATAGTTCCATCTGGTGCATCAGTCCGAATCCTTTCCGTTCAAGTGGTCTTGCAGGGTTTGCCGGCTGTAGATGAATTGTTTGCCGAGTTTGGTAGCGTGAATCTCGCCTCGCAGTCGGGAAACCTAACCGGTCCCGACGGGCTAGCCAGCTGACGGCTTCGTTCAGATGCTGCAGTCGCTCGCCGGGCAATTTTAGTTCACCACCAGCCTCGAATTAGTTGGTGCTTCTTTTCCGCGCCAGTCAGATATTCGCGTCATCCAATTCCCGCTCGGCTTGACGGATGGCGCGGTGCTTTCCGACTGCCTTGATCATCTGAGACTGGTCGCGTGCACTGACGGCGGTCGTGGCTTCAAAGAAACGAGCAAGTGCTTCGCGCGACGTGTACCGACGCCCACCAACTAATATGGTTTCTAGCGGGACGCCTCGTACACCATTTTTGATCCATCGCCAAACGGAACTCACGTGGACTCGCCTCGGCAACTCCCGCGGAACTTCACTTACGGCGACCAGGGATTCGGTTTCGAGATCGATCACATTCATACTCCTTGGACAAAAGTCGTAGACATTGCCCAGGATTAGACAGGATCGATAAAAATGATGGAAACGTCATGTAACGTCACGTAACGACAAATTTGAAAAATCGTAACGTCACGTGGTGCAGAAGCGAATGAGGCTATTGACTCAACCAATATCCACCAGGTGATTTGCTGGAGAGAATCATCTTACTCAGCCGCGGCACGTCCTTTGCCAGTTTCTTTCGAATCTCGCGAGTAATCTGCTTCCCCTTACAACCAGGAAGTTCCTGCAGTTCGGGGCCGGATACTAGCTGGCTACCAGATTTCTTTGCTTCCACTAGTGCGTTCACAATTTGGGCGAGATGTGGCGCTACCCGATAGCTTTCCTTTGGTTCGCCGATGATGGAAATATGGTTGGTTCGCAAGCAGACAGAAACAATGGTTGTTTGCAACGGCTGTTCCAAAGCTTGCCCAGGCAATGCACCAGAAAAGGCTGCAGAATCGTTTGGCTCAGGTTGTTGTGTCTCTCGCAGTATTGTGAGCTGTACTAATTTATCCAATTGGCGAAGTAAGATCGCTCCTTCGAACGGATCTTCCGTTTCCAGCACTAATCTCGCTCGGTCGGCAAGGGTCTTGTCGTGCCATCCCAATCTCCCCGACGCTGCCTCGTGCAGAAGGACGGAATCTCTCGAAGTTAGGATGAGCTTTTCCATGATTCACCTTTTAAATAATCGGGTCGCCAGTCGCCCACGAAGTAAAACAGGTGGAAAAACCACGCAAGCGACCGACAGCTGCGGGAGCTACCCACAAACCCGATTCTTCAATTCTATGATAACTGTGCGGGGTGTGCAGATATGTACGGAGCCTATCCGTGCCGAATCACGATTCTGTGCACGGATTATCGCCAGCTGAGCCACGTACAATCGAGGCGATGTCGTGTACGATCGAAACAGACCGTACCGCAATTTGTGAAACTGATCTTTAGCCAACTTGCCTCGCAACGTCGGCCGCTTTCATTAAATCCCGTTCGGCGTAGATTTGGGTTACCTCGGCCGAGCTATGACCGAGCACCGCCTGAGCCGCCTCTAGTCCAAACTTCTGCCGTACCTCGGTCGCGGTCGTGTGGCGGATCCGGTTCGGACTCCAACGGTGGTCCTTTTTCCATTGTTTGAGTTTTTCGCCGTCCATACCTTCCGGGGCAGGGAAGGCCTTATCGCAGGCACGATGGATCGCGCGTCTGTAAGTGTCTGTCGCGTAGTGAGATCTTGGTTGTCGCTTTGGCGACGGTTTTCGATTCGAACCAGGGCGGTTGCCACATGACAACGGAGTCTTCCGTGCCGTGTGGAGAATCGCCAGACGCTGTTTTTCACTGTCTATAGGAGAGAAGCAATGATCTTCATCGCCGCGCAGTAGGTACGGCCGTATCAGCGCCTGTGCCTGGAATCCGACCATGATGATGCGGACACGATCATGGTGTTCGGTCTTGTGCGACCGTGGTTTGTATTGCCAGACCTCGCCAGACATGTCGATATCACCCGGACGAACCATGCACACCTCCTCCGGACGGCATCCGGTTAGACGTTGAAATCTCACCATATCGGCCACGACCGGTGACAGATGCTGAACTGTTTGGTCGATGATGTCGTCGGACACAGGGAGAATCGGCGGCATTTCCCGAGCCGGTGTGCGACCTTTGGCGAGCCCACGGACGGTAGTCAGCCGCTGGTACGCCTCAAATGGGACCATCTCGTTGGACGCCGCCCATTTGAACATGCGGCGGATTCGCTGGGTTTGGTCGTTGATGTAACGACGACTGAGTCCCAGATCGACCATCTGGTTCTGAAGGGTCTTGAGGGCGATCGGGCCGAACTCCACAGCCAGAGTGTGCCCGTAGGCTTTTCGAACCAGTTTCAGCATGGCCCGGATTCCATAGATTGTGTCCGTGGGGCGACCATTCTTAACGTAGTAGTGCTTGGCGAACTTGCGATACTCGTTAAGCAGCACGGCCATCGAGAGGGCGTTGTGATGGCCATCGTCGGGGAGCCGACGACCGTTCTGTTGCCATTCCCCCACGAGGCGGTCGTATTCGAGATGACTAGCGCGAGTGCCGTGTGGACCGAGGTAGAAGTCTTTCCCGTCGAGGGTGACGATGGCTTGGCCGCTGGCCTTGTGTTTACGGTACTTGGGTAATGAAAAAGTGCGACGTGGCATGTGCGTGACTCCCGTTGTTGGGCCAAAACGGTATGTACCGTTTTGGCGCCGAGTAACGGGTCGCACTGCCGACCATCGGCAGGTATCCTAAGTACTGGATTCGACCGGATTTATGTAGAGTGGAGCGGAGGAGGCTCGAACTCCCGACCTCTGCATTGCGAACGCACAAGCGATGAATCGCAAACACCTATATTTGCAGAGTTTGCCGAGTTGCTCTCGGCGGTTTGTACCAGGGTTTGCACCAGCGACTCGAAAACGGGTCACGCAGACCTGCTCGAATCGCTCGCCGCTGTACTCCAGGGCTCGCTTTCGGTAGACGATTGCCGCCGCATGGCCGAGCTGCTCGCCAGCAGACGCAGCGAAGAGGATTTCTGATGCCACAGAATTACCAAGAACTTTAGCAGAATGTCACGTCGCAAAACGCTTCAGCCGGTATTCTTCGGTACCTTCGTGTAAACTTCGGGAAACACGCACGCAATGACGAGTCTCTTCGTGGAATCATCGAGATTCTTCGCGCGAATCCCGTGAAACACGAACCGTTGCGGTCTGCCGATCCCACTGGCGGGGGGTTGAAGCTTACTCCAAACAGATGGGTATCTTCGGCGCCTTCGTGTAGACCTCGGGAAATACGCACCTGGTGGCGCGCATCTTCGCGAACTCAACGGAATTCTTAGTGAAATCCCCGAGAAACACGCAATTGTATTCGGTGCTCCTACAGCTGTGGATGGCGTTGCTCATCGCTTAGGACTGGCGGATCAATAGCTGGCGGATTTGCTAACCCCACACCCCGCCCTCTCCCCAAAGGGGCGAGGAACATTCGAAAGTCATTTATCCGCCAGTCCTTAGTCCGCGCTGACGGTGTACGTCAGGTCATCGAGATATACATCGCACCACTTGCTGTTGGCCCACTGCATATTAAAGACGCCGAAGCGGTCGAAAAGGGCCCCCTTTTCTTTCTCACCTTTGGCAAGCGCTTTTGTGATGCGCCTCGCGCCGATCATGAAGGTGATTTCGCCGCGCCCGCCGACCCCGTCGGGATCATAGTCGAGCGTCCACGTATACGGCCGTCCGGGCTCAAAGGTCAGATATCCGCCGCCCCGATCGTTGGTGCCGACCGACGTGCCATAGAGGGGCTCAATGATGCGTCCGTCGCTGGAGTAGCTGTCGAAATAGACCCCCACAAAGTTCTCGATGGGCCAACCTTGTTTTCGCGAATTGAACCAACCGAGGGCAAACGTGGCATCGATGCTATGTTCCAGCGCGATGAACTTGCCGGTCGCGGTTAGGCGGTTGTCCATGGTTAGCTTTCCGACTGGCACACCATAGTAGGCCTTGAATTGATCCTCGTGCGCATCGCAACTGAAAAATCGCCCGCCGAGTTCTCCGAGCGTTCCGCCCGCGTGGCCCGTCTTGCTAAAGCCAAAATCGTTGTAGGCATACTGTGCGGGGTCCGGGAAGCGTTCATGGTTACCGACACCTTCCCAGCCGGGGTCTTCGGATAAATCCTCTGATTCTCCATCGATCACCAAGTCGCCGAAATAGGCGACGATGTGCCGTCCCGGGATGCGGGGCGGAAAGATGCCAAAGTGATCAAACGCCGCGCCGATTTCGTGATGCTCATCGCGAAGCTTAAGCCTCGTCTCGTTTCCGTACCACGCCGGCTGTAGTGACGCGGAAACACGTCCACCGATCTCGCCCTCGTGATTTCCGGTGTGCTTCGTACGAGAATAACCGAAGTCCTGCATCACCAGGGTGGATCATGCGGTGATTGACGATTGTTGTGGCCGTCCCATTGCGGATCACGATCAAACGTTTCGGTCTGCGTCGTCGTTTTGGTGGGCGTCGCTGAGTCAACCGTACTCGCAGCCACCGATACCAGCAGAATAGCAATGCCAATCTTCATCCCGCTTCGCATAAGTTTCTCCCATCCGGCAGACTAGTATTACCACGGATCATCCGCTGAAAGTCGAGCCGCTTTTCCGTCGCGTCCCCGCTGATGCCCTCATCGATAAACCAGCGGATGATCTTGTAGCCGTCTCGTTTGGTCAGGGCCTTGATTTCCTCACGCTGCTGCTCTGGACTGGCCACCTATCTATCCGACGACATACGGATGTAGCCAACTGCGTTAATCATGATTGCTTCTCCAACGAATCTTGGTCCTCAAAAGGGTGTTTCTGGAATGTGATCCAGGCGTGTACTTCGTCGATGGTCCCCTCAATGCTACATTCGTCTTCGCGCGTGGAAAATGAGACGGAAGGTGGCTCATCAAAAAGCATGAAAATTGAATCGATTTCGACTCGGTAAAACGAATAGACCTCCGCACCATCGTGGGCGCCGCCCTGGATCTCGACAACCGGAGGAGCGAAGATCAGCTGCTGTTCTTCCTCGACAAAGATCCATTCAAGCCCGCTGCCCGAGTCGACCTCTGCGTACAGCGACTCAAACACCGCATTAACCCAATCGGGGCCATCAGGCCGCTCAATCATCGCGACAGAGTAATTGATTGGCCTCGCGGAAAGGTATTCGGTGGAACGAGTGCAATAAACGCCATGGTCTACATCCGAGGTCATCGACTGGACTACGACCGATGGGCCGAACAGGTTGGGGATCCTCGGTGGAGCTACGAGCGAGTTCTGCCTTTCTTCAAGAAATCTGAGAACAATCGAAACGAGAGGCTCGTCGACTCGAGATTTCATTCGGCCGGTGGCGAGTTGAGCGTTGAGTCTGCGACAAAGAACAGCCAGCTGAAGCAGGCGGTATTGGATTCATTGAAATCAAAACATGTGACGGCGAACCCAGAATGGGACTTCAATGGCAAGCAACAAGAGGATGCCGCCGGGTATTACCAGTTCACCGTCAAAGATGGACAACGACATAGCGCCGCAGCCGCGTTCTTGAACCCTGTGCTCAATAGTCGAAAAAATCTGATCGCGAAGCCGTGGTGTCTTGCTACGCGTTTGTTGTGGGGGAAAAACCGCATTGCAGGTGTCGAGTATGTGTCTAACGACTGGGACGTCCAAGCTGTCCGTGCGCGGCGTGAGGTGATCGTCTGTGCTGGTGCAGTGGACTCTCCACAACTGCTCATGCTGTCCGGTATCGGGCCAGCCGAGGAACTACGCCGCCACAAGATAGCCGTTCGAACTGACCTGCCAGGAGTGGGCGCGAACCTTCAAGACCACCTTATGGTTCCCGTCATCTTGAACTCAAGAATCGAACTGGATCCTGACTGGGCAGGTTTTGGCGGATTGTTTTTTCGGTCCGCTCTTGCCGCAGCGAATGACTCACCTGACCTGCAGTTTTATTTCACCGATTTTATCAACGAACAGAAGATAAGGAACGTGGCAGAGGCTACGTCGGGGCTATGGTTGGCCTCTGGCTTGGAAACACCTTACAGCCGTGGTCAGATTTCGCTTCGCTCAGCGAACCCGTTGAGCAAACCAGTGATTCAACCAAACTATCTGAGTGACGACCGAGACCTAAAAATACTGGTCGAAGGACTGGAATTTACGCGAGAGGTAGCGAATTCAAAGGAGGTTATGCGTGTTGCCGATGGCGAGGCAATTGTCCCTGAAGCGAGATTCAAGTGCCTCACGGATGACCGAGTAAAAGTAGTTCGCGAATACGCAACAACCATCTGGCACCCAGCCGGCACATGCAAGATGGGCATCGATGACCTTAGTGTCGTTGACTCGCAGTTACGTGTTCGGGGCGTGGATGGACTTCGCGTTGCTGATGCGTCCATCATGCCAATTCTTGTCAACGGCAACACGAACGCTCCTTGCATCATGATCGGCGAGATGGTCGCTTCAATGATTCAGCAGCCTGTTTAAGAAGTGCCGACCACGGCGAGGAAATGCACTCCTGACAACTGGAGAGCGGTGAGTCCACACGACGGTTGTTCTGTCTAGCCAGCTAGAACAAGGAGCGGAAGCTGGTAGTCCGGAATAGGCGCGGTCAGCTTCTCACGTTCCGGGCGGCATCGTCGAGGTGGACGAGACGTACGTTGGTGGAGTAGCTTGTGACTGTAATTTGGCGATTATTCGCCTACTGAAAATATGCAATCGCTAAGTCGGCGTACCCCTTTTCAACGATTCCTTCGCCGCATGTTTCGATTACCTACCCTGGATGCTGGACGACTCGGGCACACTCTGGGCGGCCAATGGAATCGACTTTTGCCAGTTGAGCGCCAACCGGTTTAGGTCCAACGGAATCCTTACAGGCCGTCCACGGCAACTCGGAGGAATCTGTTCGGCAGATAAATGGCGTTGTACACAACGAATGTAGGAGGCAACTTGCCGATTACCGAACATGCTGGGCATTGATCGGACGTTGGTCTACGGTATTTCGAATCCTAAAAATCTCAGCGAAAACGCAAACACGTTGCTGCCTCCGTCAATAAACTCATCGGCACCCGGACCACCATTGAACCTGGCACTTGCAAAGAACGTTGAGTTGGTGATTTCCAAATCATCATTTCCCGCACCTAGTTTGACACTTACCGCACCATTGAACTCGTGATCGCTAAATCGTACAAAGTCGTTCCCACTGCCGCTATTGACTGTTACTCTACCACCGACGTCCTCGCCAAATACGATGCGGTCATTAGTCGTGCCGCCCTTGACAATTATTTTTCCGCCAACATCGGCATTAGTTGAGGCGGATTGGTCAAAACTACCCCATGTCAAAAGACCAACAATCCCACTTCCTAAACTAAGTTTTAGATTTCTCGAGTAGTTGCCACGGATGCTAAGAAGGTCGTTGCCGCTGCCGCCTTTGACGGTTCCCTTACGAAACGAAAAACCACTGTATATGGCGAATAGGTCATTTCCACCCTTCATATTCACCTTTAAGTCTCGCAACTGTCCATGAGGGAGGAACACCGCTTCGCCAGGAGCTCCCTCGTTAATTGCTGTGTTGCCGCCAGCACCAAGATCTTCTAGCTTTATCGTGTCGCCATCAACAATGGTGACGTCAACTCTATTACTGACATTGTCCCCAGTAATCTTTAGGTCACCAGCATTGGTGATCACGGCAGTTACATGTCCTGCCAACATCCGACGCTCTTCAATCGCTTCAATATGAAATTCCAAGTCGTGGTGTTTCGAGTTCACAATTTCTCGCAGTGCATTTTTGGAAATTGGCCAAGACTTTCCATTGTAGTTGTGAATCGACTGCCGACACCGCCTAAACGTCCGGGTTTTGTCAAAATCTTCCGGCAAATCGGTAACGACAGGCCCACTTGCCCGACTTATAGAAGCTCAAAGAAGTGCATTGGCCGAACTTGTCGATGCAATCGCCGGTCTCGACACGTCATTGACGAGGGGCGAAGGAATGACATCTGCTACAAACGGCGCTCAGCGCTTGCAGATAATCGCGCTCAGTACCCCGAGAGGGTCGCCCCGGGCCGCCCTTCCATCCAGCGGCGAATCTTCCGTTCTCGTTTCGCCCGTTGCTCATGGTGTCGATTATACCATTTATCGACCATTAAAATGGTATTTTACGGAGTTGGTCCGATTTTGCCTGCAGTGACTGTAGAAGCGACCGCATTGCGTGGCGCTTCGACATACCAGGGGTCGCTCAGGCTGCACCTTGATAAAGATATCGCTGGAAACCCGCGAAGACGGTTCCGATTTCCTCGGGCCATCCAAGCGGACCATCGCCACGAGCCCCCTGCGCTGGCCAGGAGTTCCAACATTTCATCGGCCGTGGCGGCGCGGATTCATGGTCGGATCGCGGGTAGGTCGAATACGCCACCGGCGGCGGTCGATGTGGCCGCCGCACCTTAGCAAGATGCAGTTTCTACAGGCGGGCTTGTACACCGCGGACGTTGGGAATACGTGAATTGAGCACCTTCAAGGCGCCGTTTTCGACCCTCAATTCCGTCATCGGTCAAACCCACCGCTGCGACTTCGGATTGAACTCATTCTGCCGAAGACGATACATCCGCTGTTAGTTGACGGACTGTTATATCTGCCGTCGGGCGTGCACACCGACCGCACTCGCGAAGCGATGTCTGGTTGGCACTCCGCGACCGCCGGTTCGCGAGTTGGTGCGACCTCGATCATCGTTGCGAATGGAGTGGCGGCGTTGATCGGTGAGTCTGGACTCGCCGGAGAGTGGTCAGCCGTGGGCAAGAGTGCTTGACGTGCCTGCGGCCAAGGGCATGGCTAGCGCTCGCCACCAGCCTGATTGACTGCGCGAGCCGGGCGCCTTTTGGGCATACGGGGCGTTCTTTTCGACAACCGGCGAACAGGTTTTCCACCGTGCCTAGAAGACTCGGCACCATCGTTAAGCCCAACGCCGCTCAAGCATTGCAGGCGCGCGCGAGCCCCCTCTGCACCATAAAGTGTACGAGTGTCTTCTGTTCAGATGTACCCTGCTTCAGGTACAGCGGACCTGGATCTCCGCCCCTGTCGGCATGCCCCGACGAAGCGGAGCTTGCCGTCTCCGCTCGCTCTCCTCACCTGGACGGCCGGCAATGGTTGTTTCGTGCAGCGACCCGTTACCACTCTACCAGCCACGCGATCCGTACGCATCCGACCTGTGGCAGTTGCTGGATCAGCATTTTGACTCCTTCCAGCAAGTCTACGACGAGCGTTATCAGGCCAAGTACGGTTTCTGGCGACCGATCGTCGAGCAGTCGGTGGCCGCCTTTCTCAAGTGCGGCGATCTGCAAGAAGGCTTCGCCCGAGTTCGCTGCCCCGACTGTAAGCACGAGATGTTCGTCGCTTTCTCCTGCAAGCAACGCTGCACGTGCCCCTCCTGCCACCAGAAGCGGACGTTGCTGACCGCGCTGCACGTTGCCGAGGAAGTCTGCTCTCCGGTCGCCCATCGGCAAGTCGTGTTGACCATCCCCAAGCGTCTGCGCGTTCACACGCGCTTCGATCGCCAGCTGCTGGGTAAACTCTCTTCTTGTGCCTGGACGTGTCTCAAGGTGGAAGCCCGGCGACTACTCGGGCGCCGACCATCGCTGCGCGACGGTGCCCGCGTGGTGCCCGGCATGATCGCGGCGATTCAGACGCATGGCGAGCTCCTGCACTGGCACCCTCACATCCATGTGCTAATCACCTGCGGCGCGTGGACACCCGAGGGCGATTTTCTGGAGTTGCCCGAGTTCGACATGGAGCGACTGCTGCTCGCCTGGCAGGAAGCGGTCTTCGAACTGTACCTGGCCGAGGAGAAGGTCGAGCCAGAAGTCGTCGAGAACATGCGGACCTGGCAACACAGCGGCTTTAGCGTCAATCAGTCGGTCTTTCTGCCGGCGGGCGATCAGGCGGGCATCGAGCGTCTGATTCAGTACATGACACGCTGCCCGTTTAGTTTGTCCCGTTTGGTGAAGGTCAGCGACACAGGACAAATCGTCTACCAGGCCGAAAAGCAGGCTTGCCGCGCCTTTCCCGATCCGAAGGGAGATGGAATACGAGCGGGAGTGAAGCGCAACTTTCAGATCCTCCCGCTCCTGGATTTTCTCGCCGAGTTCACACAGCACATACCGCCCAAGGGCTCGCACTTGATTCGTTATTACGGTTGGTATTCGAACAAGTCGCGTGGGGTGCGGAAGAAGGCGCAAGCCGCCGTATCCGACGAGCCATCGAGTGAGGAGCCCACCACTTCTCACAGTAGCCAAGCGTGGGCGATGTTGATCAAGCGTGTCTATGAAGTGGACCCCTTGTGTTGTCCAAAGTGCGGCGGCCAGATGAAGGTCGTCTCATTCATCGAGCCGCCCCAGGCCGAGGTGATCGAAGCGATATTGAAGCACTGTGGTTTATGGCAGGCCTCGGCGCCGCGGGCGCCACCGGGCGTAGAAGATTTGGTCCTGGAGCTGGATGCCGCCTTTGCAGACAGCTCGCTCGAATCTCTGGACCAAGCGGACGAGCCCCAGGAGCTGACCTACGTCGACATCGACACGTTCGTGGAGAGCTTCTAATCATCCCGACGCGGATCGGCACGGGGACGATGCGCACCAGCTGTGGGGTCGAGGCGTATTCTGCGTCTATCCACGTGCATGTTGCACTCCGACAGGCCTCCATTTGG
>Ga0310121_10005256_pt1 | contig 11190 bp, 10 predicted proteins | sample CB27_Tmax_986_MG_FD_203504 | JGI IMG/M metagenome (GOLD analysis project Ga0310121, IMG submission 203504) | Marine microbial communities from Western Arctic Ocean, Canada - CB27_Tmax_986 | ecosystem: Environmental > Aquatic > Marine > Oceanic | place: Canada: Western Arctic Ocean | collected...
CATGGTCGGGCCCCATGCCGCTGCGGCGTTGGCCGGGGATCGTGCGCTGCCTTATGCCCCCCGGGGTGGTCAAGGCCACCATCACGTCGGGCAGATCGATGAACGTCGGAGTCTGCCTGTTGAACGGCTCGATCCCGGCATACAATCAACTGGTGCGGGCATCGATGCCGCGATGCCCGGTGTGCCCGTGAGGTTCCATGACCTGGCCGAGGCTTATTTCCAGCGTATCGCTGAAGACAGCAGAAAAAGCGAAAGATAAGACATGACCCCCGGTTGTCATCGTGTTGCCCGGCTCGTCGTTGCCGCTGCGGCCTTGGCGTTGCTGGGTCAGAGCGATGCGGCGTCGAAACCCGACTCCCTCGATTCTGCCGCGTCACCCGGGGTGTTCGAGTCGGGCGTCGTCTATTGCGCCAATCTCGTCTATGCCAAGGAGAAGACATCTGTCTGTTACGCCGATCATTTCCTCAAGCAGATCGAAAAAGAGACGCATGTACGCACGAGCAAGCGGTTTACACCCGTCAAGCTTGAATCGGAAAAGCTGTACGGATATCCGTTTGCCATGATGACCGGCCAGGGCAAGTTCAAGCTGACGCCGACGCAGCGCCAGTCGCTGCGCAATTACCTGTCGCGCGGCGGATTTCTCGTCGCGTCGGCCGGGTGCAGCAGCGAGCAGTGGGCCATCAGCTTCGAGCAGCAGATCAAGCAGGTGTTTCCGGAACTAAAAATGATTGAAATCGGTGAATCGCACCCTATCTTCCGCACGGTGTACGACATCAAGGCACTCGGCACGAAGCGTGCCGGTCCGAAACCGAAACTCAAGGGCCTGGAAATCGAGGGCAAACTCGTGCTGGTTTATTCGAAAGACGGGCTCAACGATACGGCCAAGGCGGGTGACAACTGTTGCTGTTGCGGCGGCAACGAGGTCAAAAATGCCCGGCAGATCAACGTGAACCTGATGGCCTACGCCCTGACACATTGACGCGACCACTGGATAACCATGATCGGTAAGCGAATCGCCGTGCTCGTTGTACTGATCGTGATGATCGACAGCACTTGCAGGTTCGCGTTTGCTGCGATCAATTTTGGCGATGACCTGGATAGCGCGATCGAGGCGGGGCAAAAGGATTCACGACCGGTTGTCGTATATTTCACCGCGCCGTGGTGTGGCATGTGTGTGAAGATGAGGGGCTCGACGTTCAGGGATGCGCAGCTCGATTCCGTGGCGGACAAGTATCACTGGGTAAAGCTGAACATCGACGATCATCCCGAGGCGGCGGCGCTGCTGCGTGCCCGAGGCGTACCGTACACCGTCGTGATAGATCCGCAGGGCATCGTGGCCGCGGCATCGCACGGTTACATGTCCGCTAGTCTGTTCATCCGTTTTCTCAATGGTGAAGCCCGCTCGGGCATGAGCAGCGGGATTGAGGGCCATCCAAGCCTGCTTGCCGAAGCGCTTAAACCGGGCGCGACCGTCGATATGATTGTTGCGGCGTTGGCTTCGCCACAACGGCAGGGGCGGGCAATGTTGTTGAGCTGCCTGAAGCGGCAAGGCTCGTCTATGTACCTGCCGTTGTCCGTGTTGATGGTGGATTCACGGCTTGCCGTGCGCGCCGCCGCCGGCGAGGCGTTGGCGCACCTGACGGGCGCGGGGCTCAAATTTGATCCTTTCGCCAATAACACGGTGCGCCGCGAGCAGATCAATCAATGGATAAAGTGGCTCAATGAGCAGGAATCCGATCCGCAGGTTGCGCAACCGTCAAGCACTCGGTTCACACGAGCGAAACCATAAAATCTTCATCAAAGACCAGGGTGGCGAACTCTTCGGGCTTCTTGGCCTTGAACTTCGTGACGCCATCGGTGTAAGCAAGTGATCCGATCTCGGTGGCGACAAATCCGAACGCGTTGTCTGCGATTGCACTGGCCTGCTCGACGATCCCGACGGCGGCCTTGCCGATGCTCCACGCGATAAACGAGGAGTCGATCAACGCGGGTGGGCCGCCTTTCGTGCCCTTGATCTTGATGCTGGTGATGGCCGCCTGGGCCGCGGCGTCGAGCATGGTGCGGTCGATCAGGTCGACTGAATCAGGCAGGTCCGCCACGTCGCCGGCCAGTCCCACCACGACGAGCAACTCATTGACCGCTGCCGCCTTGATCGTGCCGATGCGGCCGCGCGAGTTGACGATCACGCGCTCGATAAGGTTCTTGACGCTCAGTTTGCCCAGCGCCTTGGTTTTTTTGTCGCCGGTCGTGTCCATCGTCAGCGTCAACGTGGCGTCAGTGTAGTTGTTCTTGACGTTGAATTTCGTGACGGCCAGGGCGGTCACGTCACCGCTTGCGTCTTGCTTGAACTTGATGGTCTTGACCGTGCCGGTGAAGGTGGCGTTCCAGTCCGGGTCGGCCGACAGGGCGTGGATCGTGCGGGCGTCACCGTTGGCGCCGGGTTCGTCTCCGCCGATCTGCCATATGCCGCTGAGGGTGCCCGCCGCTTTGACCTTGTTCAATGCGTTTTTTACCGCGTCCACTCCACTGACGTTGAGTCCGACCTCAATGTCGCCCGGCTCGCCGTTCTTCACGCCCTTGGCCGTCAGCTTACCGATCCAGTTGGTGGCGATCTCGTCAGCCACGCCGTCGCGATCGTGCCAAAACAGGAACTTGGCGGCTTTGATGGGTATCTGCGAGCGCAGTGTCGTCTCGCGGATCTCGTTGGCCGAGAACTTCAATGCATCCTTCGGATTGTTCGACGGGCCAATCTCGATGAGATGGTTCTCGTCGATGTTGTGCAGCGCCAGCGCAAGCACCGCGCCGTTGGCGATGAAGTTGCCGGCGAGATTGACAGTCTTGGCGGTGAACTTCCTTGCCGGACCATCGAGAAACACGTCGCCAATCGTTGTCTTTCCGTTCTTTGTTTTGAACGTGATGGTTGTTGCTTTATTGGCTCCGATAATCTCGAGGCGCACGATGTCACCTGACTGTACGCCCGTGGTGGTGATGCGGGCCACGGCGTTCTTGACAGTGATGGTGACCTTGACGTCGTTGTCGTCGACGATGGTGAACTTGTTGGTAAACGCGAACGTGTTCTGCACTGCCAGGCCGTCCATGATCACGACGCCGTCGGTGCCAATCGGCAGGGAAAATCGTGTTCCGCTTGCGCTCGTTTGCGCCGCTCCCAGCGGTGTGGCGAAGCTGTAGAGTGAGGTCATCACTTCGGGGACGGAGATATCAATGAACTCGAAACCGTTGGCGGTGCTGATGATTGCAACCGTGCCTGCCAGCGTGATCTCGGTTGGCAGGCCTCCCATCTGAAAAAATCCCAGCAGGGTGGGGTCGGCCGGTTTGGACACGTCGAACATGAACAGGCCTTGCACGAGATCCACCACGTACATCCGATCCTCGTGCGCCGCGATGCCTCCGGGCGCGTTCGGCTGGACGATGCGCCCGATAAACGTCATGGTCAGGGGCGTCGGCACGTTCATCACGACCACGCCGCCGTTCTCGCCGTCGCTGATAAACAACGTATCGTCGAGTTTCGCCAATCCGACGGCTCGGCCAAGTGCTTCGCCCGGTTGCAGGTCCTTGAGCAGTCCCAGTGCCGGCAGGTCGGTTGTGGCTGGATCGTCATCGAGCATCTGCGAGATATCGAACAAGGCTAGTCCGGCTTCGTCTGCGGCGACAAACGCGATATCGCCATCAACGATCAGCGCGATCGCATCACCCGGTGTCACCGCGCCGTTGATAAACAGGATGCTCGTCGGGTCGGACACGTCGAACACCAGCAGGCCCGCTTCGGCGTCCACCGGACCGTTGTTGAACGCGACAAACGCGATGTCATCGACGAGCGTCAGGTCGCGGAAGATGCCCAGCTGGCTGGAGATTCCCACCAGTTGCGGGTCGGACGGGTCAGAGATGTCGAAAGCTTCGAGGCCCGCGGCACCGTTGGCGACGAACAACGTATCGCCCTGTTGAAAAGTGGCCAGGGCCGAGCCGGCCTGGTTCGTCTCGGCGCGACCGAGCACGGGTGGATCACCTGGGTTCTGGCTCAGCACGTGAAACGTTTCGGTCGTCAGTGGCTGGCGATCGTTAAACCCCTGCTCGACCGCCTGCAGGCTCAGCCGCGACAATCCGGTAAAACCCTCGGGTACGGAAAACTCGAACGTGCCCGTATCATCGTCGATTGTGAGTTCGCCCGTTCCGGGCATCGCTGCGCCGGTAAGTTCGACGTCAAGCCCGCCGTCGTCCACGACGCCGAACATCAAAGACGCGTCGGGTGTGGCGACCAGGTCGCTGTTCGGCGTGATGACCGGCTGGTCACCAAGCGAGGTGACGGTGAACGTCCGCACCGCATCGGTTGTCCCGGCGTCACCGTCATCGAGCGTGACCGTGACATGGGCGTCACCGACAAATCCATCGGCGACCGAAATGGTCAGCGGTCTTTCAAGGATGTCAACGCTGTCCATGATTGGCGTGATGAACGGTCGATCGCTCGTGTCGCGGGGCACGTTGATGATCTTGTCGAAGACATCGAAGCCGGCAATCATCTCTCCGAAAATCGGGTTGGCGTTGTTGAGATGGACAGGGGGGGTAGCAGTTTCGTCCGTGATAAAAAACTGGGCGTCATTGGAGTTCGGCGACGTGTTGGCCGCGCCGACCTTGAACGGCTCGTCGTAGGTGATCACCGGATCGAACTCGCCGGGATAAACACCCAGCGGGCTACCGCCTGTGCCGGTGCCGTTTTCAGCGTCACCTGTTTGCATCACGAACCCCGGAATCACACGGTGGACGGGAACAGCAGTCCAGAACGCAGGCAAGTCCGGATCGACGATGCCCTGGTCGTCGAACCCGGTTGTCGCCAGGGTGACAAACCGTTGCGTGGTAATCGGCCGCCGCGTCTCGAACAACTCGATCAGCACGTCACCGCCGAACGTCGTGGGGCCCTCAATAATGTTCGAGAAATGAATCAGCCCATACCTGTTGCCCGCGGAGAAGGCCGTGGGCACGGAGACCACGACATTGGAGGTGTCGCTTGCGGCGGTCACCGTGATCGGGTCGCCATCGGCATCTTCGGCGTTGATTTCGATGATAAGGTCGCCAAATGGCGTGGTTGTCTGGTCGGCGGGATCAGTGACAAAGGTGGGCGCGTTGGCCAGCAGCAACCTCGACTCAAGCGGCTCGAAAAGCGCGCAACCGGTTCGATTCGCCCTGCGCCGAAACGAGCGAGCACCCTTATGTGTCATGGCAATTTCACATGTGGCCGTCATGCGGCCGTTGTTGTTATCGGCGGGCGATCTCATCCTGACCGTTGGTAATACTCTATGGCGCGCATTGCGAGATTTCAAGATCCACAGGCATCCGGAGATCAGGTGGGATGCGTTGGCATGGGCGGCGTTGTCAAGGTGGTGAGGGTTGCAGCGAATGGTCGGGCTGTGCCGATCGATGACGTGAGTCAGCCCATGACCCGAGGAAAAATCATCACGGTCGGTTGCACTGGGGTCTCGTGAATCGTTTGCTTGGGCGTTGTCCACTGATATTAATCGAGCGGATTGAACAATCTGGAGGCCATTGCCGTGCCGGCCGTTGGTCTGATTAAGTTGCCGGGATGGGTGGACGATGGGGCGTTTAGCCGGCGGTCTTGCAACACGGTACCTAGGTGTGGAGACCGGCGCGCAAGGATCATCGGCATAGAAATGGAAGTCGCCCGGTCGTGTGTTCGGGAATGAGCAACGTATCACGGGTCGGAGGCGTCACCCGACTTGGGACGGGCACCAGATTAACCGCAGATGTGAAGGGACCTTCTATGTTAGCACGAAATCGTACGGAACAAGGATTTACACTGATTGAAATCCTCATCGTGGTCGTGATTCTCGGCATCCTGGCGGCGATCGTGATTCCACAGTTCACGTCCGCCAGCCAATCGGCACGGGCCTCGAGCTTGCAGTCACAACTTCATACGCTGCGCAGCCAGCTTGAGCTGTACCAGATTCAGCACAATGCCGTTTATCCGACGTTGGCACAAATGTGGGGCAACCTGACCGGCCAGACGGACCAGGCAGGCGGTACGGGCACCGAATTCGGACCGTACCTGCAGCAGGCCCCGACAAACCCGTTTACCAATGGGGCAACGGTTGCTGTGGATAACAGCGGTGATTGGCGGTACATGGCCGCCACGGGTGCGATCATCGCCGTCGTGGACGCCACCGTTGCGGCCGATGCCAATCTCGGCTCCAACGACTTCGTCGCCGCCCCATAACAGATTCAAGTTTCGAGTACACGGCCACCTTGGCTTGACGGCCAGGGTGGCTTTTTTTCCCACGCCGACAACCCACAGCAAGTCATGTGACCGGGCTCAGGACTAGCCGCCGTCTTCAGAAATGCGCGTCAGAGCGTTATCAGGCGACGAAGTTGGGCAATGATCTGGTCGATCATAACGCTATGAACGTGTATTTCGGTACCGACGTTGCGGTCGCCCGCATCAGCGACAAAGGAGTCCGGATCTGCGATCGTTGAAATACCTTAATGCGGTTTTGATGCTGATTGCGGTGGTTCTGACACTACACCTCTGGGCGATGTGGATCGGCGAACCGGGAGCCGGTGCGCTTTCAATGACCAGCGAGGCCCAAGCCACCGGTCGTCAACCGGCGGGCATATCCAATGCTTCAGCGCAGCGAAAAGAAATAGCGGCTTTGCTGAAAATCCAGAACGTGAAGATTGACGAGCTTATCAAGCTGTTCGAGACCGGCAAGGCCAAGATAAAAGTGGATCATCTAACGGCAAAGTAATGACAATGTCACGCGAGTCTGTAAATCGAACGGGGTTCACCCTAGTTGAGGTAATGGTGGTTCTGGTGATCATCGGCATTGCCGGTGCGGTTGTCGTGCCGCATATGCTCAGTGGCGGTCAGTTTGGCGTACAGGCAGCCGCCCGCGTGGTCATCGCCGACATCATCTATGCACAGAACGAGGCCGTCGCCCACCAGTCGCCCAGACGAGTCGTGTTCGAGCCGGATAACAACCGTTACATGTTGACCGATACCGCGGGCACGACGATGACCGTTAGTTGGAAATCGAGTGCGCAAGAGAATTACATCGTCGATTTCGAGCAGGATCAGCGGTTCTCCGGCGTGACGCTGGAAAACGTCGACTTCGGCGGGATGATGATGGTCGAGTTTGATGACATGGGATCACCGATTTCGGGCGGAACGCTTGAACTGATCGCCGCGGGGTTCCGTTACCGCATCACCGTGGCAGCATTTACCGGACAGGTGACGATCGAATCCGTGCCGGGAGGCTGACGCTGGGCGAGATGATCAAGCTGGACATGTTCTGTGCTGTGTCGGAGGACGGCCCGCAATGAAGGCGTATATGGCGAGAATATGGGGAGAGATCAGTCGGGACAAGAGGAAATTGTCGTTCGGCCTGATTCTCGTCGGCATAGCGCTGTTGTTATGGGGCAGGCTTCTGCTCAAACAAGTGCCGCAGGCGGCTGTGGCCGATCCACCCATCAAAGTGGCCGCTCCTTCCCCGGCGTCGGATCAACCCTCGGCGGAGGCGGTGCCAAGACCAGCCGTGTTTGTCGATCTGTCCAACAAGATCAGGCACGACCTCTTCACGACCGACCCGTCACAGCATGAGGTTATCAGACTCGGGCAGGCAAATGATTTGTCACAAAACTAGGTGCCGAAACGACCGACATTGACATTGGGGAAACGCCTCCTGCGAACGATGGTCATGAAGCCCTCAAAGTGGTTGAAGTGGCAACTGGTCATGGGCGGCGTGGCGGTGATATATGGACAGGTGCTGCAGCGGGGCCAGAGGATTCAAGGCCATGAGTTAGTCAAGGTAAGTAATCAGTAGGTCGTTTCGAGTAAGAGGGTGTTGAGTTTCTGATCAAGATGAGCAACCTAATCCGACCGAGGATCATTAGCTCGAGGTAAATCCGATGATACATCCTTGCCGTAACGTGCGCGTTGTTGTGTGTTTTTGGGCCATCGGGTGGATGTGCGTTGGTTCGGCAATCGGGGAAAACGCAGACACTGACGATACTCAGAGACCGCAGGCATCCTCGGATGTTGCGGCCATGGATGCCGACGACGACGCCTCGAGTCTCTTTGTAGACGATCCCCAGGATGATGTCGTCGTCGCCGCGGACGCCACCCATGGTGATGGCGACGACGATTCGCCGGTCAACGTCGATTCGCTGGGCAAGATCGATCTGGCGATCGATGATCAGGAAATCCAACGCGTCCTGCAAATGCTGTCCATCCAGTCGCAGCGAAACATCCTGTCCAGCGCCAACGTCTCGGGCAATATCTCGGCGACTTTGTATCAGGTGGACTTCTACGAGGCGCTCGACGCCATTTTGCACACCAACGGCTTCGGGTACATCGAGGAGGGCAACTTCATCAAGGTGTACACCGCCGAGGAGATGGCACAGATCCAGAAGAAAAACCGCCGCGTCGAGACCCGCGTGGTCCGGGTCAATTACCTGACCGCCACGCAGGCTGCCGGGTTCGTCAAGGAAATGCTCAGCGATGATGGGAACATCGCTGTCAGCCCCGAGGCGGCGCCCGGCTATGCACCGACCATTTCTGACGCCGGAGCCGAGAATTGGGCGCACGTTAATACCATGGTCATCACCGACTATCCCGACGTGCTTGAGGAAGTGCTCGACGTCATCGAATCGCTCGACAAACGCCCGATGCAGATCCAGATCGAGGCGACCATCCTTGAAGCGAGGCTCAGTGAGGATAACGCGATGGGTGTGGATCTGGCCATTCTGGTCGACTTTGATACCGGTATATTTTCATCCCCGCTGAGTGTGGTCGACGAGATCATCAATCCCGGTGGCTCAGACGGCGATGGCGGCGGATCAACCGTCAACAGTTTCAAGAATAATCACGGTACCGGTGGCATCATCCAGACCACGCCGGGCGGCACCCGGGGCCGTGGCGGATTCAAGTTCGGCCTCTTGACCGATCATGTGGCCGCCTTTGTCCGCGCACTCGACGAGGTTACCGACACGACCGTCTTGGCCAAGCCCAAAATCCTGACGCTCAATCGCATGGCCGCCTCTCTGATTTCCGGTGAAAAGCTCGGTTACATCAGCACGTCGCAGACCCAAACGTCGACCACGCAAACGGTCAAGTTTCTCGAAGTCGGCACGCAGTTGACCGTGCGACCCTTCGCCACGGATGACGGCTATATCCGTATGGAAATCCGCCCCAAGATCTCTGACGGCGATGTCGTGTTCAGTGACGGGCTGGTCGTCCCCAACGAGACAACCAATGAGTTAACGGCCAACGTCATCGTTCCCAACGGCAGGACCATCGTGCTTGGCGGACTGTTCAAGGAAGATACGGCCATATCGCGTAGGCAGGTACCCCTGGTCGGCGATATCCCGTTGCTCGGCGCGGCGTTTCGCGGCCAGGATGACGTGATCGTTCGCTCCGAGATCATCTTCCTGATCAGGCCCACAGTGGTCAAGAGCAGAACGCTGATCGATGCCGGGCAGCGGACATCCGACGGAGTGGAGTTTATCCGCATCGGGGCGCGCGAGGGACTGCTTCCATGGTCGCGTTCCAGGATGACCGCGGCCCATATGCGCGACGCGCTGGCGTATCTCGAGAACGGCGAAAAGAAAAAGGCGCTTCTGTACGCCAACATGGCGCTGTCGCTCGACCCGACGACCTCCGAGGCCATGCGGATCAAGGCCGAGTTGAACGGCGAACGCGCTCTCTGGCCCGACAGCGGCATCCTCATCGATGCGATCGATCGAATGGTCGAGCAGCAACTGAAGATCGACGAGGTTGAGCAGTCTCGGCTGCAGCCGGCGCAGCCCGGCCAGGAATCGATCGAGCCGACCGCCAATGCGGCGGCGATTGATGTGCACTGAAGGTTTGATTAATCCGTTGTCCGCGATTGCGAGGAACTACGATGAGGTCCTTTGTATTCAGCAAGCGCCAGGTAGTGTTGGCGGCAGTTTTGATCTTTTCAATCACCGGTTGCGCCTGGGATGGCCACGATAAGCATGTCACCAGCGCCAAAGATCGTTTGAACATTGCCCGGGCGAAGATGATGCTGCCCATGGCGATGGATCAGTTTCTTGCCGGTGATCTGATCGAATCCAAGCGGTCGGTCGGTGACGCATTGCAGCATGACCCTGCCAATGCCGATTTCCTCGTGTTGGCCGGTCGTATCGAGATTGAGCAGCACCGCCGCAAGCGCGCGCTTAAGTTCTTAGACAAGGCCATCGAGAATGATGAAAACCACGCGCCCGCCCACTATTACAGGGGCATCGTCCTTCAGCAATGGCACAAGCTCGAAGAGGCGCAGAGCAACTACGAAAAGGCTTTTGGGCTTGATCCCGAGCGGCCGTCATACCTGCTCGCCATCGTCGAGATGCTGGTCGCCCGCGACCGCGTCGACGAAGCGCTGGGGTTACTGGTTACCCACGAGATCGAGTTCGAGTACAACGCGGGCGTTAATCTTGCACTCGGGCATCTTCTTACGATGAAAGATGACCATGACGCAGCATTGCGATATTATCGGCAGGCACACCTTTACAATCTGGAAGATCCCCGGATTCTCGAGGAGTTGGCCACTGGGCAGATCGCCGCCGGGCGCAGCCGCGATGCGATCCGCACCCTCAAGCAGTTGACCGAGCATCCCGGTTATCGCGATCGCCATGACATCAAACGAATGCTGGCCGGGGCCTACCAGCACGTGGGCCGCAAGCGCCAGGCACGTGACATTTATATGTGCCTGACGCGCAGGGACTCCGAGGACTGGGAGTCATGGCTGCGGCTCGGTGAAATGATCTGGTCCGATGGTGACACCGCCGGGGCGTTGCGTGCGTCGCAGCGGGTGATTGACCTGGCGCCCGACCGGCACGAGGGTTATCTGCTGGCCGGTATGGTCTGGATGGGGCGCGGCCGATCTTCCCACGCACTTAAGATGTTCAAGATGGCCACGGACGCTGTGCCGGACAGTGCGAGAGCGGCGATCATGTACGGCGTGGCGCTGCAGAAAGCCGGGCGACGGTCCGAGGCGGCCGACGCCTATCGACGCGCTCTCGATAACGAGCCGACAAGCACGCGCATCCGAAAGCTGCTGGCGCAGGTGAAAGCCAAATAATCGCGTAACTGACAAACCGCACCGGTGCTGACACTCGCCATCTGCGTGTTTAGTTTGGCCGTCG
>Ga0310121_10005257_pt1 | contig 11190 bp, 8 predicted proteins | sample CB27_Tmax_986_MG_FD_203504 | JGI IMG/M metagenome (GOLD analysis project Ga0310121, IMG submission 203504) | Marine microbial communities from Western Arctic Ocean, Canada - CB27_Tmax_986 | ecosystem: Environmental > Aquatic > Marine > Oceanic | place: Canada: Western Arctic Ocean | collected...
TGGGTACCGGTGTCCTACTGGCCGAGGCCCTGACACTGGGTGTGAAGGCCGGCGTGGACCTTGCGACTCTGGCCGATGTCATCAACAACAGCACCGGCGGGTCCAAGCGCCTGGCTGACAAGTTTCCTCGGTTCCTATTCAAGGGGAATTTCGAGCCGGGTTTCGCCACCGCCCTGGCGGCCAAGGACGTTCGTTTAGCGACTGACTTGGGGCGGGAATACGGGGTACCCATGGATCTTTCCAACCTGGTTGACCAGCGCCACGTCGAGGCCATGTTCCGCGGCTGGGGCGCAGAGGACTCCGACGCCGTGGCCAAGATTCAAGAGGAAAAATCCGGCGTGCAACTCCGTCTGCTCGACTAGAAGCCCAGCAGACCATCATTTGGGAGACAAGACATGACTACGAACAACATGGAACGGTCCCACAACGTTGAGACCAGCGACACCATCGAGGCCATTGAAGAGTGTTATCGAATGGGTTGGAGCGACGGCCTGCCCGTGGTGCCGCCCGTCGACTACAAAGTCAGAGAGATGCTGGAGATGTCTGGGCTCACCGGGGAAGAGGAAATCCTCTCCCTGGAGATGCGGAACCGGGTGTTGACCTCAGAGAATGTGGCGGCCAACGCCGTGATGGCGGGTTGTCTTCCCGACTATTTCCCGGTCCTGACCACCACCCTAAAGGCCCTGGAAGAAGAGAAAAATTTCGTCCATATGGCCTCGGCCTCAACCAGCTCTCCGGCCATCTTGATGGTGCTGAACGGACCGATCCGCGACCAGATAAGCGCTAACTACAAGGACGGCCTACTGGGGCCGGGCAACCGGGCCAACGCCTGCTTGGGCCGGGCGATCCGCCTATGCTTCATGAACGGTTTCGACGCCCGTCCCGGCACCTTGGACCGGGGCACCCTGGGCAACCCCAGCAAATACACCCTGTGCTTCGCCGAGAACGAGGAGGACTCCCCCTGGGAGCCGCTGCACGTCGCCCGTGGGTTCAACAAAGCGGACAGCACCGTGACCGTGGCGGTGGCCTACAATCCAATCACCGTAAATAACTCTTACGGACACACCGGAGAGTCCATCCTGGCCTCCATAGCCGACACCCTCAAGTCGGCCTCCATGGCCTTCCGGTTCCCGTCACAGTGGGTGCTGGTCATCGGCCCGGAGCATGCAATCACCCTTAACGACGATGGCTGGACCAGGAAAGGCATTCAAGAGTACATGATGGAGAACGCGGCGCGGCCTCAGAGCGAGCTCATCCGCTTGGGCATCGCCCAGGGCCCGGAGCGTGAGGGCGACGATAAGATTATTCGCCGCTGCGCCCAGGACGCAGAGGATATTTTGGTGCTCATGGGCGGCGGCACCGGCGGACGAAACAGCGCCATCATAGACACCACCCGCTACCAGATCAGAACCCGTCAGATTGAAGCTTCCCAGGTGTAGTTCCTGTTCCAAAGAATTTATACGTTTATAGAATGGGTAAAGTCTTTGGATATCATTCACCAGTCTGGCCCTAAACCAGGCCTTCGAAGTCTTGCTTTAAGCAGCCTCCAGTGTATGATTAGGGGAATCTAAGCTTCTGGCAATCCAGACCGCCTAAAGCGGATCAAAGAAAGTCTGGGAGGAATCATGGCTGAGACCGTTACAGTTAGAAACATGAGACTGGTCAACCCCACCGGTACATCCCTTTCGTCCGGTGATTTCCACCTGAATGAGCGGCCCGACACCCTTCAGGGGAAGACACTCGGACTGCTCGAGAACTCCAAGGCCAACTCGGACAAGGTCCTCTACGAACTGGGCCGGATGCTGAAAGAGAAGTATGACCTGAAGGACATCGTCTACTTCGGAAAGCACTCGGCTTCTTTGCCGACCAAGCCGGATGTGGTCCAGGACATGCTGAACAAGGTGGACATACTCATCACCGGAATTGGTGATTGAGGGTCCTGCAGTTCGTGCAGTGTGCACGACGGAATCGAGATGGAGCGCCTGGGTCTGCCCACCGCGTCCATCATCACTCACGTCTTCAACAACACCGCCAAGGCCATGACCCGTATGATGGGCGTGCCTGACTTCGAATACATCGTCGCCGAGCATCCGCTATCCAGCCTGACTGAAGAACAATGCCGGGAACGGGCCGAAACTCTCTTCCCCGACGTCGAGAGAATCCTGCTGGGAAGCGCCGTCGCCAAGATTGACTAGACGGGCTCAGCGGCAATCAAGATCGAACAAAGGGGCGAGCGCAACTCGCCCCTTTTTCTTATTCTGTAACCTCACCTTGGGCCATCCGCAATCATGGATCCGGGGCCAGGAATATGGTTGAATCACCCCTGGGCCTGTGGTACCATCCAGCCTGGATTGTTACCGATTTCACGAACTATTTAATTGCCGAAATTCCCTCGTCCAATCCGTTCCAAAGCTCGATCAGTCAGGAGCCCAGTTCATGAGTGGGCTAGAACAGCGGATCCACGACGCAGTTCACGGTCAGACGCAGCCGACCGTCACCGTTCTGTCGTCTCTGCTTGCCGTCGAAGATGAGTTGGGTTACATTCCCAAAGAGGCGCTGGAATTTGTGGCTGGATTCTCGAACACTACAGTCAACGACGTTTGGGCCGTGGCTTCCTTCTATCCAAACTTTCGGTTTGAACCTCCCGCCGAACACTTGGTGGAGGTTTGTTGGGGCGCTTCCTGTCATCTGGTCGGGGCCATGGGAGTGTTCAAATCCGTCCTGGAGGCGGCCGGATTAGAGGCCGAAGGCGACACACCGGACATGCGGCTTACCGTTAGGTTCAACACCTGCCTCGGCGCCTGCGCCCAAGCGCCTGTGATGTCTTTGGACCACCACCTAGCCGGAAGAATAACCCCCGCGTCGGCCGCCAAGAACGTTGCCAATCTCCTGGAACAAAAAGGACATCAGGAAGGCCATGACGCCTAGTTTCTTGGAAGTGGGGATGGAAGCCGGGCGGCGCTGGCACGAGCTAACCGCTGGCGAGCGTCCCTGGATTCGGATCGGAACGGCCCTTTGCGGCGAAGCAGCCGGCGCAGACGCGGTGGTTGCGGCTGTGGAATCGGCCCTGGAGAGTCAGGGCGTCTCCGCTCAGGTAAGCCGCGTTGGCTGCCTGGGCCTCTGTTTCGCCGAGCCGCTTCTGGATGTGTTGCTGCCGGGTGGGCACCGCGTCTTTTATGGCAATGTAGACCCTGAGAACGTTCCTGAGATAGTCTCCTCCCATGTTTCTCGAGGCACCCCAGTAATCTCTTTGGCTCTGGGATATCTGGCTCAGGAAGACAGCGATGCTTCCCTTCCCGAAGGTATACCAGACCTAGATCGGCATCCAATGCGTATTTGGGAACACCGGATCGCCCTCCGAAACGCCGGCAACATCGACCCAATGGACATCTACCAATATGTGGCTAATGGCGGCTACGACGCGCTGCACAAAACCCTGACCAATCTGACTCGCGAACAGACTCTGGATGAGGTGAAGGCGTCTGGTCTCAGGGGCCGGGGCGGCGCGGCTTTCCCCACCGCCACCAAGTGGAGTTTTCTGGCGGGAAATCCGGCACCCGAGAAGTACGTCCTCTGCAATTGCGAAGAGGGCGACCCGGGGGCTTTCAACGACAAGAACATCCTAGAAAGCGACCCCAACACTTTACTGGAAGGCATCATCATCGCCGGGTACGCCACCGGCGCTAGCAAGGGCTACATCTTCATCCGCCACGGCCACGACGGCCCCATCGAACGCGGCCGCGCGGCCGTTCGACAGGCACAGGAGCTGGGTCTCCTGGGCGAGAACATCATGGGTTCGGATTTCAGTTACGACGTGGAAGTCGCTTTGACCGGCGACTCTTACGTGGCTGGCGAAGAAACAGCGCTGATGGAGGCCATCGAGGGCAAGCGGGCCATGCCCAGGTTCCGCCCACCATTTCCGGCCCAGGTCGGCCTGTTCGGCAAACCAACCAACATCAACAACGTCAAAACCCTGTCCTACGTCCCGGAGATCATCTCTAAGGGCGGGGCCTGGTTCGCCGGTATCGGCCACGATACGAGCACCGGCACCGCGATCCTCTGCCTTTCAGGCTCTTTGAAATATACCGGAATGGTGGAAGTGCCCCTGGGCATCAACCTTAAAGACGTGATCTATGAGGCCGCCGGCGGAATTCGGGACGGCAAAGCCCTGAAGCTGCTCCAGACCGGAGGACCGCTGGGCGGCGTTCTTGGCGCGGATAACGTGGACATATTATTGGACTTTGAGGTGTTGCGGAACGCTGGGGCCATCATGGGTTCAGGAGGCATCATCGCCGCCGACGAAACCACCTGCGTTGTGGACCTCACCCGGTCGCTGATCGCCTTCTGCCAGTACGAGTCCTGCGGCAAGTGCTTCCCATGCCGGATGGGCATGAGTCACCTTTTAGAAGTTCTGGAGCGCATCTGCTGCCTAGAGGGCACGGATGAAGACCTGGCCTTGATGCGCAGCATTGGCGAGAACATGCAGGCCGGTTCCCTCTGCGGCCACGGCCAACTGGGCTTCAACCCGGTGTCCTCAGCCCTGCGCTACTTCGGTCCCGAGTTCGATGCCCACATTTTAGATCGGGTATGCCCCACCGGCATCTGCTCCATGCCACGGTACTCGCCGGCGCTCTCCCGCCGATAACTCAATCTTCAATATACCGGCTACCAACGACCGGGTTAGCCGGTGAATGGCTGACCGGCAGATAATAAAGGCAGCTAAATGGCCGACGACATCACCATCAGCTTTGATGGGCAAGAGGTTAAGACCCAGCCGGGCAAGATGGTCCTTGAAGCGGCCATCGATGCCGGGGTCTACGTTCCGTATCTTTGCTATCACCCCGGGTTGAAACCCTACGGCGCCTGTCGGATGTGCGTGGTCAGCGTGGAGGGACAACGCGGCTTCCCCGCCTCGTGCACGCTGCCGGCTGCCGACGGCATGAAGGTCCAGACCGGGTCGGCTGAGGTTAACGAACTGCGCCGCTCCGTTATGGAGATGCTGATCGCTGAGCATCCCAGCGGCTGCCTCACATGTCACCGGGTCGACATCTGCGGCCCCACCGACGTTTGTCTGCGCCACGTCTCGGTCAACGACCGCTGTGTCACCTGTCCCAAGAACGAGCGCTGCGAACTCAAAGACACCGTCCGCTATCTGGGAATGAATCTGGAATCGCCGCTGAATTACAAATACCGGCAGATTCCCCTGGAAGTGGCCGATCCTTTCTACGACCGCGACTACAATCTTTGCATCGTCTGCGGACGCTGTGTCCACGCGTGCGAGGAACTGCGCGGCGACGATGCCATCGGGTTCACCGAACGCAGCGGACAGGCATTGGTGGGCACCTCGTTCGGCACCTCACTTCTGGAGTCAGGTTGCGAGTTCTGCGGCGCCTGTATCGATGTCTGCCCAGTTGGCGCGTTGGTCGAGCGGGACAACAAGTGGGACAAACCACGCAAGGTGGAGCGCACCGTCTGCCCTCTCTGCCCAGTGGGCTGTCAGTTGAACGTGGAATATGGCGGCGATGGCACCCTGATCCGCGTCGTGCCCGAGATTAACTCCCCAGCCAACCACGGCCAAGCCTGCTTCAAGGGTAAGTTCGGGCTCCAATTCGTGAACGACGGCAGCCGACTGCAAACGCCATTGGTCCGCCGTGACGGCCAACTGACTGAGGCGACCTGGGACGAGGCGCTGGATGTGGTGGCCGCTCGGCTTGCCGAATATTCCGGGGAGGCGTTTGCCTTCCTGACCTCGCCGAATAGCACCAATGAAGAGCACTATCTGGCCCAGAAGTTCGCCCGCACCGCCATGAAGTCCAACAACGTCGACCAGACCTCCAACGTTCAGCCTGAGCTGACTCTGGGGTTGGAGCAGTCCTTGGGCTACGCCGGGGCCACCAATCCCATCTGGGACCTGGAACAATCGGGCTGCATCTTAGTTTTTAGCAGCAACGTTACTGAAGAGCACAACGTGGTGGGTGTGCCCATAAAACGAGCGGCGCGGAAAAACGCCAAGCTGGTGGTCATCGACTCCAGGGAAGTTGAGTTGACCCGCTACGCCCACCTCTGGCTGCGTCCGGCTCCCGGCACCGAACAATTGTTGCTGGGCGGGTTGCTAAAGTCCGTCATGGACCAAGGGCTTCAGAAGGAGGATTGGCTGGCCGAGAACTGCGAAAGCCCGGCCACCCTCCACTACGCTCTCAGCGCCCTGGACGTCGACGAAATATCGAGAGCAACGCAGGTCGCCGCGGCTGACATAGCCGAGGCGGCTCGTTTGTTCGGTGAGGCAGAAACCGGAGCTGTGGTCTACGCCCTGGACAATATTCAGCCCCGGTTGGCCAGGGACTGCGTTCTGTCCCTAGTAAACCTGGCCTTGGTGACGGGAAATCTGGGCAAGCCGGGCACGGGTATCTACCCCATGCGTCCCGGCGCCAACGAGCAGGGCGCTTGGGACGTAGGCTGTGTCGCCGACCGGCTGCCAGGGTATCGGCGGGTCTCAGATCTCAGGGACCGGCAGGAACTAGGCGAGATATGGGGTTTGACCATCCCCGAGACCCCCGGAATGGGGCTGGCTCAGATAGTAGAAGCCGCGGCAGACGGCCGGATCAAGGCCGCCTTCGTCATCGGAGACAGTCCCAATTTCAGCAACGGCAAGCTGGGAGATGGACTGGCCGCATTGGACAATCTGGAATTCTTGGTTGTCTGCGATTCATTCCTGTCCGACGCCGCCCAGAGGGCCGACGTAGTTTTGCCCCGAGCGACCTTCGCCGAGAAAGACGGCACCTTCACCAACTTGGAACGGCGCATCCAGCGGCTGAAGCCGGGCAAGATCCTGCCGGAGGGTGGCGCACGCCCGGAATGGCAGGTGATCTGCGACGTTGCCCGCAAGATGGGAGCGCCAGGCTTTTTACTAGCGTCGCCCTCTGAGACAATGGATGAGATAGCACGTGTTGCTCCCGTCTACGCAGGCGTTTCGTACCGGGGCTTGGCAAACCAGGGAGGTCTGGTATTCAAGACCGACTTGACCAGCCCCCAGCCAACACAGGTGCTGTACGCCAGCCGGGAGGACCGGGGATTGCAATGGCCGGTCCATAGCGACGGCAAGGGCACGGGTATCCTGTACGAAAGCGGCTTCTATGACCGGAGGGCTGAACCGATCACGCCGGCATTCGTCTCGAACGAAAGTGTAGTGGACCCTGATTTTCCGATCTGGTTCGTGCCCGGAAGGGTCCTGCTGCAGCAAGAGCGGGAGATTAACATCGTTAAAGGACGCCGCAATACGATTCAGAGAGATGAATTAGTGGAGATGAACCCCGCCGACGCCGCCTCATGGTCCATCGAGGATGGTGGCAAGGTGGAAGTGGAAATGGCTATCGGGAAGCTGGCCGGATTAGCGATGATCAACGAATCCGTTCCCGTTGGCGTCGTTGCATCAACCTCCCTCTTTGGGCAGTTGGCGATTGACCTGCAAGGCTCCGAAGAGATGGAGCCCGCGTCCCGGGTGCCGGGGTTGGATATCCGCCGGGCCCGGATCAACAAAGTCGGCTAGCGGAGTGTTGATCTGGAGAGAGATGATATAGATTGAAACTTGGTCCCAAGGGCCGAGTGGGTATAATTAACCCCAGGCAACCAAGGAGTAACAATGGCAGAGGTAACAACCACGGGGCAGGCCAGCGCATTGGACCTCACCCCCAACCCGGCGTTTCCCACGGCCACATTAGTGGATCGCCGGGACGTAACCGCAGACCTGATGGTCATCAAACTGGAACCATCGAGTCCGTTCAATTTTAAGCCTGGCCAGTATTGCACCCTGGGGCTGGGCAAGATCGAACGGGCCTATTCCATCGTCTCGGCCCCCTACGAGAAATACCTGGAGATTTTCGTGGAGTTGGTGGCAGATGGAGAACTGACTCCACGCATGTGGGAAATGAAGTTGGGCGACTGCATGTCGGTCCGGCCCAAGGCCAAGGGCCTCTTCACCTTGGACCGGAAGATGCACTACCACTTCATGCTGGCCACCGTCACCGGCCTGGCCCCATCGGTCAGCATGGTTCGCCAGTACCTCCACGACGACGTCGACGAAGGGCACGTCTTCTACATCATATACGGCGCTAGCTACGTTGATGAATTTACCTACGACACAGAGTTCAACGAACTGGTCAAGAAACATCCGAACACCGTGAAGTTCGTCCCCACTGTCAGCCGGCCAACCGAAGCCAGGAACGCCGGATGGGAAGGCGAAACCGGACGGGTCAACACCATCGCCGAGGAGTACCTCGAGAAGTTCATTCTTCCCAAGGATGATACCAAGGTGTACGCCTGCGGCCATCCGGGAATGATTGAAGACGTGAAGGAAAAATTGGGGTCCAAGGGCTGGAACTTCATAGAAGAGCGCTTCTGGAAGCCTTAACCCTTAGATAGAAACAAAAGTATCCCGTCGATCGAGGTTCCTTATCGCTGACCGGCGTGTGCTCCGACCAAGTGCAATTGAGAGTAGAATTGCGGTGTAATCCACAGGATGGGGTTGGGTAGTGACGCCGATTCGCCGCCAATATCTCAAGATTAAGAACGCCCATCCGGACGCTATATTGCTGTTCCGGATGGGCGACTTTTATGAGACCTTCGACGAGGACGCCGAAATCGCCGCCAAAGAGCTTGAGATCACCCTCACCTCCCGGAGCATGGGTAAGGGCCTCCGGGTACCCTTGGCCGGGGTGCCAGCCCATTCCTTGGACAACTACCTGGCCCGCCTGATCAAGAAGGGTCACAAGGTTGCCATCTGCGAGCAGCTCTCCGATCCGGCTGCCTCGAAGGGGCTGGTTGACCGGGGCGTGGTCCGGGTAATTACTCCCGGTACCGTGCTCGAGTCCGCCATCTTAGACCAGAAGAGCAACAATTATTTGGCCGCCGTGTCCGCCGGCGTGTCTGATGATGGTGGCCGGGTTGGCCTGGCCTACGTCGACATTTCCACCGGCGAGTTCTCGGCCACCGAACTTGCCCCCGATGAACTACCTCTGGAACTAGAGCGTATCGACGCCGCGGAGGTGCTGCTGCCCCGTTCCGATACACCGCCAGAGTGGGCCGATCTGGCTACCAACGGCGCCGGGTCCAGGTATGAAATAACCTCTGTTGAGCCGGGCTCTTTCCATCCAGAGGAGGCCCGCCAGGCGCTGCTGTCCCACTTCGGCATCCTCACTCTCGAGTCCTTTGGCTGCAAGGGCATGGATCTGGCCGTTGCCGCTGCCGGTGCCATCGTCGGATATTTGGCCCGGACCCAGAAGGCCGCCAAACTCCAGCTTTCCAACCTGGCCATCTATTCCACTGGCAGCTTCATGGCCCTGGACCCCCAAACCCGCCGCAACTTGGAGCTATTCGCGGCAGGGCGCAACGAGAGCAAGGAGCTATCGCTGCTGACGGCGCTCGACCGGACCAAGACGCCCATGGCGGGCCGGCTATTGCGGCAATGGCTGGGCCAGCCACTGCTGAATCTTTCGGAACTGGAGCAGCGCCTTGATGCCGTGGACCATTTCTATCGGGACGGCATCAAGCGGGCGTCCGCGGTTTCCGCATTAGCCAAAGTTTCCGATCTAGAACGCATCGTGGGACGCATCGTTGCCGGCACGGTGGCTCCCCGAGAACTAGTTGCCCTAAAGGACGGGCTGTCCGCCGTGCCCAGTTTGCGGGAGTTGCTGGATAGCCCCAAGTTGGATTGGCTCCACGTTCAGCTAGCCCCATTGCCCTACGTGTGTTCCCTGATCGACGATTCCATCGCTCCGGACCCGGTGGGCCTTGTGGGCGACGGGAACGTCATCAAGCCCGGATTCTCTCCGGAAATTGACGAACTCAAAAGCGCCTCCTCCAACGCCCGGCAGTTCATCGCGGGACTGGAACAGAGAGAACGGGAGCGCACCGGCATCAAGGGTTTGAAGGTGGGGTACAACCAGGTTTTTGGCTATTACATCGAGGTCAGCAAGTCCAACGCAAACAAGGCGCCCGAGGACTACATACGCCGCCAGACACTGACCAACGCCGAACGGTACATCGTCCCTGAGTTAAAGGAATACGAGTCCCTGGTGCTGAGCGCAAGGGAGCGCCTGGAGGAAGGGGAGCGGGCCGTCTACCGCCGGGTCTGCGCCCAACTGGCCGAATCCGCCAACGCCATCATCCGCGCTGCTTCCGCCATCGCCAGGGTCGATGTTTTTTCCGGCCTGGCGGTCGCCGCCGTCGAGAACGGCTACGTCCGGCCGTCGCTCGACCTGGGCGACGCCATCCGAGTTAAGAACGGCCGCCATCCGGTGGTTGAGCGGGTGTTGGATACCGGGGACTACGTGCCCAACGACGTGGATCTATCCAACGGCGAGGCTAGGATATTGGTGTTGACCGGCCCCAATATGGCTGGCAAGTCCACCTACATCCGCCAGGTGGCCATCATCACCCTCATGGCCCAGATCGGCAGCTTTGTTCCGGCCTCGGAGGCCACCATCGGTTTGGTGGACCGCATCTTCACCAGGGTCGGGCTGCAAGACGACCTGGCTACTGGCCAGTCCACATTCATGGTCGAGATGGTGGAGACTGCCGCCATTCTGAACCAAGCCACTCCCCGCTCTCTGGTGATCCTAGATGAGATTGGCCGCGGCACCAGCACCTATGACGGACTGGCCATTGCCCGCTCGGTGATTGAGCACATCCACAACGATACCAGGCTGGGATGCAAGACACTGTTCGCTACCCATTACCATGAGCTAACGCGCCTGGCTGCCAGCCTGCCCGGCGTGCGGAACTGTAGCGTGGCGGTGACCGAAGAAGGCAACAAAGTGGTCTTCTTGCATAAGATTGTTCCCGGCGGTGCCGACAAGAGCTACGGCGTACATGTCGCCCAACTGGCCGGCCTGCCCCAGGGGGTTATCAACCGCGCCTGGGAGGTGCTGGCTGAACTGGAGTCTCAGAGCTCGGAGAACGGCCAAAGGCTTGGCCGGTCGAAGAGCGAACCGGCGCAGCAGATGGCCCTATTCGATGGCGACGGCAAGCTCAAGGGACTGCTCCAAGGATTGGACATCCCCAACCTGACGCCCCTTCAGGCGATCAACAAACTTTACGAACTTCAAAAAGAGGCGCAAGAAGGAGCTTGACCCAAGTTAAACTGCCCCTTTTCTCCGGCCAGCCGCAGGTATAGAATATCCCGGAGGTTCGGGA
>Ga0310121_10005260_pt1 | contig 11188 bp, 10 predicted proteins | sample CB27_Tmax_986_MG_FD_203504 | JGI IMG/M metagenome (GOLD analysis project Ga0310121, IMG submission 203504) | Marine microbial communities from Western Arctic Ocean, Canada - CB27_Tmax_986 | ecosystem: Environmental > Aquatic > Marine > Oceanic | place: Canada: Western Arctic Ocean | collected...
CAATAGCTCCAAGAAACATCCAATAAGGATTTCCTAAAAACCATTCAAGTTGTTCTATATGGCCCATAGATTTCATGCCACCTGAGAACATTTTAAGTCCAATGTAAAAAATTACCAAACCTAAAATGGTTTGAAATACTGGGTTATTAAATTCCATGAGGTTTCCTTTTTTATATTTCCATGAATCGTAGAGTTTTCTATCGTCTTTTTTCAAGTTTGTTGTCCCATGTGTTCATTGTTCACTATTTTTTTTGTAAAGAGTATTCCCATACAAACTCCGAGCCCTGTAAAGAGTATGAGTCCGATTATCATATTTGTTGAGTACATTGATATTATATCATTTGCTAGTGTAATACATTCCATTGTTATACCTTTCTATTTAATTAAATTGTGTTATTATTACTTATGATATTTCAAATAATGAATTAAATGTATTTGTGTTTTCTGTGTCTTTGAGATCCCAATCTAACACACCGATAAGATTGGTTATTTTTTTGTTGATAATTGTTTTTTCCATTTCGTTGTGATCAAATGGAAGATCTTTATACCAGTTGGGTAAATGTAGTTCATCTATTGGATATGCTATAGATGTCATTCCCATAGGATTGTTTTTTAGTTTACATACTATGGTTTTCATGCCATCTGTTATTCCTAATGAATAGTTATCTGAATATGCTTTTCGTAGTCTATTCCAATTAATAGCCGCCATAACGTGTCCAACTCCACATTTACCAGTTCTGTCATATAACTTTGTATACTTGGTTAGGTTATTAACACGTTTAGGAGTACCTTTTTCCCAGCCCGGTCGTTCTTTAAATTCTTCTCTGAAGTCTTTTATTTTTGAAAAGATTTCTGATTGTCCTTTACGATTTAATACATCAAATAAAATTTCTTCTAAAAATCTCTGCATAAACTCAGGCGTATCGCTACGTTTTAGGTCTAAGCCCATAGCTTTAAGTTTGCCTGGTTCCCCGTTAACGTCTTTGCGATTACCTTCTTCGTCGTATACTAGAATACCATATCTTTTCTTTTTTATGAATAGTCCGCTTGTAGCAACAATTTCTCTTGCGGCTTTTATAATTTGTCCTGCTTCTATAGAAATACCAAATGCTTTATTCATATACTTTGGAAATGTAGAATTTACCTCGTCGCTTATAGCATCATATAATTTAATTGCTTTTTCTTTACCCCATTCTATATTTCCGTTGTCTATATCATCCTTGAGAGAAGGTATAGCAGAATAATACACACTATCAGTATCACCGTAAATGATAGAGGATCCAACATGATCATATTCTCCTGTAAGTATTTTATTAACTTCTGCGGCCATATGCCTTGCAATTGACCTACCAGTTAATGTTACACTTTGGCCCATTCGTAAGTCAAAGAATCTTGATCCTTGATTTAAAATAGCACCATATAAACTATTTAAATTAATTTTTTTAACAAGTTGTCTTTTATCCCAAAATTCTATTTTTTCTTTATCACCAATATCTATTGCCTGTTGCAAACTTTTTTGCATTTCTTTGCGTTCTGCATACCAACGTTCTAATAAATGTGGAACAATACCTTTAATATCATGTTTAAATATAGTTCCGTTTGCTGATATTGACCATGGATTATTTTGTAGAAATATTACGTCGTAAATTTCTGCACCTGTATATTGATCAGTATCACCGTTTTCCCAGTCAATAGTAATTTTTTCTGCTATATCTCGTTCTTGCACTAAGTCATATTCTAATGTATTAAATATACCTTCCCATGCTTCTGCAAAACTTGCCTTATTGTTCATTTTTTTGCGAACCATATCGTGTGTTCGATCTAATCGTAATTGCCCGATAATTGTTTCTGGCCCCATATTCAAGGCACGAATTACACTAGGATACAACGAATTTAAATCCATAGAACATACCCAATCATGCATTCCTGTTTTTGGTTGTGCTACATAAGCTCCTGCGGCGGTATCAAATTCTGCGTCGAAATCTTTCTTTTTATCTGGTACCTGAAGTCCGTGACTATGTGCTTCGTTTATAATTGCTTGATCACTTACTGCTACAGCCCCCATTGTTGTTGGTAGTAATACAGTATTAGCATGAGCAAGCACATTAGCAAGATCAATAAATTGGAGTTTATCGTCCATCTTTTTAAGCATCATGGTATCTTGCCTGTTGTATGCAATAAACTTTTCATAGTCATTGTTATACAATTGGTCCAATGTACCTTCGTATGGAACTTTGTTTTCGCCTATTTCAAATTCCCCAACAGCATCTAATCTATATGAATGTATTTCGTGGTATGTATATCTACGATATAATTCCATATAATCTAAATGTACTCGTCCGAGTAAATCAAATGTTTCTTGTTCTCTACCAAATTTTTCATATTCTCTTTTACGTGGATATTGATCCCATAAACAAAAGTCACGCATACGTTGTTTGCCTAATATTCTAGCAACTCTGTTTACGGTATATGGTATATCATAGCCCTCACTGTTCCATCCACTAAGTATATCTGCATCTTGGATAATTGCTAAAAAATTATTTAATAAATCTTCTTCTGTATTACACAACATGGTGTTGCTAAATTTATCACATATTGCTTCTGCATCTTGGCGAGAAACTGTTTTTGGGCGAATAGTTAAAGTAACAAGATCATCAAGCCAACTACACCATAATGTAACAGAATTTATCATTGAAAACGGATCAGACGGACTTGCAAATCCTTTATTAGAATTAAAATCTACTTCGATATCAAAGAAGCATTTGTTAAGGGTTGGTGCTTCTTTACCTAAATAATATTCTTCTAAACATCGAAAAATAGGATTTACATCAGACTCATATAACTGCTTATGACTATAGAGTTTTTTTTCTTTATGAAATGCTTTTCCGCTGGTAGTGCTAACACGGCTTAAAGGCTTGCCGTAAATAGAACGATACTTTCCTTTTGCATCGGGATAAAAGAAAGCATATTTTGTAGGATATGTTCTGAATATTCGTTTTCCGTTTACTCGTTCAACAACATGTATAGCATCTTTATTACGTTCGAAGAATGCGTCTACATAACTCATGCGGTTCGACCGACTGCTGTTAAAACTTCTGCGACTTCTTCAAAATCTTTTTGGCTTTGTGAAAGACTTGCCTTGGATGCAATTTTAATTGCTTTATTAAGTATAGCCGGTTTCATATCAAGTTCTTCGGCTATTGCTGTTACTGTATCTTTAAGACCTTCTCTAAGATCAGTCATTTCTTGGGTTACTTGAATTCCCTCGTTAACTAATTGTTTTAGTTTTGCTACATCGGTTGATGATAGTATTTTTGCCATGTTACTCCTTTGATTTAAATATTATATTAATTCACAATACAACATATATTATAACATATGCAAGTAACTAAGTCAAGTTTTATTTTGTTACAAAACCGTTTAGATAAGAAGTTTTTCCGTTCTTAATTAAGGCGGTCATAGTCTTTTTCCGATTTGTTCCGTCTTTTCTGTACGAACAATGAACCCATCCGCTGTTAGGACCTTCAGCAGGATTAAAAAATTCTAAGATAAGTTGGTCAAAATCTAAATGATCTCTAACCCATGTTGCTAATTCAACATTAGGTAATCCATCAATTTCAAAGTCAATTGCTTCACCATTACAATGTTGACTAGTTTTTGATCCACCAACTGCTGTATTAAGTTTAGGGCTTCGGTATCCGCTGTTTACTCTAACTATTTTTCCATAGTGGTCCCGGACAGGCTGGAGAATCATACGAGATACATTTGTAAGATTCACTAGATGTTCTACGTTTGGGGAATTATCTATACCTTTGCGTATAGCTGTCATACTTTTTACTAATTCTTCAAGACTAAAATTTTTTGTTATTTTCATATTTTCCTTTCGGATTTATTGAATATTTATTTTTTTAATAATTTATTTTCTACTATCATTATGCCTTGCATAAGTGCTGAATTTGTTATTGTAGAAGACTCATTTTGAGTTCGTTGCATCATTAATATCATATAAGCATAATTTTTTATGGCTGTTTTTCTATCAACAGGTGTATCTTCGCGAGCATTTCTTAATATGTTAATTTTCTTTTGTAATTCTTCAGTTCTAGCAGTTGGCTTTCTATCTCTACCGCTATAGCTAGATTGTAAGAGACGCTTTAATGTATTTTCTTGTTTTGTAAGGTCGCCTTGTGTATATGCTCCCGGATTCATTTTATCATTTGAAAATGAAATTTCATGCCCAGTATCATCAAATTCAGCATTCCAAATATCATGCGATGTTACATTTTTTCTTATTCCAGTAGTTGGTCGTAACATAGAAGTTTTTGGATGAAGGACCTCATTAGAACCAACTACCTCTTGACTTAACAAATGTTCTATTCTCTCAACTTTTTCATCTTCTGATGCATCAGGATTAGAAAGAACGTTCGATAATCTTCCAAGTGCCATGTTTCTATGTTTATTAGCATCTGCTTGGGTTGAATAATGTCCGCCTGCTAGTTTAGTGGCTACTTGAGCCGCGTCAAGAGAATCGGCCGCCAAAAAACCAATATTTAATGCCCAACCTATAATAGGGACTGATGAGGCTACAGCATATTTGGCAGTCCTGCTCATTCCTTTTCTTATTAATATTTTTTTTGCGGCGTCCTTAACGAAGGCTTTCTTTCCTGATTTTGTTAATTGTTTATAATTACTATTATCTGCCGGTGTCGCTAAATTAAAATGTTTAGCAACTCTTGGTATTTTACTTTGTTTCGCCGGAACTTTTTCTGCCGGAACTTTTACTGATGATTTGGGTAAATCCGGAACCACTGTTAGTTTTGGAGATAATTTAATTTTATCTCCTATAAAAATCCTATTTGGACTTTTAATATCTGGATTTAATCGCATCAATTCTTTTACAGATGTATTATTTGCTTTTGCTATATTTTTTAATGTATCGCCACCTTTAATTGTATGAGCAACTTTTGGTGTTACTTTTGTTGTTGTCTTTTTTATTTTTTTATTTTTTTTCTTTTCTGTTTCTTTTTGCTTTTTTATTTTTTTCTTTTCTGTTTCTTTTTGCTTTTTTATTTTTTTCTTTTCTGTTTCTTTTTGCTTTTTTATTTCAGCGGCCTTCTTTTTCTTCAAGGCTTCTTTTTTCTTTTTTGTTTCAGTGGCTTTCTTTTTCCGTTCGGCTTCTTTTTTCTTTTTTGTGTCGGCGGCTTTTCGTTTTTTTTCTGCTTCTGCTTCTTTCTTTTTCTTGGCTTTTTCGGCGGCTTTTCGTACCCGTCGTTCTATCTCAGCAAAATTAGGTCTAATCCTTGTTTTCTTATCCTTTTTTGGCTTTGGCTTCTTCTTGTCATCTTTCTTCTTGTCATCTTTCTTCTTCTTGTCATCTTTCAGCTTATCTTTCTTTAAAGGTATAGGTGGTTTTGGTTCTACCTTAGGTTCAACTTTAGGTTTTGGTTCAACTTTAGGTTTTGGTTCAACTTTAGGTTCAACTTTAGGTTTTGGTTCAACTTTAGGTTCAACTTTAGGTTTTGGTTCAACTTTAGGTTTTGGTTCTACCTTAGGAACTGTTTGTTTAATAGATTGTGGTTTTGGTATTCCAGATACCTTGCCTGCCTTTTGATTCGTAGCCGGCTTCCCACCTTTAGTAGATTTTGGGTTAACTGTAGTTTTAGGACCACCTTTGACCCATTTAGGAAGGACTACAGGCGGTATAAATGGTACAACTTTATTTCTAGCAACTTGTTTGTCGGGTTCTTCTGGGGGGTCTCGAAAGGGTTTGAGGTAAAAAAATCGTTTTTGACCCCCTTTTCCGCGAACAGAATCTAATTCGGTTAAAATTTCAGATTCAGATAGTTCTGATTCTTTTTTTTTTAAATTAACCAAATCGTCTATTTTCATTATGCAGACTCAAGTTCTTTTGTTGCGTTAACAACAATTTTATTCCAGCGTTTTTCAATCAAAGGATCAATGCTTTCCATTTCAATTGGAGGCAGTTCGTCTACAACGTCGACTTCCTCAGGAGCAGGCTCTTCTAAAGTCTCTGTTCCATAATCCATATATTGATATACAGAAAGAATATTATCATTTGCTACTGCAATATGTGATTGCACCCAGCCTTCTATTTCTTCTGTATCGCTCATCATTTGATGTAATTCAATAGCTCGTTTTGCTAACGAATATAATTGTGCTTTAACTAAAACACCTTCGTCGTCAACCGAATCTAATACACCTTCATTTATATTTTGTTCTTTTTGCATGACCATATAGTCCTCGCCTTTATCATATCCTTTAATATGTAAAAATTTTTCGATTTTATCGGCTCGATCTTGATCAACAACTATTATATTATTTTCATGTCGTTGTATTTTGTCACCGACTTTTTGTAAAATAAGATTTAATGCATCTTCATTATTAATTACCATAAATACTTCGCCACTATATACTGGCATTTCATTTGCTTCTGTTTGTTCGCCGCCGATTAAATCACCAAGACCGGCTTGTTTAAGTACACTTCTCGATATATTGCCTAAATTTCGTAATCGCATTAATCGTGCAATAGAGGCCCTATCAACAGGTATTCCTTTTTTTCTCATAGCCGCAATAATTTCGCCTATTGAAAATTCGTTAAGTATTTGCGATTCTGATACATTTTCTTTTTTAATTTTCTTAGGATTTCTGCGTATAACCGGAAACATGCCGACATCATTGGCGTCAGCACTGACAACTTTTTTGTTAGGTACTGCTGTTGATGTAGCAATATTACCTGCACTCGTTGCTCCTGCTGAAGCGGCTTCTTGTATATCTTTAAGTTTCATCTGAAATCCCTATTACTATATTTATTACCGTAACGACAATTGAGCAAATACTTCGTTAGGTTGGGTAGGTACAATGCTAGGTGGTATAATTTTAATATACTCAAAAGCAGATCTAAATTCGTTTTCGTTACTCATGCTTATTGCTATATCTGCGGCTAAATCAAAAAATAATATTTTATCCCAGTTACTTCCTGCTTTATATTGATTAAATTGGGTAACGTAATATTCGTTGAGAGTTGTTTCTCTGTCATTTGATTTGCTAATCATAGTTGCTATGCGTTTACCATCAGATGACCCAATTATATTGCTTATCAATGGTAAACTAAGTTCATATCTTAACGAATCATTTTTATATTCTTTATCACCTATAGTAGTTTTTTGTCCTATAGGTAATCGGCTGTTCAATAAATCTATATACTTACCTGCAGATATACTTTTTGTAGAAATTTCCATTATGTTATTATATTTTTGATTAAATGCATCAAAAACCTGTCGTTGTGTTTCAACAGTTACTGGTGGTTGGTGTCCTAATCGTCCGCCGCCGCGTTTTGCTTCAGCACTCAATGCCGATTTAACCTCGATTAATAATCCATCAATAATTAAATCGCCGCCGCCTGATTTTGGAAAAGTAATTCTGTTACTAAGTGTCGCAAGACCAAATTCGCCAGGTCCTTTACGACTAATGTCTATACCAAATTTTACAAGTGCTTTAAATACCTTATAACCTGCGGCACTACTAAAAACAGAACTAAATTGTACTTGAGGCGATACTAATGCTTTTGTGTTTATTACTTTGTCGTTTTCTAAATTATCTAAAAAATTATTTATATTTTCTTCGTTGAATCCGGCCAGTCCATTAAAAATTGTTTGTGATATTTCTCCAATAAACTTCTCCGACATTCCTCCGCCCAAGTTTGCTTGAATATCTTGAATAATTGAACTATGGCGTAATGTATTGTGTACTCTTGCTAGTATACGAGCACTTTGCTTTGAATCATCAAGACTTTGGACCGTGGATATTATCTTGCCTTTGATAGCAGATAAATCTGTTTCACTGGCATTGTCTAATTTTTCAAATAATTCGCCTAATCGCATCAACCTTACCTTTATTACTATTTAACTATATTACATTATTAGTATTTCGCCCGCAATAGATTCCTCTATTGGGGGAAATGCTTCTTCATTCATTACTTGTTCAAACTCTTGTAAATATCCATCTATAAGTTGTATATCACCTGGCATTAATTCTGATTCACTTTTTATTTCAGGTTTATTATTTCTACTTTGTCCGCCAAAATCAAATGTTTCTGGTGTGCGGAATTTAACTCCACCGGTGTTTAAGTATTGAGCCCACATTTCATATAATGCTTCCCATGCATCACGTAATTTTCCTGAACGAGCAGAACGCATTGTCATTATTTTTTGCAAAGCATATTTGGCCCAGTCCCTTGGCAAATTCTGTTGTCCTGAAGGTACTCTAGCATTAACTTGATCATCATGCTTTAACCAAAAGTCAATACCAAAGTTACCAAATGTGTTTTGCAATCCTTCAAACATTAAAGATAATGCATGTGAATAAGCAGGATTAACCATCAGCTCTGGTTTATGAGTAGTTCTACTAGCATGACCTAATCTATGCAATAACATCCATCCTGATGCCCTTACCCAATTTTCTGCCGCATTACCTAAAAAGAATACAACAGTTTTATCGGCATGTTTAGATGTACGTTGTGAGAGTCTAGTACCGTATTTTTCAGGATCCTTTGGTACATCTAATACCTCAATCTCTTGTAAAAAGTTATAACCTTCTGGAAACTCAGTTGCAAGTTCTATAATAGGAACAATACCTTTTTCTATATTTTCATAGTTATATGCTTCTTCGCCAAACACAGGAATAATTAAATAATTATTTTTTGTTTTTGACCAAGACTTTACAACTCCCGCCCGCCATTTTTGTGCTTTAGCCGAAGGCGATAGCAAATCTCGCTTTTCTGGTTCTGTCCATGCTTTATACATACCTTCGTCTTCATCAGCATAATCTTGATCTATTTCAGGATCAGGATCGCCCATAGGCTGTATATCACTTATTGGTACTTCTTTTAAAACTTCTCTAAACCGCATATCAATATTTATTGATCCTCTAATAATAATGTCTGTACACCACTTTCAGCAAGTAATTGTCTATTTATTATATGGGCCGCTTCAATATCCGACTTACTTCCACCGGTATATCCTACTGCATAACCGTTTTCGCATAGCCATGAATTTACATTAGTCCAACCGCCATACTCGCCTTCGGCGTTACAATTAACCCAAACTTCGCCTAAAATTCTTCCAAACTTACCTCTGCTATCTGACTCTGGACATCTAATTTGAATATCTATGTCATCTCTATCCGACATGACTGCCCAATGCACCCACGATTTAAGTGCAGTTTTACTAAGCAACCCATACACTTTTTCTGTTTTATTTCGCGTTCTTGATTCAGGTGTGTCAATGCCAAGCATCCTTACACGATGTTTTACCATGACATCAAATCCTAAATCAAAAACACAATCTAATGTGTCGCCGTCTACTACTTTTGTTACTGCTCCCACTCTATAAACAAATGGACAGCCACTTTTGTCTTCTTTATAAATTGCCATATTTCTCCTCTAAGTTTTATGGTTTCGTTTGTACTAATCAATGTTTACTGATCGTTGCATTGGATGACCTGGTGAAGCTAATTCAGCAAACTTGATCCTTAAATCAGTTAATTTTGATTCTAACTCGCTTATTTTTTTATAACCATCTGCAATATCTTGATTGATTTGGGGTATTTCTGAATCTTCTATTCTATGTTGTACTTTGTCTAAATCCATGACAGTTACGAATATCCATGATATACTCCCAACCAACGCCACCGTAACAAGCGGTAAGGCCGCTTTAACGAGGGAATGTTCTGCAATTGATTGCATTGTTTGTACTGGCATTTTTATTTCCTTTTATTTTTGTAATATCATAGGGTATATTTCATTTTTGTTACTTAACCAGCCAGGTATTGTACTAATGGTGTAATCTCCAGTAGTACCGTGCTTGCCCCATAATCTTTTAGCATCATCTGCATCTTGTTGTGTTCTAAATACTGCTACGCACCTTGTGTAAAAACAATCAACAAATAAATCTTCTGGATGAAATTTGTATAGATTGGGTGCTCTAAAAACAAATTGACATTCCTCAAATGTACAATTTGTAAATGCTGAATTATGTGTTTTAATTAATGGATTCCATAATCCAGGATCTAAAGCATATGCTTCTCCATCGAATCCTAAGTCATATACATCAACCGAAAAAATAGGTTGTTGTGATAATATTCTTGGTTCTATTTTAGATTTAGGAGTATTCCATACTCGCGGATTAGATATGAATGGGGCAAATCCAGTTGCTACTGATTTCATACTATCATCTAATTGTTTTAAAAATGTATTATCACTAAATCGTTTTGTATCTAATCCTGTATCTCTGTAATGCATATGTTGGTTAAAATATGTTAGTGCTTGTTGTAGTTCTTTATCTGGAATAACAGTTTTAAAATTATTACTAAACAATTTAATTACATTACTTGCTCCTCCAGAATCGCTTTGTTTACGCTCAAAATAAAACCGTTTCAATTCTCGTAATGTTATTCCGCCTATTTCATAATCTAATAACATATGTTGAGCTCTACCAACGTCTCTAGCAAATTTATAAACAAATTTTAAATAATCTACTATTTTTTTATAGTTGTTTGCTTTTCCAGACATCTTATCAAATACACCACGTAATCCTCGCCACTCCAATGTTCCTTGAAGGTGTGGATTAAGTACGTTATATTTGTTAAACAAACCTCTGTGTAATTTATCAACAGTTTGTTGATGAGCAAATGCTAACTTGTTTTCTTTCGCAGTAAGACTATCTAAACTTCCACGAAACTCATCAACAGATCCTTGTAATTCATTTAAACTAGCATATTCACTTTCGTCGTATTGCGGAATACCTTTATATTTTCGATAGTTTTTAAATAAACCACTTTCTATAAAATATGCTGTAAACCAAGTTGTATCCATGCTACTAGTTTTTTCCAATTGTCCTAATCCAAAATGTACATGAAATCCGCATGTTTCATTTGTGTATGCACCATTATCTAAAAATTCTTTAACTATTGTTGCTACCTTTGTAAAATTAGGAGGTGTTGCTGTTAGTCGTGTTTGAGATTGTCCATCTGCGTTTTTTATCAAACCTATATCAAATTCAGCTCCGAAGTGTGTATCTAAATCATCATCATTTGGTTTAACACTTTGCTCGTCCATTCGTCCTAATCCATATTTGGCAACAATGCGTTCAATTTGAGGAGCGAGTTGTTCTAG
>Ga0310121_10005261_pt1 | contig 11187 bp, 9 predicted proteins | sample CB27_Tmax_986_MG_FD_203504 | JGI IMG/M metagenome (GOLD analysis project Ga0310121, IMG submission 203504) | Marine microbial communities from Western Arctic Ocean, Canada - CB27_Tmax_986 | ecosystem: Environmental > Aquatic > Marine > Oceanic | place: Canada: Western Arctic Ocean | collected...
CAGAACTGGCACGTGGAACCACATACGACGATGCCAGACGTATCGCCATACGGGCGGCGCTTATTCCACAAATCAATACACTTTTCGCTGTCGGGATCGTGTCACTTCCTGGAATGATGACCGGACAAATATTGTCTGGGGTGACACCACTGATAGCTGTCCGCTACCAAATCATGGTGATGTGCATGCTCTTCGGTGCGTCTGGATTATCGGCCGCTTGTTTTCTTGTATTGCAGCGTCGCCACTGGTCTGTCTGAAACAACCAGATAGTTTCGTAGTCATGGTGACACTGCACAGGCACCCGATGGATTAACCCGACCAACATATCGGTCAGATTCAAAACCCTCGGTGGCAAATACGGTTTCCATAGCTGATGCCACTTTGTCAGCTGCTGCATCTGAATCCGCAAATGCGACAAGGCTCGGCCCAGACCCAGAAATAGAACACCCAAGTGCACCCGCGTCAAGTGCTGCTCGTTTGACCACATTAAAGCCCGGTATGAGAGGTGCGCGAATCGGCTCGACTAGTGCATCACTGATACAGCGACCAAACATTTCCAAGTCATTCTGATGCAAGGCGTGTACGAGTGCCGCAATGTTGCCTGTATTCGCTACAGCCTGACCAATCACAAACCGTTTATCAGCTACAAGGCGCCGAGCCTCCGCTGTTAACACTTCAGTATGCGGATGCACCAACACAACGCGCAAGGCATCCGGCACAGGTAGTTGAATCAAATCCAGTGGTGCAGACGAGCGAATCAACACAATGCCACCAAGTACCGACGGCGCTACGTTGTCAGCGTGTGCCATACCAGACGCCACAGCCTCACCGCAGAGTGCAGACTCAACAAGTTCGTCTGTTGATAGTCGGCTACCGAATAAAAGATTGACCGCAACCGCACCACCGACACTACTGGCAGCCGAACTGCCAAGTCCACTTCCGAGTGGCATTTCCTTACGCAACCAAAGTCGAACGCCACGGTCACGAACTCCCAAGCGCTCAAGAGCTGCGGTAGCCGCTATGCCGACAACATTTTCAGATGGGTCCGTGCTGAGCGAGTCGGCCCCGGTAACCTCAACAATCTCCACACCAGGCTGGTCCCGAACCTCAGCCTCCACCACATCACCGGGCCGCTCAAGCGCTAGTCCCAAGACGTCAAACCCTGGCCCAAGGTTCGACGCCGTCGCCGGCGCAAATACGCACACACGGTCACTCATGGGCATGATTATCGCTGACAAACCCACTGTCCGTCTCTAGTGTGCTCCTAGACAGCAGGAGAAACAGGGAACGACTTACCTTAGTCCGCCAGTGCGGCTGACAGATCGAAGAGGTGTCCGCAAGCGCTAATCAAAAATACCAAGCTCGAGTTTCGCCGCATCTGACATGCGGTCCTTATCCCATGGCGGCTCCCAAACGAGATCGACACGAGCATCACTCACACCATCAACAGATTTAACCTTTCCCTGCACTTCTGCCGGCAAAGTGATTGCCGCGGGACACCCGGGAGCAGTTAATGTCATTTGGATCACAGCGAACCCATCAGCCGCAACGCCAATGTCATAAATGAGTCCAAGTTCGTAGATGTTGACCGGTATTTCTGGGTCGAATACGGTCGCCAATTGGTCGACAATTTTGGGTTTAAGTTCGAGCGTCTTGTCAGGGTCCACGGTAATCGGTGGGCCGGGTTCTGATTGTGGCGTAGTCGCGTCGGCCGCGTCTCCGTCCTGAGTCAACGCACTTGTGTCAAACAAGGACGATTCGGAAACGGTACTCTCGGCCGCCATCGCGTCATGGCTTGGTGCTACAGGCTCGGTCGTCTTATTTTCAACAAGCTCACCCTGATCGCTCTTTCCGTCGTTCTGTCCAAACGGCGGTGGTACGTCCTTCAAATCTAAAATTCCCATAAGTTGTCCTATTCGGTCGTCACGACCTCGTGACGATCTTCAACCGCTGCACGAAGTGTATGCCAAGCGAGACTGGCGCATTTAACACGAGTCGGATAATCACGCACTCCTCCAAAAACCACTAGTTTTCCAAGTGCGTCAAGGTCAATTTGCGCATTATCGTCGGTCACCAACGACAGAAACTCCTCGAACAAACCGCGTGCTTCGGTGACCGTCTTCCCCTTCACGGCATCCGTCATCAGCGAGGCTGAGGCTTTTGAAATCGCGCACCCGGACCCAATAAAACTGACATCCGTAATGGTCTCGCCATCAAAATTTACGTAGACAACCAGTTTATCTCCGCACAGTGGATTGAAGCCGTCAGCATGACGGTCAGCACCATTAAGTTCGCCAAAATTGTGCGGGTGCTTGTTGTGGTCAAGGATGACCTCTTGATACAGGTCACGTAGGTCGCTCATGCTGGAAACATCTCCCGCACACGTTTGAGTGCGCGTACGAGCGCGTCTAGCTCATCGCGCGTGTTGTACATCGCAATCGACGCACGAGCCGTAGCGGGAACATCGAACCGCTCCATAACTGGTTGCGTACAGTGGTGTCCTGTCCTGATCGCCACTCCGTCTCTATCAACGATGGTACCGATATCATGTGGATGGGCTCCGTCCATCACAAACGATAAAATACTCGCCTTCTTCGCTGCCGTGCCAATAAGTCTCAGCCCATCAACATCAGCAATCGCTTCTGTTCCATAGGCCAATAAGTCGGCTTCGTGGCTCCCGATTCCGTCAAACCCAACTTTACGAAGGTAATCCACCGCTGCTCCCAAACCCACCGCTCCTGCTATATGCGGCGTGCCCGCTTCAAATTTGTTAGGAAGTTCCGCGTAGGTCGTTTTTTCGAATGTGACCGATTGGATCATATCGCCGCCACCCTGATAGGGCGGCATCTTTTCCAATAAGTCCTCGCGCCCGTACAGAACACCGATCCCAGTCGGCCCGTACAACTTGTGCCCAGTAAACACATAGAAGTCACAACCTAACGCCTGCACATCAACCGGCATGTGGTAAACCGCTTGAGAACCGTCAATCAGTACGGGAACACCATGTCGATGCGCCATCTCAACAATTGACTGGACCGGGTTGATCGTACCGAGCGAATTCGACAGGTGTACTACTGACACAAGCCGCGTCCGTGGCCCAAGCAACCGCTCGAACTCGTCGAGCTGTAAGGTGCCAGTATCGTCGATGGGGGCTACCCTCAGCTCCGCATCACATTGCTCGCATAGTAATTGCCACGGCACAATATTCGAGTGGTGCTCCATGTGCGTGATGAGTACTTCATCACCAGCCGTGAGGTGTTGCCTTCCGAACGTCTGCGCAACAAGATTAATACTCTCCGTCGAGTTTCGCGTAAAAACAATCTCCCGCGATGATGCAGCATTAAGCAACTGCTTCACCTTGAGCCGTGCACCATCGTAGGCTACCGTTGCTTTTTCACTGAGCTCATAGACTCCACGATGTATGTTCGCGTTACCAGCCGCGTAGTACCGGGCTAACGTGTCTAGAACCAATTGTGGCTTCTGGGTCGTTGCAGCGTTATCCAGATACACGAGCGGGTGGTCACGCATCTGCTGTCGCAGAATCGGGAAATCCTTGCGGATGGCCTCGACGTCAAATGGAACAGTCTCGACAGCGGCAACGTTAGCCGTGGTCATAGACCACACCCCCACCTGAGTTAGGTAATTGCGCAAGCAGCAATTCGTTCAGCTGATTCCGAACCGACTCGATCCCGATGCGGTTAAGTAGATCACTCGCAAATGCGTGAACCAGTACACTCCGAGCCTGCTCAAGTCCTAAACCACGTGCACGCAGGTAAAACAAAGCGTCCGCATCAAGCTGCCCAACCGTTGCACCGTGAGTGCATTTCACATCGTCGGCAAAAATCTCCAGTTCTGGTTTTGTGTTGATCAGTGCGTCCTCAGAAAGCAAGAGAGCTTTGTTCGTCTGTTTGGCATCCGTTTTTTGTGCATCAATGGCAACAATGATTTTGCCATTGAAAACAGCATGGGCCTCATCGTCCAAAATCCCTTTGTACAACTCGTAACTTCGGCAATGAGGTTGAGCGTGGTGGATAGTCGTATGGTTGTCAACGAGCCGTTTCCCGTTCGCAATGTACAGTCCGTTCAGCGTACACGTTACGCCCTCTCCATCAAGAAGAGCATGTACGTCATTACGGACAATGCCACCATCAAGCGTGATTGCGTGGGATGAAAAATTTGCCGCACGGCCGAGTCGCACATACATGCTGCCAATATGATTGCCGGTCGAACTCTCACGGACGACCTTGTAATGATCAACAACCGCATTGGCCTCACTAATCACTTCGACGACCGTGTTGGTCAGATAACCCGTCGAACCGGTGCCCACGTAACTTTCAACGAGACGCAATTGACTGTTCTCGCCAGCCACTACCAACACACGCGGGTGCGTCATTGTTGCTACATCCCCATGGGCCGATGTTGTGATGAACAGCAACCGCACCGCAGCAGCAACCACCACATTCTTGGGCACACGAATAAAAACGCCGTCCGTTGACAGTGCCGTATTGAACGCCGTGAATGCGGCACTTATATCAGCCGCCGAACCAAAATGGGTTTCAATGACCTCTGCGTCAGTCGATGATGTCAACGCGGCAGCAAGACTTGAAACGACCACCCCATCTTCCAGGCCCGCAATCGAAGACAAGGACTCGGCATAAGCACCGTTAATAAAGACGAGGGTATGGGCAACTTCATCCACATCATTCGTCACAAACGGTTGTATCTCGGAAGTCGAGGCCGACGTCCGCATCGGTCGCTGGAATGTAGTCTGTGCGATGGGCGAGACATTCGTGAAACGCCACTCTTCGACCTTGGTGGTTGGAATTCCCACCAACGAAAACTGCTCAAACGCACGACGTTGCAGCTCCGCGATACGACCCGGGCCCGAAAAATCACGCTGCACCTCATCGAAGACGTCAGCGTACGCAGTTGAGCTAGACACCTGTGTCATCGTGACACCTACGCACCAACCGGTTCGGCGACACCGTCGATCCAGCCGTACCCTTTTGCTTCGAGTTCTAGTGCTAATTCCTTACCGCCGGACTTCACTATTCGACCGCCGGACAAGACGTGGACGAAATCCGGCACAATGTAATTGAGTAAGCGCTGATAATGCGTCACCACCACAATCGAGCGTTGCGGACTCCGCATGGCGTTCACACCGTTGGACACAATCTTCATGGCGTCAATGTCGAGACCGGAATCCGTTTCGTCCATGATGGCCAGTTTCGGTTCAAGCACTGCCATTTGAAATATTTCGTTCCGTTTCTTTTCACCGCCTGAGAAGCCCTCATTGACTGGCCGTTTCATCAACTCTTGATCGATCTGGAGCACATTCATCCGCTCTTTGACGAACGCCATGAAATCCATCGCGTCTAGTTCCGATTCGCCGCGATGTTTACGGATCTCATTAAGTGCCGCTTTCAACAAGTAGGCATTGTTCACGCCTGGAATCTCAACAGGGTATTGGAACGCGAGGAACACGCCCTCGCGCGCACGTTCCTCTGGTTCCAAGTCAAGTAAATCCTGGCCATTGAACGAGACGGTTCCCTCCGTAACCTCGTATTCGTCGCGACCGGCAAGAACCGCCGCGAGGGTGCTTTTTCCAGAACCATTTGGCCCCATGATGGCGTGTACCTGACCAGGTTTCACCGACAAGTTGATCCCTTTGAGAATCTCTGTGCCTGCCACCGTTGCGTGCAGATTTCTAACTTCTAGCATGTAACTCTCAATCTTTCAGTTTGCAGCTGAACTTACCTAACCAACGCTTCCCTCAAGACTGACACCGAGTAGCTTCTGTGCCTCAACCGCAAACTCCATTGGTAATTCTCGGAAGACTTCCTTGCAAAATCCATTGACAATCATGTTGACTGCATCCTCAGTGGACAGCCCACGCTGACGACAGTAAAAAATCTGGTCCTCTCCGATTTTGGAGGTTGACGCTTCATGCTCAACTTGCGAGGACGTATTTCGAACCTCAAGATAGGGAAACGTGTGAGCTCCACATTTGTCCCCGATGAGAAGCGAATCACACTGAGAAAAGTTGCGAGCGCCTTTAGCGTTCTTGCCAATCCGCACCGACCCGCGATAAGTGTTCTGGCCCATTCCGGCAGAAATCCCTTTTGACACAATGGTGCTACGCGTGTTTTTCCCCAGATGCAGCATCTTAGTGCCAGTATCCGCTTGTTGATGGTTGTTGGTTACAGCAACAGAATAAAATTCTCCGACTGAATTATCACCCTGCAGAATGCAACTCGGATATTTCCAAGTAATAGCCGACCCTGTTTCAACCTGTGTCCAGGTAATTTTCGCGTTCGTAAACGCGGTCCCCCGCTTCGTGACAAAGTTATAGATGCCGCCTTTTCCATCCTTATCACCCGGGTACCAGTTCTGAACCGTCGAGTATTTGATAGTTGCATCATCCAACGCCACCAACTCAACAACCGCGGCGTGCAATTGGTTTTCATCACGCATCGGTGCGGTGCACCCCTCGAGGTAACTTACACTCGCGGCTTCGTCAGCGACCAATAACGTCCGTTCAAACTGACCAGTTTGGGCAGCATTAATGCGGAAATAGGTTGATAGCTCCATCGGACACTTGACGCCCTTCGGAATGTAGGCGAACGAACCATCCGAAAAGACCGCTGAATTCAGTGCCGCATAAAAATTATCTGACGCCGGAACCACCGACCCAAGATATTTACGGACAAGTTCCGGATGTTCCTGTACGGCCTCAGAAAACGAGCAGAAAATGATCCCCAGTTCGGCCAACTTATCCTTAAACGTTGTCGCCACCGACACGGAATCGAACACGGCATCAACTGCCACGCCAGCCATCACCTTTTGCTCGTCTAAGGGGATCCCCAATTTGTCAAAAGTTTCTTTAATCTCTGGATCAAGTTCATCCAGACTTGCCAGTTCGGGTTTCTTCTTTGGCGCCGAGTAGTAGATCATGTCTTGGAAGTCGATAGGCGGAAACGAAACATTGTGCCACTTGGGCTCGGTCATCGTCTGCCACATACGAAACGCCTTCAGTCGCCAGTCCAGCAACCAATCAGGTTCATTCTTTTTTGCCGAAATCGTCCGAACAATCTGCTCGTCGAGACCAACGGGTATTGCTTCAGCATCAATGTCACTGACAAAACCATATTTGTAGTCTTGGTTCGTAAGTTCTTCGATGCTGTCTGTAGATGTCGCCATGCGGAACCCCGATAGTTTTACGCTGCTAGACGCAGTCTGTGAACGCGCTAACACCGACCAAAATGGTCGGATATTTAATGTTAGCCGACGAATGAGTGTAAGTCCAACTCTGACCGTTAATTAACTAAGGTCGCCGTACACTTCGAAGGCTCCCTATGAGACAAACCGCTACGACCCCGACGAGGTTGTACCAAAGATACGAGATATTAGTCGTTGACGCGACAAACCCAACCGTAATCATGCCTCCGATGAGTCCCCAAAAGGCATCACCGGCAGATGCCCGGCGAAAACCAACAGCCAGCACAAACACCCCAAGTAGCGATCCATAAAAATAGGACCCAAATAAATTCACTACCTCAATCAACGAACCTAAATTCGTTGCAAACAGCGCCGTCACAGACGCAAACATTCCCCAAAAACCGGTCGCGTATTTTGAAACTTTAAGATAGTGTGAATCCGTCGCGCCTTTTCGGTAATGACGCTTGTAGAAGTCAATGACACTTGCGGTCGACAACGCATTAAGCTCGGCGGCCGCGCTCGACATTGCGGCCGCAAAAATTGCCGCAATGAGTAGTCCGACAAGACCAACAGGCAAATGGGTCGTTACAAACGCAGGGAAAATATAGTTGACGTCGTTGTACGTAACGTCGCCAGTGACCTCCCGCACCAACGCGACCGCCTGACGACGCACCGATTCAACTTCGCGATCGATCGCGACAAATCGCTCTGTTGTCAGACGAACCGCGTTGTCGTCACCGGACGATCGAGCCTGGGTGAGTGCGGTCGCTGCTGCGCGTCGCTTCTCGTGTACACCTCGGAAATCGCCCTCAAGCGCGTTGTAATCATCCTGCCGGCTGCTTTGTTCAATCTGCTGTCGATGCACGTCATTGAACAACATTGGTGGCTCGACAAATAAATAAAAGCAGTAGACGAGCACACCCATTAACAAAATCAGTACCTGTAAGGGGATCTTTGCGAACGCGCTCATCAGCAACGAGTGTCTCGCAGCGTCGACCGACTTTGCCGATAGGTATCGCTGAACCTGACTCTGGTCACATCCAAAATAGCCGAGTGACAGAAACAAGCCTCCAAGCATTCCCGACCAAAAGGTGTACGTCTCGTCAAGACTAAAGGTGAAATCAACTGCCTGCAGACGACCAACCGCGCCAGCAACATGCAGGGTAGGCTCTAGCCCAACATCCTCGGGTAACCCGAGGATCAAGGCGACAACGGCCGCTGTAACGCCGATGAGAATAATCACCATTTGTTTCACATCAGCCCATGCCACCGCCTGCACCCCTCCGACCATTGTGTAAACCGTTGTTGGTATACCAATCGCGAAAATAGTGAGGGGCAAACTCCAGCCCAGCACGATCGAAAGAATGACCGCGGGTGCGGCAACGATCACCCCCACACTCAGGCCGCGAGAAACCAGGAATAACAGGCTTGCCAATGCTCTTGTCCTAGCATCGAAGCGACGTTCGAGATATTCGTACGCCGTGTAGACCTTTGCACGGTGAAAAAAAGGCACCAATGTAACTGACAAAATGATCATCGCGACGGGAAGCCCGAAATAAAACTGCACAAACCGGAGACCATCCGTCGCCGCCTGACCCGTAGTACCCACCAACGTGATCGCACTCATTTGCGTAGCCATGACAGACAGGCCCGCCGCCCACCAGGGAAGTGACCGCGACGCTAAAAAATAGCCCTCAATCGCATGGGTCCCCTTCGCGCGTTTGGCTCCGTCATACAGGACCCAAGCGAGGTAACAAACGATGATGGCCCAATCTATAAAATGCACAGGTAATTAGTGTCTCGGAACGAAGCGATGCCTCTTAATGTAATGACATTTCAGACCGCAAAATGCTGGGATACCCACCAGAGTGCAAGGACCACTAGCACTTGCACAACGATGACCGCCACGTAAAGCTTGCCCATACGTTGGGAGTATCGCAGATTGCGACGGTGGGACCTTAAACAGACACTCTCTTGTCCGCTGGTTCCCAAAAACCTTCATACTGATATCGCCTCTCTATAACCTAATGGATACAACAACAACGCGTCTTCCGATCGGTAAATTGCTGCTAGGAATCGTCGCCGTCATAGCATTCGCAGGCCTCGGACGACAGTTCGGCGTTTTTCTCGAAGGATTTGCGACTTGGGTCAGCGGACTGGGTTCGTTCGGTCCGATAGCTTTCGTCGCTGGATATGCGGCTGCCACCGTTGCCTTTATTCCTGGCTCGGTCCTCACTTTAGTGGGAGGCGTACTTTTTGGCCTGGTACCAGGTACTTTCTTCGCACTTATTGGCGCCACAATTGGTGCAACGCTGTCATTTCTGATTGCCAGATACGTCGCCCGTGAGGCTGTTGAACACCGCCTGGCTGACAATCCCAAATTCGCTGCAATTGACCGTGCCATTGAACAGCAAGGACGGAAAATCGTGCTACTGCTCAGGCTATCGCCAATCGTTCCTTTCAACTTACTTAATTACGGACTGGGGCTAACGAACGTACGCCTGGTCGACTACATCACCGCTTCGATAGGCATGCTGCCTGGCACGGTCTTGTACGCATACTCGGGTCTCGTCATTGGCGATGTCGCACGTCTAGCCGGCGGCGTCAGCCCCGGCCGCGGATTGGCGTACTATGCATTCGTAGGCCTTGGCCTATTAGCTACCGTGCTGGTGGTTGTGATTGTGGCCCGAACTTCCCAGAAAGCCATTGCCGAATTGACCGAGAATTGATGGGCAGCCAGTCCAAGAATTTCTGCTGTATTCAAGCAGTGGTTGCACCCAACTAAGTCTGGCAGATAGAATTTCGCTGGGTCGGTGTAGCTCCCTCGTGGTTGGGGCGCGCCATGGCCACCAATTTAATTACGATTTGCGATCGACCATCCCGTAGGAATTATCCTGGAACAAACGGGTTAGACGCAGGTAACGCTGTAGGAAAGGAGTCACGAGTTTGGCTGACGTGACGACCACCGAGGAAACCGCCCCCGTGGCGGCAGAGCACGGACAGGACGAGCACGGACATGACCAAGGGTTCTGGCGAACCTATGTCTTTTCTGTAGACCACAAGGTGATCGGTATTCAGTACGCCATTACCGGACTGCTCTTTCTGCTATTTGGGTTTTCACTCATGATGCTGATGCGCTGGCAAATCGCGTATCCCGGAGAACCCATCCCATTGATCGGGGAATGGCTCGGAGACGAACGTGCCCCGGGTGGCATCATGCTTCCGGAGTTCTACAATCAGCTTGGCGCCATGCATGGAACCATCATGGTGTTTCTCGGCGTCGTGCCACTTGCTGTCGGTGGCTTCGGCAACTTCGTCCTGCCACTGCAAATCGGGGCGCCGGATATGGCGTTCCCGAAGCTAAACATGGCCAGCTACTGGGCGTTTTTTCCAGGTGGCGTGATTATGTTCGCCAGTTTCTTTGTTCCTGGCGGGGCCGCAAATTCGGGCTGGACTTCATACGCACCATTGTCGGTTTTCGCTACAACAGGTCAAACGATGTGGCTAACTGGAATGATCTTCCTCATCACATCGTCGCTGCTTGGTTCTGTCAACTTCATCGTGACGACAGTGCAACTACGCGCTCCTGGGATGAGCTTTATGCGTCTCCCATTCTTCGTCTGGGCGCAACTCGTCACGGCCTTCTTGCTACTACTGGCGTTTCCACCACTTGAAGCTGCTGGCGTGTTGCAGCTCATGGACCGTGTGGCAGGCACTAGTTTCTTTATGCCGAGCGGGCTCGTCTACGCTGATGCTGCCTACGGAGGAAGCGGCGGTGGGAGTGTCCTGTTGTGGCAGCACCTTTTCTGGTTCCTGGCTCATCCGGAGGTATACGTACTGATTCTGCCAGCGCTTGGTATCGTCACTGAGATCGTGGCGAACAACACGCGTAAACCGGTGTGGGGTTACCGCGTCCTAGTCGCTTCGCTCGTTGTTCTCGGTTTTCTGTCATTCATCGTCTGGGCACAC
>Ga0310121_10005262_pt1 | contig 11186 bp, 10 predicted proteins | sample CB27_Tmax_986_MG_FD_203504 | JGI IMG/M metagenome (GOLD analysis project Ga0310121, IMG submission 203504) | Marine microbial communities from Western Arctic Ocean, Canada - CB27_Tmax_986 | ecosystem: Environmental > Aquatic > Marine > Oceanic | place: Canada: Western Arctic Ocean | collected...
GCATCACGCCGTCGGGCGAGAGTTCCTTGAGTCCGTTCTCCGCACAACATCGCGCAGTTTTCTCGTGGCCTGCTGCCACGTTCCGCTCAATGTATGCGCCGAAGTGCTGGAAAAATGCGTTGGGAGCAGCATGGGAAGCGAAAATCCGGCATCCTTTACCAACTCGATTGGACCACACGCCGCTAGAACTTCGCCACTTCTGTCTAATTTGCCTATCTTCCAGTCCGGGCAATTGAATCCCGCCGTAGGCCCCACTCAGAGCCACCTCGCCGGGAATTGCTGATCAGGCCGTGCTGCTGCACTCGCCAGAGGGTGAATGATGAGTGGTAGTTGTCCGGATCTAAATCTAGTACCATCACACCTCCCATTATTGTTGACGGCGTTATTGTTGACGGCGGAATGGTCCAGACAAACAATGAAGTACATGCCCCTTCACGAAAGTACCAGTTGCCACAGTGAGAACGTCACTAACTTGATCGCCGTAATGGGCCAAGTCACCAGGACGCTGGGCTTTGTCGTTTCGCTACTGACGGCATCTTTCGGAATTTCGCAAGAACCACCCGAGGTTCACAGCCCCGTCAGTCCCGAGCAGTCGCTCACGCACATGGTTGTCGCGCCCGGTTTGGAGGTGCAGCTCGCGGCGCACGAGCCGCAAGTGGTTGACCCCGTGGCGATACGATTCGACGAAGACGGCCGGATGTGGGTCGTGGAAATGCGTGACTACCCCAACGGACCACAAGAAGGTGAACTGCCTAAATCGCGAATCTCGATCTTGCAGGACCACGATGGCGATGGTCTTTTCGAGACGGCGGCCGTGTTCGCCGACAATTTGTTATTCGCCAATGGCATTCAACCCTGGAAGGGGGGGGTCTTCGTGACGATGGCGGGGGAGGTCGCCTACCTGAAGGACACGGACGGCGACGGCCGCGCCGACGTGGCTGAAACCTGGTACGCTGGTTTCGAGCAGCGAAATCCACAGCTGAGGGCCAGTCACCCGCGTCTGGCGCTCGACAACCACATCTATGTTGCCAGCGGTTTGAGCGGCGGAACGATCGCCGATGCTGCGCAAAGCGAAGCCGAACCAGTGTCGATTAGCGGCATGGACTTTCGCTTTGATCCGCTTACTCGCAAGTTTGAAGCCGTCTCCGGACAAGGCCAGTATGGACTTTCGTTTGACGACTACGGCAACCGTTTTGTCTGCAGCAACCGAAATCCAACCGTCCATATCGTTCTTGAGAATCAATACCTCCTCAAGAATCCACTCGTTAAAGCACCGGCGGTATCTTGGGACGTCGCCCGAGTCGGAGCGGAGTCCCGTGTGTTTCCCATTACTCGTTCCTGGACCACGTCAAATCTTCATGCCGGACAGATTACCGCGGCGTGCAGCGTCACCATCTACCGCGGTGGGACACTACCCGTTGAGTTTCACGGAAACGTCTTCGTTTGCGAACCGACAGGGCACTTGGTACATCGAGAAGTCATGCAGCCCAGTGGTATCACGTTCACGTCATCTCCAGCGCGTGACGGTGTCGAATTTCTCGCATCGCGAGACCAGTGGTGCTCGCCAGTCAATCTGGAAGTGGGCCCCGACGGATCGCTGTATGTCGTGGATATGTACCGGGCGGTCATTGAACATCCAGATTGGGTTCCTGATGAGTTGAAAGATCGGGCCGATCAGCTCTTCGGAAACGATCGAGGGCGCATTTATCGCATCGTTCGCAAAGGGGATCAACTTGGTGCGCCTCGACCGAAACTGTCCTCCGCGACAAGTGTGTCACTGGTCGATAACCTGGCCCACGCGAATGCCTGGTGGCGTGAGACGTCGGCACGGCTGCTAATTGAACGCGCGGATCAAAGTGTCGGCCCGCAGCTTCGACGCATGACAATGGAGCACGAATCCCCGTTGGCCAGGATTCATGCACTGCGGGTTATGGAAGGGCTGGGCCTGATTACCGACGATTTGCTCAGCAATTTGTGCGGAGACGCAAATGCCAGAGTTCTTGAGCAAACGATCACCGTGTCGGAAAACCGCCTGGAAGGAACCAGTGGGTTACGAGACAAGATTACGCGGCTTTGCGCTCACGAAGACCCGCGCGTTCGCTACCATGCCATGCTGGCGCTGGCCCCTTTCCCCGTTATTCCCACTACGGTTTCCGATGAGTGGGAGTTGCATGCTCTGTTGATTGCCGCGGGAAATCGAGCGGGGACCGTCCTGGCGAGATTGCTGGAAGGCCTTGACCAGAGAGATTCGGATTCGATCGGCCCATTGATTGACGAATTGGCGGCGTTGGCCGCTGCGTCGAAGGACGACGAACAATGCCGACTGGCAGTCCACGCACTGCTTGCCAGCGACGATCTAGGGCGCGTGGGACTGACACGTTTTCTAGCCGAGGCGGCGCGAAACGGGGCATCGGTTGCTTCCGTCCGTGGTAAGCTCGAGAAGGCACAACAGCTCGAACTGGACCAGCTGTTCGACGAGGCTCAGGTCGTGGCGTTGAATTTGAGCGAGCCAGATTCCGCGCGCGGCGCAGCGATTGACTTGCTTGCCCTGAGCAGCGACACGGCACAAACACTGGTACCAATTGCGATCGACGACCCGTCTCAGTCTGTCCGTTTCAGAGCCATTTCGCGGCTCTCGCAGCGTACGGAGGTGGAGCCCTGGCGACGGCTGCTGGCAGGTTTCTCCAGCGAACTACCCAGCGCGCGACGCGAGATTCTCGATGGCGTTCTGGCACGCAGCGACCGCACGAACTGGTTGCTCAACGAAATTGCCGCTGGAACAATAAAAGCCTCCGAACTCGGACGAAATCACACCGACCGGCTGATAAAGCACCCAGACGCCGAGATCAAAGCTCGCGCAAAGCAACTGATGAGCGACGCTATTCCTGCCGATCGGCAAAAGGTACTGGCGGACTATCAAAACGTTTTGACCATGAGCGCCGACGCCGGACGAGGTCGCGACGTCTTCAAGAAGAATTGCGCCACGTGTCACCGGATAGACGATGTCGGCATCGACGTGGCGCCCGACATTTCCGATTCGCGTACGAAGTCGCCCGAGCAATACCTGACGGACATTGTTGACCCGAATCGGGCAATTGACTCGAACTATTTTGGATACACCCTGATCACCGAGGACGGTCGCACGTTCAGCGGCATTCTGGCAACCGAGACGTCTACATCAATTACGCTGAAACAAGCCGAAGGCAAGACGCTCACGCTAGGGCGAGATGAAATCGACGAGCTGACCTCCAGCGACATGTCTTTCATGCCTGAAGGCCTGGAAAAGGAAGTTGCGCATCAGGAGATGGCCGACTTGATTGCCTTCATCAAGAACTGGCGGTACCTCGATGGCCGCACGCCGTTGGGTAGCAGCCCAGCTGGGCGGTGATCATGTCTGTCGGCACGAGAATTACGAGTGCCTCAATGATTTGGAAGACCCGTTGAGCTTGTAGGTTGTTGATATAAACGCGGGAATAGGCTTCCGGCCTGTCACCTAGGTGACTTGACTGCAATCGGCGATTGAGGTGGTAAGTTCCTGACAGACTGGAAGCCTATCCCACGTCCCTTTATGCGACTAAGGATCGTTCGAGAAATAACTGTCCGCTGTACCCTCGCCCCCCTGGGGAGAGGGCAGGGTGAGGGGATTAAGAATATGCCAGTTATTTCTCGAACGATCCTAAATCGACAGGCTGCAAGCTCGTGGGGTCATTCAAACAGTTTCGCCGCTTCGCAATTGTCGTCCGGAAAAGTATTGGGCGCTGATGCCTGGTCGTCGTCAACGGAAATAACTTCAACCGCCAAATTCATTTTTTCTAACTGAAGACGGATCTCGTTGCAGTAAATCCGGTTCATGACCACTACGACGTCGGGTTTGGTCCAGTTCAGATAATCAGGGGGGTGGATCTTCAAGTCCGTACCCAGAAGATACGTTTCCGCCTTTCGCAGGTTGATGTCAACGAGTGTTGGCTCGAAAGGGCAGGGGGGTAACGTGGAAAGAAAGGCCACGGCTTTTGATCCAGCTCCCCAAATGGCAACGTGCTTGTCCTGTGCGGCGAAGCTTTTCATCCGAGAATGCCAGCAGTCGATCGAGACGGGGCACTCGGTTTCGAAGTGGTTAACCGCGGCATGGACCCCAGCGACCGTTTCGAAGGCTTCGAGCGCGTGGCCGTGATTGTTGCCTTTGGCTTTGCCAGCAATACATAGATACTGGTCATCGTATTGGCGAGTCAGCTCAAGGACTTCCAGTCCCGAAAGCTCAAACAAGCGGGCAAGGGAAACGGGCGTGAAGTAAGAACAATGTTCATGATAGATATCCCAAAAGGCCTTTTCGGTCAGGACACGCGTCGTGTCGGGCACTTCAATAAAGACGACGGCCTGAGGGTTGCTTGCCACCATTTGACCGATGCCTCTCATAAAATCCAATGGTCTGGCAATATGTTCCAGCGCATGTCGGCAACAGACCAGGTCGGCTGGCAGCTGATGATGTGCGGGCGAGAAATATTCCGCGTGTAATTCGATCCGATCGCCCAAGTGCCTGGGAACCCTCGAGGGATCGACGGACGGATCAATACCGACGCCTCGTGCCTCTCCCATTTCGTACATCAAGGCAAGAAAATCAGCTTTTTCGCAGCCAATCTCAACGATCGTTTTACCGCGCAGCGAATATTGTTCGATCAAATCACCAGCGAGCCGTCGTGCAAAGCGGTCAAACGTCGGCGAGCAATGTTGCGTCGCTTCATACTCCAGCTAGTAATCGACCAGGGATTCATTGAAGTCGGCATTGCAAATGAACGCACATTGATCGCAGCAAGCCAAGGTGATGTTCGCACACGGATAGTCTCGAGCCCGATCGACGTCGCGGACCAGACGACAACTCTGGGCTGGAACCTGGTCAACAGAGTAGAACGATCGCAGCTGGCCGAGCCCGCAATTAGGGCAGGACAATGTCGTCTCGTGAAGGATCATCTGCGAAGTTCTTTTGGAATATCAGTCAAACGAAACTGGGTTTTCAGTCAAACGAAACTGGGTTTTCAGTCAAACGAAACTGGGTTTTCAGTCAAACGAAACTGGGTTTGGTGACGATTTCGGATCGCCTGGGCCGGCAAACACACCTCCCGGCTGACCGGTAAAGGGTAGCACCGGGCTGGCAGAGCCAGCGTCGACCACGGTCCAGTTTGGAATCGGAATGAGAATTTTTCCGCCGGCGTTCAAATACTCGTGTTGCTGGGAAACGATTTCGTTTCGTAGATTCCAGGCGAGTAGCAAAACGTAGTCGGGTTGTCTTCGCACGAGCTCAGCAGGGTCATAGATCGGCACGTCGATACCCGGCATGTACCGGCCGTGTTTGTGTGTATTACGGTCGACGATGTAATCCAAATGACGAGAATCGACTCCCGCCATGTGCAACAAGGTGGCCGCCTTGGCCGCTGCGCCGTAGCCAACCAAAGTCTTTCCCTGGTTTTTGAGTAAGGAACCAAGATGAACCCTCGCCGCTTTGTCCGAGCCACGCTGAGGCTGAGTTGGCCTTGGCGACTTGGCGTCTACGCTGTCCTCATCCTTGCTATGGGGATTGTGCATCAGGCTTTGCAAGCGTGGCTGTTGCCCGCCGGGTCGACAGATCTTGCTTTGGAGCAGATGCGACCAAGTGACGAAGCTGCCTCGGCGCTACACGCAATGACTTTCGGTAACTCGATTGTGTCGCTCACGATGTGGGCGACTTCGATTCTGGCCGGGGTGTTGTTGTTCCTACCCTGGCCACACGCCTGGCGCAGTTGGTTGCACGAATATTAAGCAACTTGAATGCCAAAAAGAAACCATCATTTGATAAATGAAAACTGACCAATGAAGAAACGCATTCCTCTACTTGTTACACCGGTTATCGCCATCACCTCACTAGGTTTTTTCATGCGTCCGTACGACCGCCCGGAATTCATCGAGATAGATACTTCGAAAACCGGATTCTTGATTCCGCTGGAGGAAAACACAGACAAGCAGATGGCTTTTGAATCCGAAAAGTACCTCCAAGAGCGAAAAGTCGCGGCCAAACGAGTGCAGATCCCCCATCGTTGGGTGCAAACGAGCCGGCTCTATTTCAATGGTGACTGGATGGACACCGTCCGTTTGGTCAAAGTCGATCGCTCGCCGGTGACGCGGGAGTGGACGGCTGACAGTGGCAACGGCACTGCGGCGAGAGATCAGGCAATCTGGATCGAAAGCAAGGACTCCGTGGGATTCTCGGTTGGATTCAACTGCACCGCCTATATCCGAGAGGAGGACGCAGCCCGGTTTTTGTACATGTACCGCAGCAAGTCGCTGGCCGAGATGATGGATACGGAAATACGCGCCCGTGTCCAATCCATCGCAGCCGAAATAGCCGCGCGTTACGATCTAGACCAACTACATTCTCACAAACAGGAGATCATCGACGACGTGCGGAAGGACATTGCAGAATTCTTCACGCAGCGAGGCATCACCATCACCACGATTGGCATGTTCGGTGAATTTACCTATCGAAACCCGCAAATCCAAGCGGCCATCGACGAGACGTTTGTTGCGCAACAACTCAAGGTCATCAGCGGTGCCAAACTGGAGGCTCAGGAAAAGGAGAATGCCAGGACCGAACTCGAGGCTGAAGCGATCGCCAACCGAACCCGTACGATTGCCGAGGGCGAAACCGATTCCATTCGCGCCATGGCCGAGGCAACACGACTGGCCGCATCGGACTCGCTATTCCTGCAGCTAAAGATTCTGGAAGTCTAACAGCACCGCATCGAGAAATGGGACGGACAATACCCGTCGCATCTAATGCAAATGGGACAGCAAGATGCGGCACCCCAACTACTGGTCGAGTGGCCTCCCCAGTTTTCGGACAAGTAGCCTGTCAGGACTTCCTAACTTCAATTACCGATTTCGCACAACTCTCCCAACTGACAGGCTGGAAGCCTATCCCACGATTAAATCGACAGCCCCCATGCCACAAGGAGTCTCGAAACGAAGGAGCTGTTATTCTGGATTTCCTTGAGTGCTGTCATTGCCACCTTTAAAAGGCTGACCTAAGGTTTTACGCCAAGATATCAAAAATGGGTTGCGTCTCTTCGACACCGATCAGGCGATGGTTCAAGCCGCCGTGGAAGAAAGCAAGGGCGTTCGGATCAAATCCGAGCAAATGCAAGATGGTGGCATGGAGCCGCCGGACATGAATTGGTTGGCTGGCCGGTTGGGCACCGAGTTCGTCACTTTCTCCGTAGGACCGCCCCTTCGCGACGCCCCCCCCGGCCATCCACATCGTGATCCCTACGCTAATTACAGGGCAGATGTCCGTCAAATTCGGACGGGTGAGGCCAGTAGCATTTACCGTTCCGCCGGTAAAAAGGGAGGGTAATAATTACTGTCGGCGGTCGACTTTCGCCGGCAAACTGTAAGAATTACCTGATTCTTGGCGTGTCTCCGATATTCCGTGGAACTAACGCTATTCGGCGGGGTTAGCGCCCGGCGCTGTGGTCCCATGTGATTCGGAAAATCCGCTGATTCGACTGTAAATTTCCGTCGCACAACGCTAGCATTTCTAACATGAAATCCAAATCACGAGCCTTCACGATCGTTGAGTTGCTGGTCGTGATCGCCATCATTGCGATTCTTGTCGCCCTGTTGCTGCCCGCGATTAACGCCGCGCGGGAGGCTGCACGTCGCACGCAGTGCCAGAATAACCTGCGACAGATTGGGATTGGGATGGAATTCTATTTCGATCACAAAGAGGTCTTTCCGTACATTCAGTTGTTGCCCGAGCCAAAAACCGTTCATCCTATGATGGTTGAATTAGTCGGACCCTTGATCAAAGATGACACGGATGTTTGGAGATGCCCAAGCGATGCTAAGTATCATCCGATGTACGGTTTTAGTTACGAGTATCGCACCTTTCGATTGGCTGGCAAAAAGCGGTCGGAAGTAGCCAAAGAGCGTAAACTTTCCGAAACAACGGTCATGTATGACATGGACAATTTCCACGGTTCCGAAGGATCAACCGGGTCACGTAATCGATTGTTTGCCGACGGTCATGTGGGACCGTATTAACGATTTTCATAGTCCGCAAAGAGAGTTCTCGTCATGAACAAAACAACTATAACTACTTCGGGCGTAGTGACGTTGTTAATTGTCGCTGCTGGTGTCGCCTGGGCGGTGTTGAGGCCAGATCCGAAAGTGGAAGAGGTCAAACAATTGCAACAAGAAATGTTTGCTAACCGGGAAAACTCGGATGAGGATCAGCGGCATCAACTTCGCGAACAGTATGAACAGGCACGTAAAGGATTGAACGAAAGCCAGCAACAAGAAGTGCGTCAATCGGGCCGGGAATTCTTCCGGGCGCGAATGGAAGGGCGCATGGACGACTTCCTTGCGCTTGAGGAGAGTCAACGCACCGCCTACCTGGATGAGGATATCCAGAGATTTGAAGAACGTCGAAAACAGTGGCAACAACGACGAAAAGAGCGCGAGGCCAGCGGCGAAGGCGGACCAAACAGCCGACAGCGTGAGGGTGACGGACGTCGATGGACGAATCAAGACCGCGACGAACGCTTTCGGCGAATCTTAGACAACACAACCCCGGAAATGCGGGCGAAGTTCACGGTGTACATGCAGGCACTAAATGAACGCCGCAAAGAATTGGGAATGGAAGAAATGCGTCGGCCGCCGTTTCGTGGAGGTGGTCGAGGCGGCCGGCCAAGACCTGAATCCAGCACGTAAAGCGATTTACGAAGTCGGTTGGATTTGAGCCATACCCTCCTTAAGGACTTGTGCCAAGCGAGCTTTTGGATTGATCTCGTTGCGTGTTCCGTTCCCCCGCAGAGATTATCAAAGCAGCCGATTCATCAATCGCATGACCGAGACGCCTCTTATCGAAATTGAAAACGCGTCGTATCAGGCCGGCGGTTTCAGGATTCTTGACAATGTCAGCTGGCAGGTTGACCCGGGGCAACATTGGGCCGTCGTGGGTCCCAATGGCTGTGGAAAAACGACGTTGCTTCGCTTGGCGGCTGGTTATATCTGGCCCAATATCGCTGGGACGGTACGCCGGTGCGGACATGAGCAACTGGACCTGCGCGAGCTGCGACGCAAAATTGGTTGGGTCAGCAACACGGACAGCAACCGGGTTCCACGCGATGAGTACGTTTTAAATACCGTCGTCTCCGGGCGCTTCGCACAACTAGGGCTGCAACCACTGGATTGGGATCCGCCGCTGCCCGAGGATTTTGACCGCGCAATGGACTGCCTTCACATGTTGGGATGCGAGGAATTGGTCGAAAAACAGTTTGGTGTGCTTTCTCAGGGCGAGCAGCAAAATGTGATGGTCACCCGAGCGCGGATGGCCGATCCGCTGCTGTTGATCCTGGATGAACCATGTGACGGTATGGACCCGGGGGCTCGTGAACGGTTTTTGATGGGTCTGGAAAAGCTGCTAAAAAGCCCGGATACGCCGACTTTGGTGCTGGTTACCCACCACATCGAGCAAATCATTCCGCAAATCCAAAACACCTTAGTCATGGCCGATGGTAAAATTAACCAACGGGGTTCCAGCTCCGAGATCTTGACCCCAGATCGGCTCAGCGAGGTCTACGGCGTTCCGGTGTCACGGGTAATTGAAGAACGTGGACGATTTTGGCCGTTATGGCGCTGAAGCGAGCCTATCCTAAATCAACTGGTCCTAAATCAACTTTGCGCAGTTAGCTGGTCTAGCTGACTTCATCGATGTCTAAACTCCGCCAGCAGATTGCTTACGAAGCCGCCCGCTTGATGTACGAACGTCAGGAAGGCGAGTACTACCAGGCCAAGATGAAATCCGCGCGACGGATTCAGAAGGGCTGGGTCAAGCCGCAGGATCTGCCGAGCAACGCTGAGATTCGCGACCAACTCCAATCAATGGCGCGGATGTACGAGGGCGACGCGCGGCTGGATCATCTGCGCGAAATGCGGCTTGAAGCACTTCGCCTGATGCATGTCCTAGCTCACTTTCGACCGCGGCTGATCGGCAGCGTGATGACCGGCCACGTGCGGCGCGGTTCGGACATTGACCTGCACGTATTCTCCGACAGCGTGTCGGCGGTTACGGCTGCTTTGGATCGTGAAGGCGCCCTGTATGACGTTGAACGAAAGAAGGTGCGCAAACAGGGGGAGGAACGCATCTTTAACCACATCCACGTGAAGGATCGCTTTCCGTTTGAAATCACTGTGTATGCCGCGGCCAAGGCCCACTACGTATTTAAAAGTTCAATAACAGGCAAGGCAATCGAGCGGGCCAGCATCGCGGAACTGGAGCAGTTCCTTGTGCGCGAGTATGAAGACTTGGATGTTCAACAAGCTATGCTGGACACAGCAGACAAGGTCGATCGGTTCCAGGTCTACGAGTCGCTACTATTGCCTCTGGAATATGTCAAAGAGAATCCGCGGCATCATCCCGAGTCCGACTCGCTGTACCACAGCCTACAGGTATTCGACTTAGCGCGCGACCGACTGCCCTACGACGAAGAGTTTCTGCTGGCGGCGCTGTTGCATGACGTCGGCAAGGCAATCGATCCTGCGGACCATGTTACAGCCGGATTGGAGGCGCTCAAAGGATTTATTTCCATTCGCACCGAGTGGCTGATCGCCTACCACATGCATGTGCACGAGATACGCGACGGCACGATTGGTGCGAGAGCCAAACGTCGGCTGCAGAAAAGCGAAAGCTACGACGAGCTGCTGCTATTGGGCCAGTGTGATCGCGAGGGCCGCCGGCAAGGAGTTATGGCCTCGGATTTAGAGGATGCGATGGATTTCGTGCGCGACTTAGCGGCGATGTGTGGTGGGAACTGAATTCCAGCCGTCCGTCATCACGGTTAGTGTCATTGACAACTATCTTCATTCGCGCTGATTCGCGTCATTCGCGGGCACTCCGTCGGTCAACCATTGACTTGACCGTTCCGATCGTCGCGCCAGAGCATAGGCCGAAGGTTTCAGCATAGGCCGAAGGTTTCAGCGTAGGCCGAAGGTTTCAGTGTAGGCCGAAGGTTTCAGCGTATTTCCGGCTCTGGCCTTCCCCCTTCAAACTGATCCAGTCTTCATGAGAGAATCGCATCCGGGCGAAGCCCGGAAAGGATTCTTTGAAGATGAAGAAGACACGGCACACGACCGATCAGATTATTGAGAAGTTGCGT
>Ga0310121_10005265_pt1 | contig 11180 bp, 7 predicted proteins | sample CB27_Tmax_986_MG_FD_203504 | JGI IMG/M metagenome (GOLD analysis project Ga0310121, IMG submission 203504) | Marine microbial communities from Western Arctic Ocean, Canada - CB27_Tmax_986 | ecosystem: Environmental > Aquatic > Marine > Oceanic | place: Canada: Western Arctic Ocean | collected...
GAACTTGGGGCGAACGCTCAGAAGCATGTCCCAGCTGGGTCGTGCGTTGAACTCATCCCCGATGAAGGTCCCTCGGCCCACCGAGTTGGAGAGCAAGACGAGTCCCCCATAGCCCCAATCGCGTTCTTCGGATTCCGCTGTCGCTGTTGTGGTCTCTTCCTCAGCCAACGCTGTAAGGGGCATCCACAGCAACGCGCTCAAACAAAATAAGGAAAGAATTTGGCGTGCGTTCAACGTTTTCTCCTCCGGAGCGCTTGCGTTTTTTCGACACAAAACGATGCGTGGTCATACGAGAGATCGTATCGTTCCGTCAAGCGTTTTCGACGCTGTGCGTTCGTTCCGTTAACGACCGCTGTCACGTACCATCCTGCACTTCCGCGCCCTCGGACAGTGCAATAACCAGGCCTGTTTTATGCATTTCAAACAAATCCTTTGAGTTCAATGTGTTGCGGATATCCACCGTAAACATTGCCCCTCCACGGACTGCCCAAAAACGAAACAATGGTTAGAAATCTAACGGCGAATCGTTCGAAAACCAGTAGCGGCAGGCCTCTAGGGACGCGCGCAGTGCAGTGTATCGAACACCCGAGACGCCTCGCCCGAACGCAGCGTTTGCGTGGCCAACGCACTCCCCGCTTTCGCGTCGTCTACCACACCCAAGTGGTGGAGGATTGCGCCCACAGACAGCCTCACCGTGCGACTGCCGGCCGTGTCCACACCGGCCAGGACTTCGCGCCACTTGTTGCCAACCGCGTCGGCCGTGACCGCGGCGCCATCCCCTTCCAGCGCGTCCTGCTCGAGGACCGCTGGATCCACAACGCCCGATTTCACCGAACCCGTGGCAACGCGGGAAACGAACGCCGTCTCGCGATGTGGGTGTGGATCCGTGTGTCCTTCACGCCCCTTGAACAAGAGGCACGATGCGAACCCATTCCTCCCTAAGAGTTCGGTTATGAGCTCTTCGTAGCCCTTGTGAACCCACCCCGCGATGACATGGGTCTCGTTGCGCCCTCGAACGGGCACGATTAGCTTTTCCAGGGTCGAGAGAAAGGGACGCTTCGCGATCTCTGCTCGGATGGTGCTCAACGCCGCAAGGCGGGGGCAGAAATCCTCCAGATCCACATACGCGATGCCCTCATTCACCAAACGCTCTGCGGCGCGATGCACCGAGTCTTCGCCGCCACCGATATCCAATGCCACGCCCATCGTCGAGAGCACGACGCGCGCCGTCAGTCCGTTCTTTGGGGGCATGATTCGGCTACTGTGCAACAAACATGGGTGTCCCAGCGCACCCAGCGTCGCCGCGACAACGGGCGCATAATGGGGCACCCGATCAAACCCGTCGTACGGATCACACAGGGTGATGACCTGGTCGCACTCAGCGCTTACCACCGTGGAGGCGTCCACAAGCGCCCGATAAAATCCCTGGTTCTCATCGGTCGTTTCCCGTTTCATTCGTTGTGCGATAAGAAACACACCAATCTGAACGTCGGTCGCCGACCGGGACAGACAAATCGCCATGGCTTCCGTCGCTTGCTCTGCACTGAGATCGCGGCTGCCAGCAGGCCCCACGGCGACCTGTTTCAAGAATTCACGCATTCGATCGGATCCTGACGAGTCCATCCAACTCCTTTTACGACGCCTGTGGACCCGGTTGAAGGAGCGTGACCGGCGCCCGGTCCAACGTCCAAAGCGTCTGCTCAATCTGTCCCAACAGAGGCAGCAGGGACTGGCTTTGCACCGCCGAGACCAAGATCCCTCCGAAGCGGCTGGCCACAGAGGCCCGATCCGAGTCTCCGCTGAGCCTGTCGACCTTATTCAGCACGCGAATTACTGGCCGCTCGTCTAATCCCAGGTCATGCAAGAGCGAGTCGACAGCCTCCACATGCTCGGCGGCATTTTCGTTGGAGATATCGACGACATGGAGCAAGAGATCCGCATCTTCCAACTCTTCCAGCGTGGCGCTGAACGCCCGCACCAACTCCGGGGGGAGATCCCGAATGAATCCCACGGTATCCGTGATCACCACCTCACGTTCACGCGGAAAGCGCAATCGACGACTCGTGGGATCGAGTGTCGCAAAGAGCTTGTTTTCGGCAAGTACGTCACTGCCTGTCATGGCGTTAAGCAACGTCGATTTTCCAGCGTTGGTGTAGCCCACAATGCTCACCACCGGGATCCGTGTTCGCTGCCGCTTGCGCCGTTGTTCATCACGACTACGCCCCACTCCCTTGAGTTGCTTCTCAAGCAAATGGATTCGTTTCTGCACACGCCGGCGGTCCACTTCAAGTTTCTGTTCACCAGGTCCCCGGCCACCGATTCCACCAGCCAGCCGGGAAAATGCGGTGTCGTTGCGCGACAAGCGCGGGAGCATGTACCGAAGTTGAGCGACCTCTACTTGCAGCTTACCGGCACGACTACGTGCCCGTTGCGCAAAGATATCCAGAATTAACTGGGTCCGATCCAACACATTCAGAGAGGTGGCATCCGCGATGCTGCGAACCTGTGTTGGCGTAAGATTGCAGTCAAAAACGGCCAACTCTGCGCCCAATTGCATGCTGCGCAACGTCAAATCGGACAGCTTGCCGCGCCCCAAACAGGTGCGGGGATCCGGGCGCGAACGACGCTGTCGTACTTCGTCGACGACATCCAGCCCGGCTGTCGCAGCCAATTCTCGAAGTTCGAGCATCGACGCGTCGGGTTCGGGAGAGGTTGGACAAATGACCTGAATCAAGACCGCCGGCTGGTTGGCCGAAATGGTCCGCACGCGCTGCTGGCGTGTAATCGACGCCTCCAACTCGCGGATAAAGACATCAAATTCAAAGCGGACAATCTCATGGGCAGGTACGGGATCGAGCACTTCCCACAACGCTCTCCGATCATTTTCCGGGAGCACATGCGCACCGAACCAGAGACCTGGACGACCGTCATCCCGCACTTCCACGGCACCCACATAATCCAATTGGAGCAGCACCAAGTCCGTGAGGTCATCTTGCGTCAGGGCTTCGTGAGCCAAATGAGTGTGGAGCAGGCGCAGGCCCCGGAGTCGTCCCCGCCCAGCCCGATGACGACCCAATTCCGGCAAAAAGAGTTGGTGGGCATCGCCCACAATGACGTGCTCAACACGTCCTTTCCGGTTGAGGATCACCCCAACCTGACGCCGAATGTCGTGGCTCACCTCGACCAATTGATTGGTGAGTTCCATCGTCGTGAGCTGAGACGCAACCACCCGCCGCCGATACAAACGCTCGATGGACCGGATCTGAGCGGATTTGAGCCCACTCATGTTGCCGCTGGCACGTCCCGCGATGGCGATCCTCCGTCAATAAATGCACGTACGGGTGTGACAAACCTGCCCGTTTCAATGGACATCCCACCCGGCTGAAGCGCGTCCAAATCCTGGGACAGAACGGTTGCAGTCCTGTATTTCGCGCCCTCTTAGATACAGCATGGCACACTTCTCGCTATGACGTCCACCGGCTCACTGTGTTGCTCCGGTCAATTCGACCACGGCATTGGGTGGGCCTTGTGATAATGTATACGTACGAACCGTCAAGGGAGATCCCGCATGAGAAACTTGGCTCTCGCTGTATCCATGGCCTGCTGGATCGTGTCTGGCTGTTCGGTCTCTCTCGAAGACACTTCGACGGTGCCGATGGATGCACCGCCGCACTCGGCAGCGGAGATGATCGCAGAGAGCCTCGCACACAGCGATTACGTACCGTCAGCGCTGGCTCTTCAGGTACAATCGGAACCCGCTCCAGCATTCCAGACCATTCGAAGGGGTCTGACAGTGCAGCAGGGCGAGATCGTGGTGATGGAGGGCGACACGCAACTAGTCAGCGATTTGGGGGACGGGAAATTTGGCATCTCCATGTCCCAGGCCATTCAAAATCCACATCGAATCACCAAGCGTTTTTTCGAAACGTATGCGGACGAATACGATGGCGTGGTGGTCTTTACCACCTTTCCGGATGCAGCCAGCGCCAACCAATCCGTGGCGTGGCATCTGAGCGTACAACAAGATGTCACCGGGATCGGAACCGATGTCATAGATCACTCCATTCTGTGGGGTGGAGACAACCACGTCCTACACAGCTTTATCAACATGCAGTACATCGGAAAATACGGCTCCAACATGGGCAGCCCCAACCATTGGGCCCATGGTGTGCTGGCACACGAGTTCGGACATCGATGGTTGGTCCATGCAAAGTACCTAAAGGCGGATGGAACCATCAGCACGGCACTCCTGGGCCGTCAGAACTCTCATTGGGCGACCGGTGTACAAACGTTTGGTTCCGTCATGGACGGTCACGAGTGGAAGGATTTGGGGGGCGACAACTTCAAAATCGTCCACAAAAACTACCGATTTTCGGGCCTCGACCAATACCTGATGGGTATGCTCCACAGCAACGAAGTGCCCGACTTTTTCCTGATCCGGAACATGACGCACAAGGGCAATTCCGTTCCCCAGGATATTGAGTTGCCGGTCGGTATTCACGTCTCCGGCACGCGCGAAGACATCACCATGGATCAAGTGCTGGCGGCCATGGGTTCCCGCAAGCCGGACTATACCGAGAGTCAGCGGGACTTTCGGCTGGCCATCGTTTTGTTGACCGCCCCCGGCGAGAGCGCCAGTTCCGTCCAACAATATGTGGACCGTCTCGAAGTGTTCCGCGTCATGTTTGAACAAAAGGTCAACTACATGGCCGACGGTCTGGTCACGGTCTGCACCCAAGTCAGCAGTCCCTGCGATGCCCCAGGAGTCACCCTGACCGGCCATAGCGTCGAAGAGTATGAAGGCGACGGAAATGGCTTGGCCGATCCGGGCGAAATGATCGCCATCCATTTCTCCGTGACGTCGACTGGCATGGGGACCGCTCCCGACGTGGTTGCAGAAATGCAAACACCGAACTTGACCGACTTGAGCCTCATCAATCCGGAAGTTGAGCTCGGCGACATCGAGGAAGGGGAGACCCTGGACTCGCCAGAGCCCCTGCTGATCAAGATCCCCCCCTTCATCGAATGCGGTGCCCAAGTCGAACTCCCCTTGCTTCTCCGCACGGAAGGTCGCTTCTTCCCCGCACAAATCCACTTCTCGATCGGGGTCCATACCACGGCCATGGACACGTTTGAGGAGCCTGACAAGTGGTCGATCAATCCCATCAATTCCGACACGGCCGCCAAGGGGCAATGGCAGATCGCCCAGCCCAAGGGCGTGGATGCGTACTACTACGGTCTGGATCTGGTCATCCAACCCTCGGAAGACCACAGCCCGGAGGGCCGCAACGCATTGGTGACGGGCCCTGAGGCCGGCCACCTGGGGGACAATGACGTGGACGATGGCCAGACAACGGCCCTGTCGCCGACGTACGACATTTCCGACACCCGCGACCCATTTTTGACCTGGTATTCATGGCACTTTGGGTTCGACTTCAACCACCCAAGTGGGTACGTAACGCCCGTGGAGAACGATGCTCTTGTGACCGAGGTTTCGAGTGATGGCGGGGCGACATGGGTGGAGATCGACCGGGATGTGTCCAACACGCAGGCCTGGGTCCGCAAACAAATTCGAATCGCAGAGTATGTACCACTGACGGACCAACTCCGTCTTCGATTCACAATGGCGGACGACCCGGTGCCATCACTCGCAGAGGCCATGATCGATGACATCCATATTTGGGATGAATCCCTCATATGTCGGCCGGATCTTTTGGAGCCCACAACACCTGATAATCCCCCGTCGACCGATCCGATGGAGCCCGATCCGAACGATCCATCCGCGAACACCGTAGCCCCGACCAGCGGATCAAAGGGGGGCTGCGCATTGGGCAAATCGACAAACGGCGGCGGCCCATGGGCGTTGGGTGCCTTCTTTATTATTGTGAGTCTGGCGCTTCGTCGTCGAAGGGCGGCTTGATCAAATCCATCTTGTTCAAGTCCAACCCGCCCGGATAGCCATAACTGACAAACGAGTCGTACGCATAGACCGACAAACCCACGGGCTGCGAACTGAACAGGGAGTGAACATCGGGATTCACCGCCACCGTCCATGAACAGTGGGTGCCCGCTCCAAAGGGCGTACACTCCGATGCCGGTAAGGCGCTTCCGTCCAAGAGCACCTCCGTGCCCATGAGTGTCACCACATTGATCCAGCTTTGCTCAAAGTCCGGAGGAGCCAAGAAGACGTACTCCTTGCGGTACTGAGCGAGGGGCACCACCAGTATGAACGCCGGATCGCCGATCCCGGCATCTCCCGGCTGCAGCGCGGGGTTGGGCGCATATTCAGAATGCATGAACTGACCCACGAGGACCGGTTTTGTGGCCACCACTTCAAAATTCCCACCGTATTCGAATTCAAACCACTCCCCTTTGTTGAGTACCGGAACGCTGATGTGGCTGGGAATGAGTGCGACGACGGTGTTGTCTACCGCCGCCAGGATACGCCACGATTCCAGCTCCTCGCCGCGTGGCTTGGTGCGCACACACAAATAGTGGGTGCCCCACGTATCGACTGGAAAAAGCTGCTCCTCAATGTGGTCCGCACAACAGGTGATCAGCTCTTTGCAATCCAAATGCGAGGCGCAGGGGATCATCCCATCCTCTTCACAGACGCCATTGGCTTCATCGCAGTGATTGGTGTTGGGCACATTGGCGCCTTCACTCCCGCCAAAAACCGCAACACGACGGCTCGACACGATCTGAGATCCCGTCAAATCGTCCCCAATACCCAGGGTCTCCACGTTGAGAACATCAAATGCATGGAGCTGGCGAGTCAAGGATTCGCCCGGTTGAAGAGAGGGGATCCCTTCCCCGGGGGTCGTTTCGGAAGACACGGTTACGGTGACGTCCGTATCGTCGTGTGTAGCCACCACGGTGAAGTACGCTCGAATGCCCTCAAAACCCTGTTCCCGGGACATCACATAATACCAACGGTCCAAGACGTTGAGGGGCAACAATAAGCTCGCATCGTTGCTGTACACCTCTTCATTCGCCAGTGGGTTAAACTGGTACACCGTGGTTGGGATCGACGTCTGAACACGATACGCGCGGTCCGCCAACACGGTGCCATCCACATCCCGCCTCGGTAGCTTATAGACACGCAAGGTTCCGGGAAGCAGTTGACTCGACGGGAAGGGGTCGCCATCGCTGTCCAACGTGACGGGGCCTTCGCTGTCGCTGATGGAGATGGCCACCGGTATCGTGGGGTGCGGATTGGAGACGATCAGGGCATATTGAGCACCCGCGGCGTTTATGCCGTCCTCCTCATACCCATTGTCCAAGTCGGCGGCCCAAAATTCACAGCCCATGTAGGTGTTCCATTTGATGCTAAGCGCGCACAACCCAATACAGGTGCCGGTTTCACAGACCTGCCCCGTCGCGACTCCATTGCAGCTGTGATGATGTGCCCACCCAGTCCCCTCTTCGTTGCACATTTCCACCGTATCTTCGTCCACACAGCGGCGGGTCCCGGGGAAACACGATAGGCACGCACCATCGAGACAAAGCGTGGGAACCCCGTGGTCGTCCAAGCACGCCACAGGAGCCCACACCATGCCGTCGTCCGAACATTGAATCACGCCAGTCTGATCATCTGTGCAACCCTGGATGCTCCCTGCCTGACAAAGCGGGGGATCGTCCACCTCGACATCGATCTCGACATCGTCTTCGTCATCCACCATGTCCGATGCCGGCGCAGACGGATGCGAACACCCGAACACCAGCAATACCGGAAGGAACCAACGCATCACACCGGTACAACCCCTTTCTTCCGAGGGGGCCGTTCCACCGTCTTGTTGGCCGTCAAGTCCAGCGCATGCAAGAGGACTTTTCGGGTTTCACGCGGATCGATCACTTCGTCCACATACCCGTGACCAGCCACCCGATACACGTCGATAAAGGGGCGAATCTGGTCGGCCATTTGCGTGCGCATTGAGTCCGGATCAGGAGCCACTGCCAAGGCCTTGGCCATGGCGATACTGACCAAACCCTCGGGCCCCATGACACTGATCTCCGCGGTCGGCCAGGCCACAAACAAGTCCGGCTCAAACGCGCGGCCTCCCATGACGTAATAGCCCGCGCCATAGGCTTTTCGAATCACAACCGTCAGTTTGGGGACCGTCGCATCCGCCACGGCGAACAACATCTTAGCCCCATGACGAATGATGCCCTCACGCTCGACCTTGGACCCCACTAAGAATCCCGGGACGTCTTGCAAGAAGATCAAGGGGATATTGAACGCATCGCACAAATTGATGAAGCGAGCGGCTTTGTCGCTGGCGTCCACATCCAACACGCCTCCCAAGTGTTTGGGATTGTTCGCCACAAAACCCACACTGTAGCCACCAATTCGGGCAAAACACGTCAGAATGTTCTTTGCCCACTTGGGTTTGTTCTCAAGAAACTCGCCACCATCCACAATCATCCGGACCAGATCCGCCATGTTGTAAAACGATTTGGGGTTGTCGGGCAGCAGGTCCAATATCTCGTCGCCGATCAGGACGTCGGACGCGTCTTCGTTGGCCACGCGTTGCGGTCGCTCACCGCTGTGCTGTGGGAAATAGCTCAGCCACTGCTTGACCCCGTCCAGACACTCTTGATCCGTCTTGTATTGCTGATCGGCCACACCCGATTGTTCGTTGTGGACACGGCTTCCACCCAACTCTTCCGCGCTGATGTCTTCGCCCACGGCCGCTTTCACCAGCGGCGGCCCTCCCAATGCCATGGACGACGTCTTTCGAACCATCGGCACAAAGTCCGCCAACCCCGGAATGTACGCGGTGCCGGCGGCACCCGGTCCCACCATGGCCGCCACCTGGGGCACAACCCCGCTCATGTGCACTTGCTCGCGGAAGAGATACCCCGAGTTCGCAAAAAGAGAGATGGCATCGGCCTGATTAAACCCACCCGACTTGTGAATCCGGGCTCCCGCCGAATCGATCAACCAGACGATGGGAACGCGCTCGCGCAACGCGATCTCGCGAAGTCTCGTCACCTTGGTCTCGCCCACCATCCCCATCGACCCGCCAAGTACGGTAAAGTCGTATGCCGCACAAGCCACCAGCCGCCCATTGATGCGCCCGGTGCCGGTGATGACACCATCGGCCGGTGCCTGTACGTCCGTCACCGGCTTGGTACCCACATGAAACGTCGCGTGCGAGCCAAATTCCATGAAGGAGTCGTCATCAAAGAGATAGTCTATACGCTCACGCGCGGTCATCTTGTTACGATCGTGTTGGCGGGCGACACGCTCTTCCCCACCCATTTTGAGGATCTCTTTTCGTCGCTTGGCCAAGTCTTCAACGAGAGCGCGCATCTTGGTTGGGCCTGCCATGTTCTTTCTCCCTTTATATTTGCTGCATCAATGTATGCAGTGCTCGGCGAATGTGTCGCATAGGGCGCTGTTCTCGCGCCTGTTGAAAAGTGGTCAGGGCCTGAAAACGACGACCCAAACGCAGCTCGTAGACTCCTCGCTTGAAGAGGAGATCTGGCGTACCCGGTCGGCGTTGCAGTGCTTCATCCAGATACGCCATGGCGCTTCGCCATCGGTTGGACTGGCTGCTGAGTTCGGTCAAATAGACGATGGAATCCCTATAATCCGGCGCACGCTTCCACAAGGCATGAAAACGCTCCAAGGCCAACGAGGTCTTTCCCTGAGCGAGCGTCGCCCGGGCAAGAACATAGAGCAAATCCGAACTTACCATGACCTTGGAAACCTTCAGAAGAAGCTGCTCCGCACGGGACGGCTGGTGGTTCTCGATGAGTAAAACCGCTGTCATCCGTCGCCACTCGTCATTGTTGGGGTCCGCTTGGCGTTGACGGCGGGCCAACTCCAGCGCTCGCAGGGGGGACAGGCCCCGGAGTGACAAATAGACTTTCCGCGACTCCTCGCTCTGCATGTGGGTCAACGCACGCCGGAGAAAATCCACCTCTTCGGCCACTCCCTCTTGCCTGGGATGGAGATCCAGAGAACGTCGAAACAAAGGCAATGCTTCTCTCAGCCTGCCTTCCCGAACATGGTGACGAGCCAATGCATTGAGGGCCAATGGAAACTCACTGTTCAGCTTGAGTGCACTCTGAAGAGCGTTCACGCTGGCGGCCGTATCTTCTTGCCGCTGAAAACAGACGGCCCGGTAATATTGGACCTGCGCGTTGAATCGGTCTTTCCCCAATTGAATCTGCACCGAATCCGCGCTGACCACCGCTTGGTTCAGACGCTTTAGGGCCGCTGCGAATCGACTGTTCCTCAAATACGCCAAGGCCGCAAAGACGTGCTTCTCGGCGTCGGAATGGGTGAAACGTTGATCCATCTCATCGTAGTGAGCGCGAAGTACCTTGTGCGATACAACACCGAGATCTCCTGTCCCCTCGGTTCGGACAAACTCATCTTGCGCTTTCAAGACCACCTGCACGTGCGCAAGTCCGCGCGTCAATGTGCCGTCTAGGTACAGATCTTCATGATCTTTCGTGAACGTCACAACCAAACGCTGACCATCGTCTGACTGCTCCACAATGCGAACGTCATGCACGCGCACCGCCGATTGCTGGAGTCGATCAAAGTGTTCCTGATCCAACAGCTCGTCAAAGGGGTGGCTGCGCCGTGCTGACAGGTCCACCAAGTGGAAGGGATTGGCAGACTGCCAAGCATTGACGTATTGGTTCAAGAAGTCGCGGACTCGCGGCTCCAACGACGCTTCAGACTGTGCGACCGCTGGAAGAGCGGTCCACAACATGCTGATCACGACAAGCCACCGCATGATACGGAAAGGGTATGGGCGACAACGAATATGGTCAATACGCAACGCAGCACCCGTCCTAGGATTAATTTCGGCGAGCGAGCGCTTCACACCCTCTCCCTCTCTGTCGGGCGAAACACTCAGGATTCCGATTCGATCAGTGTACGATGTAGTGCACACGTCAGTTCGTCCACCCGGTCCACGGGTACCAGAGCCATCCAACCAAAGGTTCCCATTCGGGATGGCAGTCCAGAAAAATGAGCGCGAATGGCACCGTACGCTTCGTTGTCCTCACCCAGCCCCGATCCAATCACAGTCACGCTCCCGCACGCTGCATCCACGTCGGCCCCCTGGGAGCTGAGCTGCTCACAGAGGGTCTCAGCCACATCCTCCTTGCTAAAGAGCCATTCGCCCCCTTCTCGAGTCTCGGTCCGGCTGATACAG
>Ga0310121_10005266_pt1 | contig 11179 bp, 8 predicted proteins | sample CB27_Tmax_986_MG_FD_203504 | JGI IMG/M metagenome (GOLD analysis project Ga0310121, IMG submission 203504) | Marine microbial communities from Western Arctic Ocean, Canada - CB27_Tmax_986 | ecosystem: Environmental > Aquatic > Marine > Oceanic | place: Canada: Western Arctic Ocean | collected...
ACCCGACGGATTCCCAATCTGAACCGCTCCAGGCAACACGATCACCCATCGTGAAGGGGACAGGAAGATTCATCGGAATTGTATTGAAAGTGACGTTTGTGTTCTGTCCCTGGAACAGGACGGCCCGGGTCTTCGGATTCAGCCCGTATATCGAGATGGTGTCGTTCGCGGGATCAAAAACGCTGGCGATCTCGTACTTGTTGCCGCCGGTCGTTACCTCGCTAGAGAGAAATACTTCCTCGCTCGAGGCTCCACCATCACCGTCATCCACGACATAGCGAAGATGGCCGCCTGGTTCGTAACGCAGGTAGGCAGTCCGATTCTTGATAGCATTCGGTCCGACATTGTGATCATACTTGCTCCACAGGTAACCGGTAATCGAGGTGTCTTTGAACTCGCCGCGCCAGATCATGGTGTGGGCGCCGGTGATCTGAAGTTCGTTTCCCGCACCTTGCCCCGCGTCAAACCAGGTGCCGACACGGTCGGTCCCTGTCCGCTGGTTGGCGTACACGTCATCGGATCCGGGACCCTCGTTTGCCCAGAATCCATTACCCAAAACGCCGGTGCCAATGGTGCCGAGAACACCGTCTGGCTTGTCGACGATCGTCAAGACCGAGTTTGCCCCATTGGCATCATTAAGAGAGTCGAAATTCCAGAGTGCAACCGCGTTGCTTAGATTGGCCTGAGCCTGTAACGTTTGAGCTGTGCCGGTGAGCAGCAGGCTCGTCGCGACAACCGACATGGATAACGATGTGAAACGCCTCATTAGACACTCCCTTTCAAATTTATGGAACGAATGTAACCGGAAGCTTACCGAAGTCTACCCTGAGCGGCCTGAGGTGTCAACCATTTGGCAAAACACGCGTTTTTCGCTACTCTTTAACCGCGATTTCGAGCTGACCATTCCATAGCGATGGTAGGATGCACCACTCTAAGTCCTCTCCGCAGAACCTGACGTGTCACTCAGTGACCTGCCTGGTGCTGCTGTTGACCAGCTGGTTGTCGGGTGGTTGCGGAGGGGCTGACCGCTACGGTCCCTTCGCCCGAGTTAGGGGCACGGTGACATACCGGGGCCAACCTGTCAGTGAGGGGTCGGTCTCATTCTTTAATTCGGAAAGGAACATTGCCGCCAGTGGAGTCTTATCAGCAGACGGCAGTTACACGCTCTTATTCGGTGGTAAGCAGAACATTCCCGTCGGGAAGTACGTCGTGACGGTCGTCCCTCCGGCCGCGGATTTTGAGCCGGGAGAAGCGCCGCCACCGCCGACGAACATTGAGAACATTCCCAGGAAATACCAGTCACGGGAAACGACGGATCTGTCCGTGGAAGTTCGCGACACAGGGGAGGAATTCGATTTCGAGTTGGGCGGCTGATGGTTGACGGCGACGGTTGTGAGAAAGATCACGCCGACTTGCCAACCGGTCATTTTCAGAATTTTGCTTCCAGGTCAGGATCTTCGGTGTACTCGCCTGGCGGCAGCAATTCGATTCCGTCAGGCCCTCCAATTGATCACTCATTGCTCGAGGCGATTGGTCGAATCCATACCAGGACGCCTGCACGTTCACGAAGCACAACAGGGTTCCGTCCTGGCAGCGGAGCAAACCATAATAGGCGGCGTCATCTCAGCGTAGATCCTCGTATGTGACGGACACATGAGCCAGACCGCTGAATGGCAGCAGCACATTGAGGGGACTCTCATTATTCTACATCTGCTGTTGACTCGAACAGATCTCCCCGCTCGACAGCTTTCAAGGCGGCGATGGCATTGTCCACGTGCTCGCACGTGCGCGCCCCGAAGAGCGTGCACGTGACTTGCTCGTTGCGGGTCACCCATGCGCCGGCCAGGTAGGCCATCGACAGCCCGAGCTGCTCCGACCGGGCCCTCAGTTGTTCAACCGCGCGAAAACCGTCGTCACTGAAATAGACATCGCAATGACCGGGAATCACGTCGAAGCGCGTGCCGGGCGGCAGCTGCTGGCGGTCCGGCGTGTATTTGCCGGTCAGAAAACCGGCACCCAAGGGGCTGTAGGCGATAAATGACACATCCCGCTCCACGCACACGGGAAACACATCAGTCTCCGCCTCGCGATGCGCTAGGTTGTAGTGGTTTTCGATGACCTCAAAGCGAGCCAGGCTGAGACGGCGGCTCGCCTCGAGTGCCTCGCGCAGCTGACCGCCGCTGAAATTGCTGCAGCCGATGATGTCGACACGACCGGCCAACACCTCGGCGTTCAGCGCATCCAGGGACTCTTCGATCGGCACCTGATCGTCGGGAACGTGCAACATGAAAACGTCGATCCGATCGATGCCAAGGCGTTCCGAGCAGTCACGGACCGCGCGGGCGATGTTCTCCGGGGCGTTGCCGCCGTCGACTTTCGTGCATACGATCACATCATCGCGACAACCGCGAGCGCGGATCCACCGCCCCAGGGTTAGCTCGGAAGAATGCATTTCGCCAGATACCTCACGGACGTCGTTCGCGTCCAGATAGCCGCGACGATAGTTCCTGGCGTTGCCTCCCCCGTAAGCCTCGGCCGTGTCGAAGAAGTTGATGCCAAGTTCCACTGCGTAGTCGAGAATGCGAAAGGAGGTTCGCTCGTCGATCTCGCGGCCGAAGGTTACGCAACCCAATCCGATCGAGCTGATCCTGGTTTCCGAACGTCCGAGTCTGCCGTGCGTCATCCGTCTATCCCCGCTACCCAGTGGCGGTACAAGGGTCGCACGTTTTGCGGGAGTGACTGCCATACCTGCGGTTGAATACGCGGCACGATGTTTTCGTGCCGTCCAGGTTCGGTTACGAGTTGCCGGCGCTGGTCCGAATCGGGGTCCAGCGGCTCGAGATTCAACCACCACGGGGCGTAACGAACACCCAACGCCACCCGCGGGGCTTGTGAGGAATTTCCGGGAGGGCAGTGCCATAGGCGGCTGTCGAACAGCAGCACACTGCCCGCAGGGCCGGTCACGCGACACTCAGTGGGATAGGGTAAACTGGGATCGATGCCGAGACTTTTGTCAGTCGGGTTGCTCGAAGCACGGTGACTGCCAGGAACGACCAGCGTTCCGCCGTTCTCCTCCGTGAAAGGAGAAATCATCATCAGCGCGGTCAGGTGCATGATCCGATCCGGATAAGGCGCAGGAACGTGACAAGCGTTGTTCTGGTTGAATGGCCAGTCGGCGTGCCAGGTCGTGCGGAGCTTGCCTGGTTCGTTGATCAGAGCCGACGTGAACGAAACGCGGATATCGGGGCCCAGCAGTCGCTCGGCGAGAGCCAGCACCCGCCAGTCGGCCACGTAGGGTGCAAACGATTGGTCTTCGTTGATAACACAGGGAACGAACAAGACACGTTGGGCAGCTGGCTCTGCTGCGTGACAGCGCTGGGCTACTTTGATCAGTCGATCCCGGATCCGCTCGCACTCGTCAGACGCCACGACTTGCTTGATAAGACAAAATCCGTCGCGTCGCAGCTGTCGTTCGTGTTGTTGAAGTGCGTCCATCGCGGGCCCTTTGGAGATGGTCTGAGTATTGGATAATCCTAACGTCCGACGGTCGAAATGGCCACTCCTTAACTGCCGTCGGTGTGCACGACCGACCGCAGAAACGGCAGTAGGATCCGGCCAACGACCGTCCACATTGGGACGACGAGCTGATAGGCAGACCGCGACCAATAGTTCCAACAAACGTCTGGCCGCGATGAGACACGATTGTTGACGCACGCGTTAGCCTCTCCGCCATCTCGCATGCGTGCGTAAGACTGGTATATTGGTGGTTCAGCAATCCCAATCGGAGAAGAGCAGCATGACTATTCCGCTCGAACAAATCGCCAATATGCCGGCTTTTTCGCCTTACTATCCGATGCCACCTGCGCGCTATCGAAATGTGCGATTCCAATACGTCCTGTTCCGTGCGGATGAGTCGGCAATCAACCGCGTTTTGCCCGCTTGCTTCGAGCCGTCTGAAGACGGCTTCTGTGCCGCGATCGGGCTGCTGGCTGAATGGTCGGGGAATTACGGACGGTTTTCAGAGAGCGTGTTGATGGTTAAGTGTCTGTATGAAGGCAAAGTTGGTTACTTCACTCCCGTTGTGTTCCTCAACTCGCGCAGCAGCATCCCAGCAGGCCGCGAAATCTACGGTACGCCGAAGGTTTTTGCTGAAATAGAGGTGCGAATGGATGAGCGCGTAATGTGCACCGACACGAGACTGGCTGGCACGAGCGTTTTAAGCGTCCGCTCCACCATGCATCGTGAAACAACCGAAGCGGAGCTGCCAAGACTACAACCCTCCTGGCGACTGAAGGTCATTCCGAGGGCGGACGGGCAAGGGGTTGACGTGATGCAACTGATCGACGCCAGCAACGTGACGACGGACGTAACGACACACGTGGTTCGCAGCGGAAACGGCGTAGTCCATTTCAACCCTTCACCAGTCTACGACTTATCGGACTTTATTCCGCGGGAGTATTTGGGCGCCTATTACGTCGAGATGGATTACACCGAGGGATACGCCGACATCATCAGAGACTTTCGTTCATAAAAAAACAACGATGAAGCATGTTAAAATGACGCTGATCGCCGCAGCGTTGCTCGCTCCAAACGGTTCGCTGGCGTTATCGCGCCTGCTGTACTTGCACTCCGAGCTCATCTCCGTTCGGCGCAAAGCCGTCACCATCCACATCGACGAAGATGGGGTTGCTTACCGCCACGGGCTGGTCCTCCTCATGGTCCGGTCCCATCACGCGCCCCAGCGCGGAATGCTCGCCAACAGCCACCACGATCACATGGGTGTCTTGCTCAAAACGAATCGGGATCTTGTCCTCGAAACGGACCGTGCGCGTACTGAACTTGTCCGGTGAAAACCGTCGTCGAAAATTCAGTTGCTCGCTGGGCTGCCCGTTGAGAAACACTTGTACCCGGTCCACCTCAAACCAGTTGGGACATTGGACGCGGACATGAAGTATCGCTTCGTCGTCCGTTACCCGAATGTCGTCCCCAGCCGTGACCGAAACGTCGTCAGCGGCAAGCTGGACCTCCAGATAGGGACCGTTGGTCATGATCAGGTTTCCACACTCGGCAGCACGAACGATGTCCATTGTCTTGATCTTCGCCGGTTCATCGGACGGGCACTTGACATAGTTCCGCAGAAAGCCGGATCCATGAAAGTTGTAGTGAGCATCCGTGTTCACGACCCCTGGTACGCGGTAGCCTAAGTTGAGCATCTGCAGCCAGTTGAAAATTCGGTTACTGCCGCCTGGATCGGGATGACTCAGTATTTTGTGGGGCGGATGGACTTCGATCACATCCATGATGCCGAACATTTCTGCAAACCCCCGGTCCGCCTGGCCGTCCAGGTCCCGATCCGCGAGCAGCTGAATGATGTTGGGGTGGTTTTCCTGAACTAGTTTTTCGCTGCCATCGTCCCAGAGGGCGAGCCGCTCGATTTGGGCCGCCGGGTCATGGTGGGCAGTGGGCGCACCTGAATCCTGGGTCCTGGGATGGCGAACCATCGGAAAGGCGTTCTGGTGGTTTACGCTGCCTGGGCTGCCGGTGAGCTCAATCCCTACACAGGTCCCCAACCGATGTTCCGCATGTAGCCGTTTCAGGTGGGGGGTGTAGCTGGACAGCCGATTGTGTTCGGTGCAAGGGGCAAACTCCAGATGCTCGCAGAGCAGGTTTAATACCCGACCGTACTGGCTGGCGGTGTTGTCTCCCGAGGGACTGCTGTGGCCGTGGAAGTCCGCGCTCACCCAACCTGGCGTCTCGACCGACCGCACCAGAGTCGCCTCAATGAGTGTCGTGATTCCCCGCTCAACCTTGATTCGCTGCAAGACGGCGTCGTACTCAGGTCCGCGGCTGACGAGGACATCATAGTTGCCCGCCGCAATCTCGTGGCGAAAACTCCCATTTGCGGAATAGTAAAGGTTCTTGACGGCGTGCTCCCCGCTGTCGGGCCCGAAGTCGGGATCGGGTGTTTCTTCGGACCCAAGAAACTGAATCTTGCATGGGATGGGTCCGCCGCCAGCGTCGGTAATGCGACCCTCAACGTACCCAGGGAGTTGCATCCGAACGGGAATGGTACCGCCATCTTCTGCGACAATCTGAAACGTTTGGCTTCCCCGGGGAGCCGACTCAACGGTGACGTCGTATTTCCCCGCTGGGATGCGACACGGCAGCGTGCCGTCCTTGAGGGTCCTGCCCCAGGCATAACGGTCGTCAGCTTTCGACAATGTGATTTCTGCCGCTACGACCGGTCCCGCACGGTCCTTGACATCGAAAATCACCTGATGATTCGTTGTACCCGCCAGTTGGTTGGCCACTGCTCGCACATCAATCAAGTTTTTGCCGGGATAAATCCGTCGCACCAGTTTATACTGCTCCCCCGGTGCCAGCTGGACGCTTGTTCCATCGCTCTTGGAATACCGAACCATCGAACCAACTTTTCGCTCTGGTGGACCCTGCTCAATCGTGCGCCGCTCAGCGACAATGCCGTACGCTTGGCCAAACCATTTGTCGTACCACCAGGCAAGGTTGGTAGCAGAATCCGCGCCGTACTCGAAGGTCCGATCCGCACACACTCGATCGACAAGTTCAACGTCAACTGACTCATTGCGACCATTACTAAACGTTGATGTCACCACCAGGAACGGCTCGCCGTCGGTGAGACGATAGGTGACGATCAGAGTCGGCACATCGTCGGCTGGCAAAGACCGGCAAGTGAGTTCGACCACTTCACCACGAAGCGACACTACATTCATTCGCTCGTCGCTGCTTGTAGTGAGAGGAGTATCTACGTCTGATTTGGCTTGGTCGAATCGCAAGGCAACCTTCGCTGCGCCGGGATAATACGCAGTCAGCTGATCGCTCTGATCGTCGTTGACCGTCAGATCGATTAGGGCGCCGCCAACGTCCCGCACTCTGTAGTTGGCATTTCGTCCGGCTATCGGGTTGGCGACGACCGCCGTGATGCGGTCGTTCCGTAGGACGAAGTCGCCGTAGATGCAGTCCACTTCCTTGCCACGGGGTCCGAATCGGTCCCATGTCTCCTCGGTGAGCGTGACTAGGTGAGCAGCCAGTAGGAGTTTGGTCGTGCACAGTAGGCTGAGAAAGATGACGGTTCGCATTGGGACGTTGACCATTCAATTCGCTCAAGTACCGAGCGCTGCATGAACCGGTGATAATCGCTCTGTTGAGTCTACCTCAAGCACCTTTCTACGGCGCTGCTCGCCATGATAGCCGGTTGCAGCGGGTCAGGAGAACCCACCGGACAAGCGACCCCTTCGGGGTTTTTGGGGAACGCCACTCGCTCCGTACCCGGGTTTACTTGCGGGCAAACACTGACCGAGGGCCTGCAAGCCTATTGGCCGCTGGATGGCAACGGTGTCGATCAGGTTGGGGGTATCAATCTGACCGCGTCGGGCGACGCCGGGTTTGACGGGTTTGCCCCTCTCGTTGGTCCAGCCGCGGCCCAGACGTTCGAGACACCTGCTGTCCCCAGAGCCGGTTGGGTATCGGCCAACGGGCACGGTAGTTCCTTTAACGTCACCAACGAGTACACCGTTTCTTCCTGGTATCGCCTGGACGTCATGGGAAGCGCTGGAGAAAAGAGCGCGTTTCGCCAACTTCATATGGAGCCCCCCGGTCTGAACGCGATACTCGAACAGACGTGGGGATGGTTTAGTCCTGACGCTCCGACGACGTACAACCATCGAGCCGTGGGCAATGACGGGGCGCAATCTCAATCCAACGTGTCCCTTGTCCACGGACTTGCTGGTTTGGAATCACGTGGTCCAACGCGCGGACAGCGTCGGGAATGTGACGTTCTGGCATCAAAAGGAAGGTGGCGTACAAGCGGGCATTGATTATGACCTCCTGCAGGTTGACGGCGAAGCCGTTCTGGAAGGCACACTGGAAATTAGCCTGATCGATGGCTTCGAGCCGGCAAGGGGAGACGTCTTCGATATTCTTGAGTTCAACGAGGCGGTGTCTGGCGCGTTTGACGAGATCGTCTTGCCCCAACTGGGCCGCACGCTGAGTTGGGACGCTTCCGGTCTGTATACGATGGGGACCGTATCCGTAGTGCCCGAACCTGCTGGCGTGTTTTTGGTGGCAGTAGGGCTCTTATTGTTCACCAGAGTTCCGGTCGGAAGTCTTGGCTTCCGCTACCAGATAAAACAAACTAGCGGCGGTCTAACAAGACCGGCGATGCAAAGCAACCAGCAGTGCGGCCAGCACGGCGAGCACGCAGGTCGCCGGCTCCGGTACGGTTGCCAACAAACCTGGTTGGTCCCAATTGAACAACACTTTGTTGAGCTCGGCCGCCCCTACGGCCGTTCCGGCATCCGGACGCTGATTGACCCAGTCTGCCGGCAAATCCGCGCCGTCCTTATCCCAGTTGAACAACACCAAGTTGAGGTCATTTGCCTCCCAAACGCCGCTGTTGTCAAAGTCGGTGAAACTGCTACCACCGGTGGTCGTGATGAACAACATCGGTGGCGCCGCCGGCAGCGGTTCCTCGAAAGGGACCGCGAGGCCATCGCCGTCGATCATGCAGCACGTAACCGCTTCGTTGAGGTGGGAATACCATTGGGTAAGGTTTTCTCCGTCCGGTAAGGGGGCCGTATGGGCGGGTCCTAGCGTCAAAATAACCGTCTCTTGTGTCGTGTCCGAGATATTGTCCTGGATGTATTGGAGTAACGTGTTGCCCGATTCGGTGGAGTCATAGTTCTGCACCAGTGGTTCCCGCAACGAATAAGGGAGTGGCCCCCAAGGATCGTCAAACGGCACGACGATGTTGGGGTTCCAATTGATGAGCGTGGCCGTCGCTGGGTCCCCCGTGTCGTAGCCTCCAAAATTGAGCTGATTAGGAGGATTGCCCAAAAGTTTATCGAACCCACCTTCGATGAGGACGTCGGGCGTATCGGGCGCGGGACCGATGGCGACGTTCCAGGTTAAGTCGTCGACGGTGTTCACGTTCGCAGGCGGCCAGTTGGCCATATTCACGCCTCCCACCTCATTGAAGTGATCCGTACGGCCGGGCGGGTTTTGCCCTTCGGGGGCATAGGTCATCCGCAGGGTCACTTCCGTGATCGAATGGCCTGCTGGCAGCACGGGCAGCTCAAACTCCAAGAAGCCGGCCCTTCCGCCAATAGCGGTATTCACTTGCCCACGCAACGCGTTGCCGGCCCAACCAGTTCTGATTCGATCGCGGTTTTCGTCCGTCTCCATTACCGTGTTCGTATTACGGCCTCCCGGGTCGTCTGGAAAACGTGGATCGCCATCGTTAATCGAATTGGTCCTGATCGGGATGACCTCAAACTCGTCGGCAGTGGCGGATGTAACCGGCAAATTCGCGACGAGAAGCGATGCCAACAGCGCGTGTATCGTTCTGCGACTCATCAACTTTACCTCCATTGGAAAACCGAATCGCACCGGGTGAGCCGGTGCGATTCGGACATTGACTTGGACCGTATCAACTACGGCGACGCATGAAAATTGCCACGCTCGCCAGTGCCAAAAGAACTAGCGATGTGGGCTCGGGAATCGAGGGGAGGTCTTCTCCGCTTCGGCCCCCGCCGTGAATGCGCCTTATTGCGGCGTCACTTAACGCAGCGTTGAAGATGCCAACTTCGTCGGTGAACAACGAACCCAAGAGGTCACCGTCATCCGGAGCCCCATGATTGTTGTCGGCTTTTTGCTCCAAGCGGCCCAATTCAATCGAATTCCCATCCCAAGCGCTGCCGATGCCGTTGTAGTCCGCAAGCACGGCATTGTGGATCTCCGTCAAGCCGCCGGTCTGGCCCCCGATAAATAACTGGTGGGTGCCGTCCGTCTGTACTCGCGTGGCCACGAAATACCAGTCGCTCATGCTCGGCGAACCGTCACAATCTCCCGTGCCACCGCTGCAGGGGGCTCCGCCGATCGACGCAGGAATGTTGTTCATAGCCAGGCCGGCGCTCTTGGTGATTTTCGCGGTGCGTAACCCGAACGAATCCTCGTAGGAGGCCCCTGCGAAGGCTTCATTGCCATCGTCGGGATTGTAGAACATGAAGTCCCGCGGTCCGGTGCCAACCGGCCACTTTTCGCCGCGTAGATCGTTGCGCGCGTTTCCGTCCCTGAGCTTGTACCAAGCCGTTATCGTGTACTCGTTGGTAATGCCGAAGTCGGCCGCTCCACCTAGCACACGAGAGGCCCCGGAATTGCTCCCGTCAGTGAGCGACGCATCGGACCGGAGCTGCCCACCACCTGGGACGACACCACCTGGCTCGGTGGTAACTTTATTAAAACCGGTCATATGATTGGAGCCGATCCAATCGTTGAAGTCGTCATCCAGTGGGTAGTACGACTGCAAGCGTGGATCGTTGGGAACAATATCCGCTGGGGCGACACGTGCCCAACAGATGAGCGTTACCATGGTTGCCGCAATTACCGCACACCCCTTCCACTTCTCGATGATGCGTTTTCGTGGGTCCACTTTACAAACAAATCTCATTTGAATTCCCCCCTTTTAATAAGGAACAACTAGGCAAGAGACAAAAAAATGACGCTTTGAACCTTTCTCTTGTACGCTAAGTTTGGTAACCGTCCACGCGCCCCGCTCAACAAGAACTAGCGTGCTAGGACGGCGACCCTAGTGCCACGTCGACGTTCCGACACACTCTCGAGAAACTTGTCGTCAATATCCCCCCTTTTGGATTGCACATGCGACCGTTGATACCGGTTCTCCGACGTACAAAATCAAAAAAACCTTCACTACGAGGCAGCGATGTGCTTGCGTTGTCCGCGACGGCAAAAAAAACGCCACGCCTCTCTGCCGCTCTTGCGGCATAAAGGTATAGCGTTTTAGTACCCTTTCAGTGACGTTGCTCCACCGGTTACCCGGCGAGATCTCCTCGGCCTACGTTGTACACTCCAGCGGCTGAACAGCTGTATCGAGGCTACAGTCTACATGTCCGCCTCCGGGATTACAAGCCATTGGGTTCCAAACTTTTGCAGAAATCTCGGGATTGCTGCAACCTATTGACAGGTAAGGACATACGTCACCGTTGACGTAAACACTCGCCTATTACCGCAAAATCCGGTTGGATTTCCGTCATGCTGCCACCTTTTGGGCCATGCTGAGGAGTTTTTCCGGGAAGTCGGGCATGGCGATGAGAGGCTTGAGTTTCGAGGGGATCTTCTCGGGAAC
>Ga0310121_10005268_pt1 | contig 11175 bp, 12 predicted proteins | sample CB27_Tmax_986_MG_FD_203504 | JGI IMG/M metagenome (GOLD analysis project Ga0310121, IMG submission 203504) | Marine microbial communities from Western Arctic Ocean, Canada - CB27_Tmax_986 | ecosystem: Environmental > Aquatic > Marine > Oceanic | place: Canada: Western Arctic Ocean | collected...
CCAGCCATCGCAAACATTCCAGCCATCGCAAACATTCCAGCCATCGCAAACATTCCAGCCATCGCAAACATTCCAGCCATCGCAAACATTCCAGCCATCGCAAACATTCCAGCCATCGCCTTTCATTGCCCATCGCACACTTCCCGCACCACAGCTTAATGATCAATGTACATTAGTGAAACAATGTAATACTTTTTGTTGCATAAGTTGGCTTATTCTTTTCGGTTTCATAGCATTGTATGGACTTTCACGGAGTTTTATTGCGTTTAGACAACTAAGAGAGATTTCTGAAGATATTTCTCAGAACGCCGAGGAAGAGAGGATACAACCCACACCATTAATTGCGATGGTTGATATACAAGAGGATGAGAGTGTACAATTGAGAGAACATGATTCTATGCGTGTGGCGATTCCTTCTTCGCCAAAATAATAAGTTTTTTAATATTGAAAGCAATATTAAAAAATTAAACACTCTTATTCCTTATTAAATTTAGCTGGTCGCGACCACCTTCTTCACAGCCTTGGCGAAGTGCGGGCTCATGTAACGCTGAAGATTAAAGTAGGTAAGCTCGTCGTCCTTGGTAAGCTTGAGAAGCTTGCGGAGCTTGGCATCAGCAAGGATGCGACGTCCATTCTTCGGGTCCTGAAGCTTGTGGGCCCGGATGTACGTGTTGATCTCGCGAGTCACCTGAGTACGCGCCATCTCAGTGCCGTGCTCCTTTCCGAGGAAGGCAGCCAGTTCCTTGCTAATCTTCGTCGGCTTCACGAAACCACTTGGTGCGCGGGTTCCTGACTTTGTGCTACGTTTCTTGCTTGCCTTGTGAGCAGCGCGGAGCTCGCGGTCCGCACGCTTCTGAAGTGCGCGGACCTGACCCGTAATATTGGTCAGCTGACTGCGCAGGCTAGTGAGCTGCCCCAGAACCTGCACGAAGGCATCTGAGAGCGTGGACTCGTCCTTGGCAGCAGACTTGGCAGCAGGCTTGGCAGCAGGCTTGGCAGCCGGGGTAGGTGCTGGGGTGGGTGCCGGCGTTGGTGTTGCGGCAGCGACCTTCTTTGCGTTTTTTGGAACTTTGGTGGCTTTGGTAGTCTTCTTAGACTTGCGGGGGGCGGAGGTCTTCTTAGCTTTGGTAACCATTATACCATATGATTATAGGTATTTTTTAAGCTTATTTCAACATAATATATTATTATTATTATTTTAAAACGTTATTACATCACAAATTAGTGTTATAAGTTGCCGATTGGTATAATTCGGGGCGTGCCTCTGCGGCTTCTTTACTGACTAGTGTGAGGGCGGTCAGTATATACAGAGCCCCTAAAGTTTTAGAGTCTCTATCTATACCTTTGACGACAAAATTATTCAGTATAAGAAGTATCTTCTTTTTCAGTTTTAGGATGGGCAAATCAATATTGTTAATGTTTAATCCTATAAATGGATTACCCGTGGGCGGGCAAATATTTCGCTTCACAATAGGAGATATATTTGCCCTATAGCACCAAATATCCACAAGCTCACGAACAAATCTAATTAATCGAAGGCGATTTAAGGATAAAAACCAGCGATAATCACTATTGTTTCCTAATTCGTCAATGCGCTGAAAAACAGAAACGGCAAATAAGATTATTTTTTTTTCGGGTGATAACCCTGCCAGACTATCCTCAAGCTCTATTTTAATCTTATCATTGAATAGTTTTGATAACCGAATAATAGTATTAATATTCTGAATACAATATACCGGTATATTTGACCGATTATAAGGATTCTTTGGAGATCCATCAGTTTTGCTTATTAAATTATAAAGGGAACAAATGTCAAAGCCGTATATAAATTTGTCATTATCTATATAACTATAAAACTGGTGGCGCGGTAGTTTAGTTAGCTTATGCAAAGTAACAAAGTCTGTATTATTCACACATTTTGAATAGTTTAATACTGCAGGTCCCCGTAAACGATTATACTTTCTTCGTATAAAACCACGCCACAAACCCTGAATACTTTTGGCATAGAATGAAAATTTCAAAAAGTTATACAAACGAAAGATAAGTTGACTCTTATTACCAGAACGCTTCTGCTTATAATACTTACATATCTGCTTCAATTGTCTTACATTAAAATTCAAAGAAGCTAATAAATTATATTCAGAAAAATCTGGGATTTGAAATTCTTCCTTTGAAATTTTATTTTTTTTTCTACAGGTGTCCTTAGGGACAGGTTCATATAATATATTTTTAAAATAGCTATGGGGTGATTTTACACTACTCATATATATATATCTACGGAAAATTTGTTTAATTCTTTTAAACATCTTTATTTTTTTTATCACCATATCATGTATATTATTTTTAAAATATTTTTAAAAAAATTGATTTAAACAATTATGACTATTTAGTTTAAGTAAGCATGGCAACTCCACAAGAACTCATCACGAAAGCAAAGGACTTCAAGTCTACCGACGTCACCTATGGTGCTCCTAAGGTTAATAAGAAAGGCGGGAAGAGCATTGCTGTTCTTCTAAAGGGTGCGCGACCTGTTATTCAGTTTCCTCTCATGTTTACATGGGGTGTGAATGCTTGGGATTCTGACGATGGATCATATAAGAAGTATGATATGAACCTTAATTGGAGCACAAAGGATACAGGTTGCTCCGAGGGGCTATTTTATAATGCGATGCAGGGACTTCAGACAAAGATTCTGGAAGATGCTGTAAAGAATCGTAAGGGGTGGTTTGGCAAGAGCAAACTTAGCATGGAAGTAGCTGAAGCGCTCATGTACCCGATCCTAAAGTATCCCAAGGACAAGGTGACAGGTGAACCTAATATGGATGCTAATCCTAGTATGAAGCTTAAGCTGCAGAAGGTTTGGGGGACGGAAGATACTTTCAAGCTTGAACTTTATGATATGACGAGGAAGGCGCTTTATCTGGGAGAGCCGCAGGATCCTAATTGGGAAAATTCGAGTCATCCCGAGGAACTGATTCCGAAGCGCAGCCATGTGAAGGGATTGATGGAATGTACGGGGCTCTGGTTTGCTGGCGGCAAGTTCGGTATTGGCTGGAAGCTTGTGCAGGCGCAGGTGCGTGCACCAGTCACGATCAAGGGATTCTGTCTTCTGGATGACTCGGATGACGATGAAGCTGTGGCCGTGCTAGATGCAGCAGACAAGCAGCCAAACTTTGCCGTTGATAGCGATCATTCCGATGATACACCAAAGCCTAAGAAGAAGAAGAAGAAGGTTGTGCGGAAGAAGAAGGTGGCTGCTGCTGAGTAAGTAAATTCATATTAAATTCTATAATTTTTTAATATAAATTAATTCTCAAGTGGATATCGCCACGACAACTCGTGCTATACATATCATCAGGATCAATCTGCATCACTCCCTTATTATACAACATGTAATATTGCTGTTTTTTTATTTTTAATTCCGAAGCAGGAATTTCAAAAACTTTTGCGCCTAATGTAACCATTAACTTCTCTCGATTTAATATCTCAGAAATGGTGCTTTTGATAGTAACATATAAATTATTATTATCATCGAGGATGATATGATCCTCTAATTCAGGAATACAATTAACGATTATGTCTTTTCCGGATGCATCGTAACAAAGTTCATGATGCCATAATGGAACATAAAATGTTTGATTATCTAGTGTTAATTTGTAAATTGTATCATCTAACATATTATCAATAGTTGGATTTAATACTACAATGCAATCCGATACCATCTTTTTTTTTATAATTTCACGCATTCTCTCTAACCACTCATCTGAGATTGAGAAAAGCGACTTATGTTTCATAAGAAAATCATATATCTCAAGGCTCTTCTCTTTAGTAAGTGCGCCAAAAATTTTAATAGGGATTTTTTTGTAATTCAATAAAAGTGTGCGAATAGTCGTTTGAAGAAAAATATCTTCCCACTTATTTTCTGTTTTTAAAAATGATAAACATCGTTCAATAATTTCTCTCAGCGTCGTAGGGACATTTTCAATTGTTATCTTTTTGTGCTTCTGCAGAAATGCATACGCCTCGCCCAGGTTCTGAAACTTATCTTTCGCACCTTCCTCTTTGTTCTTATCAGGATGCCATCGTAATGCCTTTTTATAATATGCCTTGCGTAATTCCTTTTCTGTAAATGGATCATTTAAATCTAAGATACATATGGCCTTTTTAAAGTCCATGTATGGTCTTACATAAGTAAATCATAAAATTCTCTAAATGATAAATAGGTCTATAATTGTTATTAAAGTATTTTAAAAAAATATGTAATTTAACGAAAATTTGACAAATATTATCTTTTGTTATTTTACCTTCATTTATATAGTGGTCCATGATATACCAGATGCTCTCCACGATGTTTATATTATAAATAAATAAATCATATAAGGTCTCGCGAAATTCTAGGAAGTTTAATTCTGTATACTTGTCTATTTGCCTTATAATGCGATTACTTATCATTTTATAAGGACACATCAGTCGATCAATGCCTATATGAAGGCTTTTAATATTTTCTATATCCATAAGCTTTATATTTGTTAGCTTATTTTTAGTACAGCGAGCATACATTTTTTTCGATGGGCGGCGCAAGGGAACTATGGACGCCCTATCAAGAATATCTAATGGAATAAAACTTACATGCTCTGTTAATAATATATATACCAAATGGATATTCTTATGAACTAATGTTTGCATATAGCTATAAAATACATCAAGCAATTCACTATGGATCTTATGAAAATTCTTGCAAATAATTATGCCCGTATGCTTAGGTCTTGTCGATATAATATCAAGTATATGATAATATAGGTCATTCCATAAAGCCTTGGCATTACAACCTAGCAAATTCATATCAATTTCAAAATGAATATCGCTGATTTTGATATTATAGTTCTTTTTGTTGCCTTTTCCTGTCGCTATGTTCATCTTTCTCTCGTATTTTAATTCTGTTGGGCTATATTTGCTAATATTATAAAGCGCTTGGGTATATTTACCTACAGCGGCTGGACCATACAAAATCAGATGGCGAAACTCATGCATATTGTCAGGAAAATATGTTGAATGTTTCTTTGCTAAGGAAGGATGCAGATTTATTTTATTGACACTGCGTATATATTCCTCAAAATGTGTTTCTAAAAACTTCATTGTTACTATTATTTTCTTTATCTTTATTTAAATAATAATACAATAATTATTTCATGTCAGATGCTGCCTATGCACAAATTCTAGCAAAGTTGCTTTCTCTCGAAAATAATTATCCAAATATCTGTCGCATGTGGAAGTATTATCTTACAGAGAAAAAACAAGGGTATATTCGCTCGCTGCAACATTGCGCACGCGTTATATCCAGTTTGGAAAATGATAATATCCAAGGGAATATCGATCAAAACATTGTCTTTCTTTGCATCATGATGCATAATAACTTGTTATAATAGTAATGACTTAAACCTATGTCAGATATCAAATATAACTCAATGTATTTAGCTATTAGTCCAATACAATTTGATATACATTATGTTATGTTATCAGATAAGACAAAAAATAATGTCATGGAAAATGGAGATTTTTACAGAGTCTATTACTCGGATCATCTCTGCAATTCAAATGGATTATACATATATTTTACTCTAAAAAATGCTATTATTGAAAAATATTTTAATAAAATCAAATGCAGTTTTAATTATGATGGTAATAAGAATGTCATAAAAAATTTAAAAATGATTGAGAAAAAGATCTTGAGAAAATCTTCTCTCACACATAAACATATATATAGGATTGAAGAACAATTAACAAACCAATATATTAAGATTTTTACAGACAAAAACATTGAGTATGGGAAAAATGCAAAACTAGAATTGGTATTAAAAATATCTGGAATATGGAGTGATTTTACATCTTGCGGCGTCACTTTCCGTTTCTATCTTACTAACCATCAGTTATAAATTTAATGAGAACTACATATAATAATCCCGTATAAAGTAGCGTCAATGCACCCAATACAATAAATCCAGGGTCCATCGCTTCCTCGATATATTTCATCAGAGGGAGAGAATGCGAACCGCCGCGAATCATTTTCTTTGTATAGACATATAGCAACGCAACTTGTGTCATCGCAAAACTAAAGGCGGCTGCATTATATCGTGCTAACATTGGCGGCAAATTACCCGACGCATCTTTGTCCGACATTATATCCTTATGTGATGAATACAAAAGAATCAATAAAACAAGTTGAAAGATTAAGAAAATGGGTGGAAGCGAATTGCTCATTACTTCAGCAATGAGAGATCTCAACCCCTCATTTTTACCTCTGTTTCTTATTGAAACACTTCTAATTATAACAAATCCTTGTATCAATACAGAGAAAATTAAGGCGCCATATGCCATTGTTTGGGCTCCCTTATAAGGAAGAAGAAACATTATAAATGCACATAATGAAATTAAATTAGAGCTCATCATCGTGAATTTAATTCCTGGGCTACATGGCGGGTTACATGGCGCCTTCTTCGTCTCAGTCACTTTACTTTCACTCATATATAAATTACCTATTTTTTTAATTGATCTATTTGATTCTGTAAATCATGGATTTTAGATACTAAAATTGGAATTATCTCTAAATAATTCACAGCTTTGGTGCTGCCTCCATTTATTACTAAATTAGGAAACAAAGTTTCCATATCTTGAGCTAAAAATCCATAATGTAGCGCCTCCGGATTTTGCTTAAAGTTGTATTGTTTAGGCGCCAATTTATCTAGATTTTGAATACTCGTGGGATCTATGCACTCAATATTAGATTTTAATATCGCATCCGAATCAACAATCAACATATTGGAACGCAAAGTATTCTTTATTCGAACGTTTAAATTTTCATATTTCGGTTTTAGTTGAAGCTCATTGCCTCTTCTCTCAAATACTCCCCCCGATTGAGGACGTCTTCTCTCTCGTGATGTCATATTATATATTAAATCACCAAAAATAAAATATCCTTTTTTTATATTAATGAGCAACTTTAATGTACAACAAACACATCCTATAATACCAAGGCAACAAACTTATGTTCTTTTTCAAAAAATCATCTCCTTCCACTCCTATGATAGAGATATCAAGAAATGGCCCAATTCTAATTTCTTCGAGATTGACCTCCCACAATCACTCATCAACTTACAATCCATGCGCTTAGTGCAAATCACTTTGCCAAATAATCAATACGTTTTCACTAATACTTATCAAAATACTAAATTACAATTCCGAGTCACAATGGGAGTGGGTTCACCTATTGCTGGTGATACTGGAGAATTCATTATTGAAATTTCTGAGGGCACATACACAACCACGCAGCTCGTGCAAGAAATAACAAATAAAATGAATATTGCTGTGCAAACCACCGCAAGCGATATCTCTGGCGCATGGCCCGGTGCAGTCGGATATGAACACTTTTTATGCAAATATAATGAAATCACAAATACATTCTGGTTTGGAAACGACCGGGATCTATTTACGCTGCAGTTCGATGAAAACCCAGGATACAATCCACTTCCTTGTAGGCAGCCTGAAGTATGGAATCACTATACCAAATGGGGATTACCTTTCTATCTCGGATATGAAAAAAAGAGTTATCCTTCAGTACAAAGTAGTGATCCGAGTGGCTTTGGTTTTGACTATGAATCTTATAAGTGGTTGGATGGATCAGGCGTTTATGTAGTTAAAGACCCTTCCTGCAACTTGGACATCTTTGGAGAAGAAGCTATCTACATGGAGGCCGATAAATATAATTCTCTCGATGAATTAGAACCATATTCACACAATACCATGGGGCTCTTTAATAATGACTACGCTGGTAAAGTAAATAGCGCTTTTGCTAAAATTCCTATCAATCATGCCGGCGCATACGCTGTATACGGAGACAGCACCAATTTCTATCTCATGAATGTCTCTCAGTTCTCTCCACCCATCGATAGAATCATGCGTCTAAGATTTAAATTTAGATACCACGACGGCAGATTGGTAGACTTCAAGTGTCTACCCTTCAATTTCTCAATTGAGTTTAATATGTTGAGAGATGAACCCGATAGAAAAATGAAAGTACGCATCCCCGCTTTCTACAATTATTCTACATAATGTTGACTATTATATCCTAAATATCATACTCAACATTTATAGCACGGAAGATATCGTCAAGATCATCTGACTTCCAATTTAAATCCTTCGGCATTTTGAAAAATCGAGGCTTTTTCATACCCTCCGCCTTATAGAATAAATAAGGACCCCACTTCCCACGCCGCACAGATAAATCTTCTCTCAATATTCTCAACACATTCGGGTTGGCCGATTTCTTACCCGAGAGAATATCCACCACATGCGCCAGCTCCAACTCCTCCAGCGATTTTTTTAACCCCTTGATAGAATAATTTTTCCCATTATGCACAATATACAATCCATACTTTCCGTCGCGCACAAGTACATCGTGCCCCTTATATTCTCCCAACGTTTTCCCTTTCTTTGTTTTATTTTCAATGATATCTGCTAGATTATACCCCCCTTCTCTCAATTTTGTCATATCGATATCCTTTTTAACCGAGAGAAATGAGGTTTCGCCATCCTTCTCTCTCTTGATCACAGGACCATACTTTGCAATCATATACACATGATCATCATCTATACGTATCATCTCTTTCTTCTCACCCTTAATTTTCTCTGAGAGAATATTTATACAACCATTCCCTTCACGACATAAAGTATGCCACACCTTCTCTCCATTTGCTATCTTGTCTAAATTATCTTCCATCTTTTTCGTATATTCATAACTAAATAAGGGATCAAAATGCTTCAGCAAAAACTCCAATACCAAGACACCCAATGGCTGGATCACCAACTTATTTCTCTCACCACCAAATGTTCGCTTCCTCAACGTCTCCTCAATTATATCATCGACCAATTCAAAATCTATGCAATCCAACACCTTCCCTTTAACATCTTGCTTCTGCACATATAAACGATCCTGAATCTTCGAAATTAAACTCGAAAAGGTTGAAGGACGACCGATGCCCTTCGCTTCTAATACTTGAACCAGTTTCGCTTCCGTATAATGACTCTTCAACTCTTTTAGAGAGAACTTACAACTTATCTTTGAATAATCAAGAATAATGCCAGCCGCTAAGGACTGCATATAGTTGTAGAGAGGATTTTTTTTTATATATCCACCTACCGCCTTCCATCCAGGAAATTCAACCTGTTCCGTTCTATAGAAATATTGATGTTTCTGTGGAGCTGAAACCGATGCCCGGAGAGAATAATATATCGCCGGCGCCATACAACTCTCTAAAGTATTACGCCTTATTAAACCATATAATCTCTTCTCTCGTCTATGCATACTATCAGGTAACGCCTTCACCTTTATCTTCGTTGGACGAATTGCCTCATGCGCCTCCTGTGCATTCCCTTTCCCCTTACGCACCGACAAAGTCGCAATTGATGGCAGTATATAACTCTTACCATATTCTTTCTCAATATATGTCCCCGCCATCGAGAGAAACACCGCACTATACGTCTTGCTATCCGTTCTCATATAAGTGATATATCCACCCTCATATAACTTTTGTGCACTTCTCATCGTCTGTTTCGGAGAGAAATGGAGTTCGTTACTTGCCTTTTGTTGCAGCGTACTCGTCGTAAAAGGTTTGGGCTGTTTCTTTGTTGTCTTTTTGGGAACACTACACTTATAGACATGATCATAATTTACACTTTCCTCCAAAAACCCCTCCATTTTATCCTTATCTTCATAATTGTAATTTAAAGCAAAATCCAACTCCTTCTCTGTAAAAGTTCCTGTTGTATCATATTTCTTCTTCCCCGGCGACTTATTGATATCTTTCTGATTATCATAAATCAAGCGTAGAGCAGGAGTCTGACATCGACCCGCCGAGAGAACGTTCTTCGTTGAATAACTAATATGACGCCACAACATCGGAGAGAGACGAAAACCTACAAGTAGATCCAACACTTGTCTCGCCTGCTGTGCATGCACTTTATCCATATCAAGGCGCGTTGGCACCGCAACTGCGTTTTTAATAGCCGCTGATGTAATCTCGTGAAAGATAATTCGCTTTGTTGTCGCAATAGGTAAATTAAAGACTTGGCAAATATGCCATGCAATCGCTTCGCCTTCACGATCATCATCCGTCGCCAAAATAACTTCACTCGCACCTCGCAATACTCGCCGCAAATTAACAATATATTTACTCTTTTCAGAGAGAAGCTTAAAGCTGGGTGTAAAATCATTCTTAATAGCTATCCCTTTTAAACCATCTTTAATGCCACGTATATGCCCGAAACTTGCAACACATTTATATCCAGGTCCTAAAAACCCCTCAATCTTCTTACATTTTGCTGGAGATTCTACAACTACAACAATCTTTCCCATTACTTTAATAATATGGATATTTATCTATATTATTTCAATTTTCATTTAAGTGAAGAGCCTTATACTTTTCCCACGTTAGTTTAGCTTTTGAATTCTTCTTCTTCTTTTTCTTTTTCCTATTTTTTTTCTTGTTCCGACGTTTGTCTTTTAATTCCCTTTTCTCATTACGGCGTAAGGTACTATCTATATATAACTTCTTCAATAATGTACCGACCTCAAAAGATCCCTCATGCTGATCCAATTGGCCATCTTCAATTCGCTTTAATATTGTTAATAACATCGCAAGTATTTGAAGATTCAACTCATCCTTAACCAAACGATTAAACAGGTTTGTATAGTTATTAAAAAGAAATTGACATTGCGTTCGAACTATATTTAAAAATTGGGTTTTGTTTGTTTCTGCTAATCTTGAGTACTGCCGTTTCAAAGATAAATAGGTATTTACCTCTTTCCGAATGAGAGAACTATGCTTTAATGTGCGTATTTTATCTGTTGTTTCTTCAACATTATTTTCCGAAATCATTTTTTGCAGATGGAGGCGTTGAGTTTTATCCATTATATTTTCTATTTAGAAGTTACTTTTTAACTATTTATTTTCTATGGTTATATTAATGAGCGGGACTTCAAATAAGTCACCTATACCCAAGTTCACAGCACCTCCCATAAAACATTATGGCTCTATTCATGGAGGTTCACCTGAAGATCAAGCTTTTGCACGCATTCAAGCGCGAAATACAAAACAAATCGCCATGAATAATGCACATAAA
>Ga0310121_10005269_pt1 | contig 11174 bp, 6 predicted proteins | sample CB27_Tmax_986_MG_FD_203504 | JGI IMG/M metagenome (GOLD analysis project Ga0310121, IMG submission 203504) | Marine microbial communities from Western Arctic Ocean, Canada - CB27_Tmax_986 | ecosystem: Environmental > Aquatic > Marine > Oceanic | place: Canada: Western Arctic Ocean | collected...
CTCGTCACACATCACCCCATTCTAAGGCAACGACGCCACAAGACCCAGCCAGACACGTTGGCGGCACACTGTTTTGGTCGGTTCCTACCGTAATCCGCGGCGTCGTGAAACACTCATATCGGAGATCATTCTATAATTTTTGTTTGACCTATCGATGTAGAATCGGCACAAATTCGCTGATGGACAGGCCAAACCCTTCGAGCGCCGTGGGGTGGAAGGGGTGATCGGTGAGCAGTCTCAGTTTTCGGATGCCCAAGTCGCGCAGGATCTGACAGCCGATGCCGTACGCCCCCTTGTTGGCAGGCGGCGTGACACCGGGCGTGGCCCGGTCGATGCCGATCCCCGGCCGATCGTCCTCTTCGGACAGCGAGGTCGGGGTTTGCAGGCGTTTGAGCAGCCCGGCGCCCCCGCCTTCATGGCGCAAGTAGATCAGGGCGCCGCGGCCTTGGCGGGCGATCATGGTTAGTGCGGTGCGTAGTGCTCTACCGGATGGTTGGGCCAGATCGCCGAACACATCGCCAAGCAGGTTTTGACGGTGCATCCGCACGAGTACGGGCTCATCCACGTTGACCGAATGACCTGCGGCGTCGAGCCTGCCGATTTCGCCGCAGACGAGGGCGATGTGCGGCAGCGGATCGACTATCGAGTGATACGCGATCAACTCGAATCGGCCCAGCTCGGTGTCGAGGGAAAGTTGATCGGTTCTCCGCACCAGGTTTTCCCGCTCGATCCTGTGGTGAACGATATCTGCGACGGAGCACATGCGAAGATTGTTCTCCGCACAGAGCCGTTCGAGTTCCGGTCGGCGGGCCATGGTGCCGTCGGGCCTCATCACCTCGATGATGACCGCCGCTGCGCGCAGGTCGGCGAGCTTGCACAGGTCGATTGACCCTTCCGTCTGGCCGGCTCGGACGAGGCAGCCCCCGTCACGGGCCCGCAGCGGCTGGATATGACCGGGCCGGGCCAGGTCGTCCGCCATCGTGGCCGGATCGGCCAACATGTTGATCGTCTGGGCGCGATCGGCGGCGGACACACCCGTCGTGATGCCGAACCGTGCGTGTGCATCGACGCTGATGGTGCAGGCCGTACCACGCTGGGCCGTGTTGATCCGTGCCTGCGGCTCCAGTTGCAGACGATCGCAGATTTTACCTGACAGCGATACACACAACATGCCCCGGCCCTCGCGCAGCATGAAGTTGATGATTTTCGGGGTGACGTGCTCGGCGGCACATACCAGATCGCCCTCGTTCTCACGTTGCTCGTCGTCGACCAACACGATCATTTTGCCGGCTCGCAGGTCTTCGAGAATGTTGCTGATCGGTGCCATAGCAAAAAATAAGTATCAAGCGTACGTCAACACGCAGGTCGCATGACAATGACATCACTTGAACGTGTCATTTTCCACTTACTTCATTGTTTCCAACTCTAGCTTGGGATATTCCACGGAATCTGCGGGTGCTCGGTCAACTTCGGCCTCGGTCCCGGAACTCTAGGCCCGAGTGGGCCACGATGCGAATCGCATCTCGGCGTGGAGGCATTCGCCTGGTTGCGTAAGCATCGTTTTGATGCCGATTTGCATCACCGTATTAGCCCCCAGAACACCCACTGCGTTTTCAGAAGGACGATTTCCAAAATAGGCTATTCCCTGGCCGGGGTCAAAGGTCAAGTTAAATCCACATGCCGAGGGCGACCTCATGGTTCTCGTCAATGCTACCGCCCATGCCGGAACATCTTCAGGGTACGATTAGGGGTCACGTTCTCGAACTCGAGATATTGGATTTTCCGAATGGGCTACGTCGCGAATAGCTTGGACCAGCAACAGGAACCGGGGATGACGGGCTGTGCGGATGTGGGTTTCGTCATCAGGTCGAGCGTGTAGTTTTTGGCCGAGCCCGGCAAATAGCCTGGCCGTCGTGGAATCAAATATCATTGCCAATGTTTGGTCGTGTCGATTCATTGTTGTCGGGTGACTGAAGGAGAGTGATATGTACCAAGAGAACTTCGTTTACGGTCAAGTGCTCGGTGCGGGGCTGCTGGCTGACATCGCCGCGCCGGACGGGCAAGGTCCATTTCCGGTCATCCTGTCCATGCACGGCGGGCGATGGATCCGGGGCGATAAGCGCGACCAGAGCGCCATCGACGTGCGCCAGTGGGCGGAATTTGGCTACTTCGCCATGAGCATCGACTATCGGCTGGTCACCTGCACGCCGGCACCGGCCTGCTACCAGGACGCACTCTGTGCCGTTCGCTGGGTACACGCGCATCGACAGCAATATCAACTGGACACGGCCCGAGTATTTCTCGTCGGCATGTCAGCCGGCGGCCATCTTGTCTCACTCGCCGCCACGCTGGGTGAAGGGCGGTTCGAGCGTAGCGGCGGATGGCTCGATCAGCCGCACACATTCACCGCGGCGATCAGCGTGTCGGGCGCCTACGAACTACGCAAATTAGATTGGGGCTCCGGCTGGATACCGACCGGTCAGCCGTGGGACGAGGCCCGCCGCTACGCATCACCGATCGAGCACGTGGCCGTCGACAATCGACCGCAGCTTATCCTGCACTCGGACGATGACCGCTCGGTCCCGATCAAGCAGGCGACCGACATGGTCGCAGCGCTCGAAAAAGCGGGCGCGCCTCACCAGTTCGTCCACTACACCGATCGGGGCCATATGCCCATCGACGACGAGATCATCGTCCAGATGCGTGCGTTTATCGATCGTGCGATGGCGTCGGCCTGACCTCTTCCATGCCCGCGCCGATGTAGGTCACCGCCATCGCATTGTGGAAGGTAGTAACAGGGTGGCATTGGGCGTACCAGGATACGTTATTGATTGGCACGTTCGATCTTTACCCTCATCCGATCGCGAAGATTTTTGGCATGATCGAAGCCGGGGCGAATCTGAATCGCTTGATCAAACTGTTCGAGCGCTTCGCGCCATCGTTGTTGCTTTGACAGGGCGACGCCCATCACAAAATAGCCAAGCTCTTCATCAGGCTCAATCTGCTGGAATCTTTCTGCCGGTTCGATCGCGAGTTCAGGCCTGTCCGATTCGATGTAAAGCTTGGCCAGGCGCAGCAGCAGGTCCGGTTGCTCCTCGGCCAATTCCAAAGCGCGGCGCACAAGAGTGATCGCCTCATCCTTTGCGTTGCGCTGGAATAGTTTGATTGCTCTCCGTTCCAACGCCTCGACGGCTGGCCAATCGACGTCTCGCAACGCTGGGGCCGACCCGTCACGGGTTGGCGCCGATATCAGTGATAACGCCGGGAATTGTTCGGCGTAATAACGCAGCCGGCCGAAATGCATCAGCACGCCGGTCAGATCGACTTCCATCGCCAGCCCGAAGCCGCGAAGATAATCGAGTACCGCGTAGGGGTCGTACGGGACAACAGTCCAGCGGTATGGTTGATCGAACATATAAACAAGATCGTTGTGCTGATCACTGATCACGCGCAGATGGCCGTAGGTGCGGCGTAGTGCGGTGTCGTCCATCACGACGCGCGCCAACAGCGAAAGTGGTCGCCTGATCTTGAGACGGCGCAGATCGGCCACGGCTCTCGGCTGCTGGTCGTATCGCCTTTCGATGTTGCTCAGGTCAATCGGACTTCGGCTGCCCACGAGGATGAAGTCATCCCCCCAGCCGCTGAACATCAGGGTGTGCGGGAACACGCTGACAAACGTGCTCACTGCCAGATCAGCGGCTTCGGGCGGCATCTGATAAGTCGGTAACCACTGCGTCATCATGCCCTGCGGGCTAAGGCGCGCGAGGACCTGCTCGTAATACTGCTTCGAATAGAGGCGATAGGTGCCCGCCTTCATCGGAGGAGGCGGCTCACTCGTGACCAGGTCGTAAACCCGATCTGTAACTTTTAGATAGTTGCGTCCGTCGTCATGGATGAAGCGCAGACGCGGGTCGAGGTGCACGTTCCGCGACGAGTAGCCGAACTCCGGCGCCGTCTCGAATACCTTGTCGTTCAGATCAACCGCGTCAATGTGCTCGATCGTGTCGTGACTGGCGATCGCCGACGCGGTGTTGCCGACACCGTAGCAGATCAGCAGCGCGTTACGCGGATGCTGCTGTGCCAGAAGCGGGAAGTGCGCCATTAATCGCATATAAACGTGGGAGCGATGATTGGTGCCCGACATGACATGGCCGTCGAACCATATAGCTTGATACAACTGTTTCCCGGTCGGTGCGCTCACGGTAACCACAAAAGTCGTGTGTGCGCCGTTGCTCTTGAGTGCCCTGACCGGGTAGCGTGCCGGCATGGCGTCGGGCTTGTAAAAACCGGGATCAAACTGAGCCGGTGTTATCGCGCAGGCGACGACAAGTGCCGCCAGCGCGCCCGCCGGTTTCCACCAGGCCAGCGAGTGGTGTTCTGACATCACCAACAGCAACGCCACCCCAATCGCCAGTACCATGAATATCAGTTTCATCGAATAGAACACGTTGACCAGCGGGGCCAACCAGGTAAATGCTACAACGCCTAGGCAAAAGCAGATCGTGTTCGCACCGTACGCGATGCCCAGATGTCGATGGTTGGAATGAAGCCGGTTGCACACGTAAGGCAGCAGCAGGGACATGAGCAGAAACGTCGGAAAGACCAGAAACCCGACGAGAATAAGCACGTGCCAAAGGTGCTGCGGATGGTAGTCAAACCGTTCGAGTATCCAGTACTGCACGGATGATCGCGTGATCACGTAATAACCAAGCAGCGCGGCAATGGCGGCGAGCTTGATGTGTACGAGCCTCATCCATGAAAGGGCGTGCACGAGGCAGCTGCCAAGGAAGATGGCCAGGATCGCCCACAACGAGATGCACGACATGGCCGCCGCGCCGTTGGGGTAGTGACCGAGAAAGAAATCCGCCCGCTTGAACATGTCGCCCTCAAGGGCGCCAGCGATCAGCCCGCTGAGAACCGCGCAGGTAATCAGCACACCAGCGCCGTGTTCGGATCGTCCGGCCCGAACCGGCGATGCATCCGGCGTAGATGGTGCCGCAGCGCCGCCGGTCGCGACAAAAAACAGGCCGATCAGCAGATTCAGAGCCGCCATGCACCGCAGCGTGTCATCATGGCCGATCCGGGGTAGGAAGTAGAACTGACAGGCCAGCACGCCGGTACACGCGCCTAGCGTGTTCCATGCATACAGCGCCGCGGGGAATCGCCCCCGCTCACCATGCACATGGCAAAGCAGCGGAAACGTTACGCCCATGAAAAAACAGGGCACGAACACACAAACGGTCGCGATTGCCAGTTTCGAGAGCTGATAGCCCGCCACCTGCCTGTAGATCCCGTCGCGTAGCTCATACGGAAAAGAGCCCCAGGTGTCCGCCGGGATCAGCGCGGTGACCACCGTGAGCATGATCGATGTCGTCACGAGCAATTCGACGATGCCGTAGATACGCAACCGGTCACCAACACGCAATGCGGTCGCCAACCGGTCGGTCAACCGCCGGCTTGCCAGTGCGCCGGCACCGAGACCGAGGATGAAATTGCACAGCACCAGAACAAACGTCAGATTGGTCGAGCCGAATCGATCGGCGTAGATGCGAAACCACACGACCTGATAGCCCAGGCTGACAAACCCCGACAGGCAATAGAGCAGATAAATCTTTGCCATGCGCCTCGGTTGCGCGACCAGTAAATCAGGCAGTGTGCGCGACATCCACCGCGTGGCCGTGCAATCCGTGCTTCACGCGGTACTCGTACATCTGTTTCGCATAGGCTCGGCTTTCGGGCGCACTTCGAAGGTGATATGATCGCCTCGGCGGTGGCGGTCTGTCAAGCACTTGTGGGTGAGTTTTTCCGGCTACCGCGTGGGAGGCTACCTCTAATGGATCGTGGTGGCATGATGCTGTTCAATACGCCGGGCGGACCGGTCGTCCAGACGCCATCGCGGTGTGTTCGGCTCGCTCGAACCGACTGGAATCCGCTGACCAACGCTTCGGACGTGGCCCACGCACTGGCCGACGCGATGGAGGGCTCAGCCGACCTGATCGACCTCGACGACGCTGCATTGTCAGCCCCGATCGGTGGCCAGGAGGTGTGGGCGGCGGGCGTGACGTACTACCGCAGCCGCGACGCCCGCATGGAGGAGGCCGCTCAGGCCGGCGGCAGCGACTTTTACGACCGTGTGTACGACGCCGATCGGCCCGAACTGTTCTTCAAGGCCAATCCGCACCGAGTCGTCGGCCATCGCGGCAACGTACGCATCCGCAGCGACTCGACGTGGAACGTACCCGAACCTGAGCTGACACTCGCCGTCACCCGCGACGGAAAAATATTCGGCTACACGATCGGCAACGACATGAGCAGCCGGGACATCGAGGGCGAAAATCCGCTGTACCTGCCCCAGGCTAAGGTGTACGACCAATGCGCCGCCATCGGGCCGGGTATCCTCGTCACCGACCACCCGATGCCGGCCGAAACGAGAATAACAATTGTCATCCGACGCGGCGGTGCCGCTGTGTTCGAGGGTGATACCACGCTCAAGCAGATGAAACGCCGCCCGCAGGATCTGGTCGAGTATCTGTTTCGTGACAACAGCTTTCCCAACGGCTGCCTGCTGATGACCGGCACGGGAGTCGTCCCGCCCAACGATTTTACGCTCCAGAGGGGCGATGAGATCCGCATCACGATCGACCCGATCGGAACGCTGATCAACACGGTAAGGTGACGCAATAGTTAAATCGGTTTAGCGGGGCAGCTTCGCTGCCCGTTCCCCGCGACCTCACATGGAGTCAACGGACCATGCCACTGCACGGCCAGAACATCATCGGCAAATCGACTTGCGGCAAGGGTTCGGACACGTTCCGGGCTGTCGATCCCTCCACCAGCCAGGCGCTCGAAACCGATTTTCACAACGCCACGCAAGCAGAAAAGGACCAGGTGCTCGCGCTGGCCGATCAGGCTTTTGCCAATCGGCCGAAGGATCCGGCTCGAACCGTCGAGCTGCTCAACCGCTGTGCTGACGAGATCGAGGAGGTCGGTGATGAACTGATCGAACGTTGCACCGCTGAGACCGCCCTGCCGGCGCCACGTCTCCAGGGTGAACGGGCCCGCACGTGTAACCAGTTGCGATTGTTTGCCCGGTTGGTTGAAGAAGGTTCGTGGATCGACGCGCGGATCGACACCGCAATCCCGGACCGCACGCCCCTGCCCAAGCCAGACATGCGTAGGATGCTCACGCCGATCGGCCCGGTGCTGGTATTCGGCGCCAGCAATTTCCCGCTGGCGTTCTCGGTCGCCGGCGGAGACACGGCCTCGGCGTTTGCCGCGGGTTGTCCCGTGATTGTCAAAGCGAGACCAGCACACCCGGGTACATCCGAGTTGGTGGGCCAGGCGGTGCAAAAGGCCGCGACGGCCGCGGGCATGCCCGAGGGATGGTTCGCCATGCTGCACGGCCCGGGGCGAACGACCGGTACGTACTTGGCCAAACACCCGGTGGTGAAGGCGGTAGGCTTTACCGGGTCACTGTCGGGTGGGCGGGCGCTTTTCGATCTGGCCACCAGCCGACCCGACCCGATCCCCGTCTATGCCGAGATGGGCAGTATCAACCCGGTGTTTCTGATGCCCGAGGCGCTCGCCGAGCGCGCCGAGCAGATCGCCGATGGGTTTTACCAATCAGTCACGCTGGGCGTGGGCCAGTTCTGCACAAACCCGGGCCTGGTGGTCGCGATCGACAACGAGCACCTTGAGAAGTTCGTTGCTGTGCTGTGCCAACACGTCAAACAGATGGTGCCGGCGACCATGTTGCTGGCAACCATCCTCGACAGCTACGAGCAGGGCGTACAGTCGCTATCCAAGGCCGGCGGTGTGGAGGTGGCGGCGCAGGCTCGACAGGCGCCCGATCGTGACAAGACCCAGTGCGCCGCGGCGGTGTTCGTCACAGATGCAGAAAAATTGCTCGACGACCGATCGTTGAGTCACGAGGTGTTCGGGCCGTCCACGTTGATCGTGCGCTGCCGCAATACGAATCAGATGCTCGAGGTCGCTCGCCACCTCGAAGGCCAGCTCACCGCGACGGTACACGCGACGCAGGATGAACTTGATCGTTGTGGCGAGCTTCTTGCCACGCTGGAGACCAAGGCCGGGCGGTTGCTGTTCGGCGGGTTCCCCACCGGGCTCGAGGTCTGTGCTTCGACCCACCACGGCGGGCCTTACCCCGCGACGACCGATGGCCGATCGACGTCGGTCGGCACGGGGGCGATCGAGCGATTCACACGAGCAGTCTGTTACCAGGACTTCCCCCAGAATCTGCTGCCCCCGCAACTGCGTGACGACAACCCGACGGGTATCTGGCGGCTGGTGGATGGGCAGCGGACGAAGTAATCCCGAGATAGGTCGATCGGAGGCGGTCGCCGTCACTGATGGATGCGGTTGACCCAACCGTCTGCCGTGGTTGACAGGCGCGATGTCAGATCTTTAGACGATCTCGCTACTTCTGTTGGGCGATCTTTTGTACCTGCCGGTACTGCTCCTGAAACGTACGGGTCCACTTGAGGCGGACCTCGACGAACGAATCACCCCGGGCCAGCCTGTCCAGACTGTCTTTGAACTGTTTCAGGATGACCACAGCTTGATGATGGCGAGCATGGTGCTCGTCTTCAACGGCTTGGCGCCAGTTGCGCGCCAGTTCATCGTCCGGCCAGGGCAGGCGCAACTCCGCGGGCATCTGGTCGAAGGCCCGCTCCATTTTTATTTTTTTGTGCGGGTCGCGCTCGTTGACGATCACACGCCATGCGGCGACGAGGTCGCTGTGGATATCAATCGCCAGCGCATGCGCTACGGGTGAGACAGCGCCGTAATAATTTGGTGTGCCGGTCGGATAAGGCTTGGCAATGGCAAAGGGGGCGGTATCGTCGGCCCAGTACCGTCGATCGTCGCTGCGGTACACGTCGGCGCGGATGGGCAACCGACGCAGTTCAAATCGGCTGGGCCCGCCGGGAGTATTGATCCGCTTCTGCCACAGATGCTGGGCAGCAGGCGTCAACAGCCAGCCTACAAACTCGTGCGCCAGCGCCTCGTGCGGCGCGCCGCGCAAAATGCTGATCGGGTCAGCGGTGATCGCGGTGTTGAACGGCGGATCGACGTACCCGATGCGATCGCCGCCCACGGCACCGGCTTGGTACCGCCCGTAAAAGTCGATGCACATGCCTGCCGCCGCCTCGCCGGCCGACACGTCCATCGGCACCTTGCCCGAGCCTGCCGAGAAATACCGCGAGTTGGCGAACACCCGGCGCAGCACCCGCCAGCCCTCGTCCCAGCCCTCGCGACGCAGAATCGTGTTGTAAGTCTGCGTGATCGCACCCGAGTGGGCTGGGTCGGCCAGGGCGATCCAGCGCAGGTAACGACTGTCACGCAGGTCCGTCCATTGCTCGGGCTCATCTAGGCCCAACATGCGCAGCGTGTCGCGGTTGTAAACGATCCCAAAGCTCGCCAGCGCCACCCCCAGCCACCGCCTCTGCGGGTGGTACAACGGTTCGCTGCCGATGGTTGCGGTGGGATACGCCTGCTCGAAGAGCAAGGGCGGCACACGAGCGGGCACCGTCACGTAGATCTCAGTTTTCCGGCCGTCACGATCAACGGGAATAGATGTTGCCAGCTTGTTGTGTACGTAGTCGCCGCCGCCGAAGAACAGGTCGTAGCCGATGCCGTCGTCTTCGCGCCGGTCCCTTATTTTAACGGTGAATTGATCGAACACGATGCGTTGCAGGTCGCTGGTGCCGCTGCCCGATCGCCAATCGAAAATGACCGGTGACTTGCCGTGCTCGACGCGCCAGCGATTAAATGCGTGCTCGAACTCGAAACGGATCTGCTGATTATGCGGTGTGAGCACAATCAGCTTCGTTGCCGGTCCACTGTCGCCGACCGGGGTGGGTGCTGACCTGCCTCTCGACCCGCTCATCACCACCGGCAGCCCGACGATGACGGCCATCAGTACGATCACCATGGCTGCGGTCGACCAGTTTCTCATTGCCTTGCTCGGCTGTGCTGGCACGGTGTCAGTCGTTGGCCACGTGGGTGCTAACAATGTCTGAAGCCGACCGTTCGATCAATTCCACGGCGCGCCGGATCGACTCTTCCTGCGTCAGCCCGTCGCCGATCGCATGATAAGCCTTGAGCCCGGCGTCGAGTGTACGGTCGGCATCCGGGCCGATCGACCCAACCAGCGCGATCGTATCGACTCCCTGCCGCTGCGCCCGCTGCGCTACGCCGAGGCAAGCCTTGCCCGACAGGCTAGTGCCATCGATCCTGCCCTCGCCCGTCAGACACAAATCACACCCAGCCACGCGGGCGTCGAAGTCCACCGCGTCGAGCACGATCTCGATGCCAGGGCGAAGCGTGGCGCCCAGGAACGCAACCAACCCGGCCCCCAAGCCGCCACTCGCGCCCGCGCCGGGCATCGTTGCAACGTCTTTGTCCAACTGATCGCGAAACAGGTCGGCCAGATGCGACATTCCCTTGTCGAGCGATTTTATCTGCGCCGGCGTGCCGCCTTTCTGCGGGCCGTAAATATACGATGCACCGTTTGGCCCGGTTAGAGGATTGGTGACGTCGCAGGCGACGGTTATCTGCGTGTCGGCGATGCGCGGGTCAAGCTGGTCGACGTCAATGCGGCCGATCTGCCCGAGCATGCCGCCGGTTGGAGTGGTGTTGCTCAGCGGCCGGCCGGTCGCATCGAAGAACCCGGCGTCGAGCGCCATGGCCATGCCGCAACCACCATCGTTGGTAGCGCTGCCGCCGATGCCCATGATGATCCGTCGCGCGCCGGCGTCGAGCGCTGCCCGAATCAACATGCCAACGCCGAACGTCGATGTTCGCGTCGGATCGCGCTGCGCCATCGGTACGAGCGCCAAACCGGCGGCGGCGGCCATCTCGATGACGGCGGTCGTCGGATCGCCGCGTTTGACGCCGAGCATACCCCAAGCCGCGTCCACCCATTGACCGAGCGGGCCGGCAACACTGGTCGTGTGCGTCCGACCGAGCGTGGCCGCGACGAGTGCCTCGACGGTGCCCTCGCCGCCGTCGGCGATGGGGCAGGTGTCCACGACCGTGTGCGGCGAGGCTGACTTGACCCCACGCGCCATGGCACGGGCCGCCTCCGCTGCGGTCAGCGATTCCTTGAAGCTGTCGGGCGCGCAGATGATCTTCATGGCGCGCCAGTGTAACCT
>Ga0310121_10005271_pt1 | contig 11171 bp, 11 predicted proteins | sample CB27_Tmax_986_MG_FD_203504 | JGI IMG/M metagenome (GOLD analysis project Ga0310121, IMG submission 203504) | Marine microbial communities from Western Arctic Ocean, Canada - CB27_Tmax_986 | ecosystem: Environmental > Aquatic > Marine > Oceanic | place: Canada: Western Arctic Ocean | collected...
GTTCCGATACCGCCCATCGCATCTGAGGCACTCGAAAAAGTCCCAGTACCCTGGGAGGATGATATTACACTACTTGGTGATAATGCCATTTTTTTCTATCCTGATGTCCAATTCTTTTTTTTTTTTTCGTAAAAACACGGTTTTTAGCGGTTTTCGGCTAATTTAGCTTTAGACCGGCCCCTTTGACCCAGTTCACAGCACCTGCTTCTGTGGTTATACCAGCTCCAGAGGTGATTGTGCAGTCATCAGTCGAGTCTATATTACAAGCTCCTCCAGCATCTATGTTTACATCTCCTCCAATAGATTTGAAAGTTATATCATTTTTGGCTTCAAAAGTCAATTCACCTTCTACTTTGAACGTGACATCCCCGGTTACCGTAATATTCTCATCACCCGCTACTATATGATAATTGTCCATCATAACGTTTACTGTACGTGTTCCGTCTGGTCCTATCTCTTCCCACGTACCTGATTTGTGATACCTCATAAGTCTTTCTGCTCCTGGTGTATCGTCCCATTCTTCTACGTGACCGCTCTCGGATGCTCTTACGTGATTAAATGGATATACGGCCGCGTAATTATCCATTGGTAAGTCAGTACCTTTAGACGATCCTCCTCCTACATCAGGAGGTCCTTCGAAATCTTTTCTCGCACGCCTGTGCGTATCTGGTTCCATCAAATGGGTGACTTTCGGATAAACTCCGTTTGGATCGTTGAAACCAGTCTTGGCTGGCGGCTTAGTCGGATAGCCTCCCAAAGTTCCCATCATAATAGGATCTTGACAGGCTTCTCCATCTCTGAAGAATCCTACTACCCACGTCCCTTCTACTGGGCCAAGTGGAGTTGTCCCAATTCCATTCATCGCGGCTGAAGTAATTGGTTGCATTGGATGAGCCCAAGGAAGGTCTGTAGTAGGAATACCTTCGTCAATACCCTGTTCTTGTTTCTCTGTATGAAGGCCCGCTATTCGTACCTTACATCTTCCTAGACACATTGGATCTCGTCTATCCTCTACGACACCCATAAACCAGATGAAACCATCAAATCCCATAAATTGCATAATCTCTAATCTCCTATATTTCTTTACGAGCGGCGGAGTCTACCTTATCTTGACTCTTTAACCACTTCTGTGCCTGGGTTTTGTCTTTAAATCCATTAGAAACTGGCATCCATTTATTGTTCCCAACGTGACCCATTACATACCACTTCTTGTCGCTTGGGTTTTTGGAAACAATATACTTGGAATTTGCTTCTTCTAGATACTGTGAAAATTTTTTCATCACATTTTTGTATTATGAACGTTCATCAATTACTTTATCTGGATCCCCAAAGAACCCATCTTTCATACACTCTACCGTCATTGTATATCCTGAATTATTAATCTTATGATGTATTGCGACAACTAACCATTTTCCTGTCATATACTGATCCTCGGGTACATCGTGAACGTGAATATGAGTTGGTATACGGAGCAATACGACATCTCCCGCCCAGCAATTTGAATCACCAGGAACATCAAATTTAATAGTATTCGCACTTCTTTCAGTTTTCTTCATATCATATAGTGGATAATGACTCTTTTCTCCTTTTTCGTGGAAATTATAAAGGCCATTAGCACTCATAAAACCATTATGTTGCCATACATTATATTCCGAAAATGGTAATTCTTTTGGTCCGTTTAAGCCAATACCTTCAGCCATTACCTTATCTTTATCGCTTTCGTAATGTACTTCATAACTCTCTAGCGACTTTTTAAGAATATCGTGTGTCAGTACCGCTGAACCATATCGACCGTTTACCTGTCCGGCCGGTATATTAAATCGAGACTGCTCAGAATATTTATCCATAATCGCATTATCAATTGTATATCCTTGAGCATCTTCGACAATTTTCGTGGGCATATTCTTCAAAGTAAATGATCTCATTATGTCTCCGCCCTTTAATTCGTCCATCGTCATAAATTTAAATCCATCGTTGTTCTCGAAAAAGAGATAATTGGATTCTCCCTTTGCAGATACGGAGTTTCTCGCAAGAAAATTTATTAAATGGAAAGGGTTCCAATTTGGCACTACTATATTCTTTTCGTGAAGAGAAGGAGATACCGTAAGATCAGTCCATAAAAATTCTCCCAATTCCAAAATATTCGCACCTACATATTCTACTATTTCAGATGCCGTCATCTTCAAAAATGAACGACTTATTAGTTTTTTATTATTAATAGTGACGTAAGGAGATGATATTCCTATATTATATGTTGTAAATTTTGCAGTCTTTGTTCCAGTAGATATAGAATCAATTTTGAACTCCTTTTCGAGAGTAGAGGCCATATCAGAACCCGTATTCGGGGTCGTTATCTCAAAATGTACTTCTTCTAGACCACAGCCGACCATACCATTAGCCTCGACTAGACCAGTTCCATCTTCTATTGTTATGTTACCAAACATACAATTATTGTATATCGACTCCCAGATACTCATTCCTTTAATGATACCACTCAATTCGTCACTATCGCCTTTGTAATTTATAAAATCACAATTCCAATCAGAGATAGTGCGTGGATCTAATGTTTCTGTAGTGGGGAAAGGACCTGGCATAGTCTGTTGTCTTATTCCTGAATTTGTGTTTTAGTATTTCTCATCCATTTAGTAAATTCGTTTGCTATCCTTGGAACGTAACTAGGTTTGAGCAACTGAATATGCCTCAGTTTATCGTTTAAATGTAGTTCCCATTCTAAATTAGTAACAGGTACTCTGTCCTCTTCTACATTGTTTGTCGGATATTGAATAAACTCAGCATCTTCATAATGATGAATTTCATCTTGGTCGTCATAAATTTTGTTCACATAAGCATAGACTTCGGTTTCTCTCATTACCCAATCATAAAAAGGGTCAACCACTTTATTTATTGCACATACAATCCACCAATAATCTGAATTTCCATAATATTGCTCTGCTACTTTTTCGGGAGTAGCATCTTCGGCTATTGTGACCGAATAATACATTGTCGCATATTTTTCGACGGTTTTGAGCATATCTAATCGGTGTGTGATATCAGTTATGCTTACTCCATTATAAGTTAGTTGAGGAAGTATTTTTGTATATTTTGGCATTATTAATAACCTCCAACTTGATCTATATCATTTTGAGTGATGATTGCATTTTCTTTAAGAGTAACATTTAATTGAGTTTCAATTGGAGCTCCATCTTCATAAGCACTCCACGTTCCTGTTGGCGTGTAAATCACTTCTACTGATTCGATGAAAGAATCTTTTATTTGAAATAAATGAGGATTGCGACTCGCACCAAACCAGAATTCTACATTGACTGTTACAGGTATACCTAATCTACCTAAACTTCTCATAGAATCTTGAACGTCTTCTTTTGATCCTGCCGCAATCGGTGTAAATGTCGCTTTTTTGGTGGTCTCGTCTATCTTGATTTTCGACAATTTATGGACTTTGGCTGAACTCTCAAAATTAACATCACCGCCCATAATTCCCTTAACTACCGGAGCCGCGAATTTTTTAAAAGCAAAACAAACCGTTTCAATCGCATTTTGTTCTGCTCTATCTTTAGGGATCATTCTCCAATTTAAAGTGTGTGACCTTAAGGATGCTCCATCATACACTAATCCCATCATTTGATTCATTACTGAACCCATTGCCATTTTACCAGAATTGTTTACGTTCAGCATTGAAGCAGTAAAGTCAGCAAATTCACTGGCTGCACCTGCAAGCACGGACGCTCCTTGATCCAGAAGTTCAGCTCCTGTTCCTCGATATCCCATTACATCCGCATTGGAGCCTCTATTAACCATTATATTATCTGATTCTGTATATTTTTGATTATAGGTAGTAGAAAGAGTTAAGGGCATAGGTAGCCAAATATTAGCAAGAGAATCTTTATCCAATGAGTGATTTTGACCAGCTACAATCGGATCTTTCTCACTACGAATAACTGGCACCCAAGAATTGATTATTAATCTTGTCCAAAAACCTCCTGCTGATACATCATCTAAAGGAAATTTGTATACTCCAACACCATCGGCTTCAGAAGGGCCTGGGTCGGGTTCAAATGTTGATGCTATGTCGTATGGTTCGGTGAGACTACTGTTGACATCATCTACGGATATTGCGGTTCCGTGAGAACCAATATTTGGACCACTTCGTCCTTTTTTTACTGCCATTTGTCCTTCTCTATGTGATAATAAGTCCTTTAAACTATTTATATAAATAGTTGAGATGGCTTATAAGGGAAAATATAAAGTAAAAAATCGCTCAAAATATGTAGGGGCAGTTGATAATGTTGTGTATCGTTCATCTTGGGAAAGACGTTTTATGGTATATGCTGACACTAATCCCAATGTAATGAAATGGAATAGTGAAGAACTTGTCATCCCATATGTCAGTCCTGTCGATGGGAAAGTTCACAGATACTTTCCTGATTTCTGGATTGAAGTATTAGGAGAAGGCGGGAAGATTAATCATATGGTAATAGAAGTTAAGCCAAAGACACAGGTCGGACCACCAAAAATGGGGAAGACCGCTAAGTCTAAATATCGTTATTTAAGAGCGTTGAAGACGTGGAAAGTGAATGAAGCAAAGTTTGAAATGGCTAGAGAATTTTGTGATGATAGGAAGTGGCAATTTAAAATACTAACAGAAGATCATTTGGTGAAGTAATATGGCTATAAGAGTCGCAAAGAAATTAATTCCTACCGTAAAGGGCATCGAGAGAGTCGCCTCTGATGGTATCAAGTATCGTTGGATGGGTGGACAATGGTTGAAAATAGCAAAATCTGGTAAGAGTAGTCAGGTAGTAGCACGAAGAGCTATTGGAGCCGAATTGACTCGTAATGTGCGAGGTGGTCTTCCGTCAAAAAAAATGAAGGTAAAGAAATCTGTAGCGTGGTTTAAGAGGAAAGTCGGGGAATCTGCTAGAGGATTCAAAAAGAAAGGAAAACTGGCTCCTGGGAAGATGTATACATTTGGATATGACGCCAAATTTAAAGAAATTCTACCATATTGGGATAAATTTCCTCTTATTATTGTGCTTGATGTGTATAAGGGAGGCTTTTTAGGACTCAATTTTCATTATGTATCTCCTATGGACAGGATGATATTTTTCAAAAAAATAATGAAATTCGCTACTCAACACGGTGAAGTCGAAGATATGACGGATGCCGCAAGATTCAATATCTCTTGGGATGCTATACGAAATATTAAAGGCGCAGACAAAATGATACATAAATACTTATATGGTTACGTAAGAACAAGTCTATTAGAAGCACCACCAAATGAATGGGAAAATGTTATATTTCTACCATATCAGAAATTTGTTGGCGCCAGTGCAAAATCAGTTTGGAGTAAATAATGCTAATATCAGAATTTAACGAAGTAATAGGAGGAGAAGATTTTGCTAGAAATAATTTATATTCTATAGAAATCTATATGCCTCGAGGACACAAAGGAATGGGCACTTCCGGCGGCGGCGAATTCTTAGGAAAATTTTACACTGGCGCAGATGAGGAAAAGGGGGGCTCCGCTTTTCTTTCATATAAAGCAAAACAAGTATCATTACCTGGTAAAAGTGTAGGTACAATCGATTACAAGAGGTTTGGACCCATTTTTAAAGTAGCAAATGATTTAATTGTAGACACTACGACTATGATATTTATGTGTGGAGAGGATTATGCTGAACATAGATTTTTTGACGGTTGGATATCTGCTATTGTGGGACAAGTTAAACACGGTACCGGACATTCCAAAGGTTCTCCGAAAAAACATAGACAAGTATATACCTTAAGTTATTATCTCGATTATGTGGGAGAAGTTAGAATTATTCCTCTCGATAGACAAGGAGGCGCTATTGCGAATGTCGTTTTAATAGAAGCATATCCAACAACTGTTGGGCCAATAGAATATACTTGGGGCAGTGAAGGAGAGATAGCAACATTTACTGTAACTTGGGCATATAGAGATTGGAATCATACTGATCCTGCAAGTGGATGGTGGGCTGACCCGGACAATATAGCAGTTGGTGAAGAATTACCTCCTCCAAAAATTCAGGCTGGTTCAGCTAACGCAAAATAAAGTAAGGGGAATAGCCGTTTATTCCCCGCATTGATAATATAATTGTTCATAGGAGATAATATTATGGCATTACCAAAAATAGAAACACCGATATATAGTTTAAAACTGCCTTCGGATCAAAAACAGACCGTGTCCTACAGACCATTTCTGGTGAAAGAAGAAAAGATTCTTTTAACCGCGATGGAAGGAGCAAAGGAATTAAAGGGAGATGAGTTTCAGAAAGTAATAAGAGATGTAATTATAAGAATCATCGCAAACTGTACTGATGGAAAGATAAATGCAGATAAGTTACCTGCGTTTGATGTTGATTATCTCTTTTTAAATATTCGAGCAAAAAGTCGTGGCGAAATGATTGAACCATCATTTACTTGTAATCAAGAAGGACCAGACGGGAAACTTTGTGGAAACATAGATAAATATCCAATTAGGATTGATGAAATCAAAATTGATTTTCCTGAAAAAGATTATTCAAAGATAATGCTAAAGGATGATATTGGACTTCAATTAAAGTATTTGTCTACTGAAGAAGTGAAAGTCCACGATAACGAAAATGATCCTATTGAAAAGATGTTTAAAGTTATTGTTGATTCAATAGATTATGTATTTGATGCGGAGAATGTTTATAAAGGTAAAGAAACATCAAAGGCTGAGATGGTTACATTTGTAGAGAGTTTACACGAAAATGCGTTTGACGATATTAAAGAATTTTTTGGAAATTTACCGACATTAAGACATAAGGTTGACTATAAGTGTACAAAATGTGGTCATAAAGAACCAGTCACATTGGAGGGGCTGGAAGATTTTTTCGGCTTTGCATAAGTTACGATACGTTGGTCAACCATTACAAGACTAACTTTCAACTTATGCAACATCACAATTACAGCCTTGCAGACCTAGAGAATATGATACCGTATGAAAGGGAGATTTACGTTTCACTTTTAACGACTTGGCTACACGAGGAAAAAGATAGACACGATAATAGAAAAAGAAGATAGAGGAATGATTAGTCTAACAGATATAGCCGCAAAAAACTTTAAGAGAATTCGAGAGGATGAAGAATTGTCAGAGGATGTTCCTCTACGAATAGCCGTTAAAGGTGGCGGATGTGCTGGTTATGAGTATTCTCTAACATTCGGAGAACCAGCGAATAAAGATTTAGTATTTGAGTCAAAAGGTCTACCCATAGTAATAGATCGTAAGAGTCATATAGTAGTAGATGGATTAGAGATAGATTGGTCACAAGACTTGTCTGCTCCTGGTCCTCGTTTTGAAAACCCTAGAGCGGTCACCACGTGTGGATGTTCTACGAGTTTTTCAATCAAACCTCCTGAAGAGGATGATAAACCCGTTTGGATGAATTAAAATGCCTAGTACAATGGAATCCTTTGCGAAGATGGCCGGAGTTGGGGCCATGGCTACCGGGGGCATCTCAAAAATAACTAAGATTCTTTCCGGTGAAGCCAAAATGGAAAAGAATCTGAAGAAAAGACAGGCAGCGGAAGCAAAAGATCAAACGAAATTGATAATTGCTGAAGAAAAGGAAATCCATAATAATTGGTTACGTGAAAAAGGTAGTTGGATTCAAGCAGTAAAAGATGCTAAAAGTGGCTATACTGATATGACTATAGCAGAACGGGAGCAGGGCGAGGAAGAAAGAATTCAAAAGGTAAAAGATGCGATAAAAGACAAAGAACTCCGCAAACGACTCCGTGCATCAAAAATAGGGGGATTAGAAGAAGAAGAGTTCTGGAAACAGCACGCATTTAACGAGCAGACTAAAGCGGCTAGACAAGCGGAAAAAGACTTAAAGAAAGAGGATAAGGCACAGATAAAGAAGGATGAGTTAAGATTAGCAAAACAGGCTCGGGATTATTACGCTCTAAAAGTGTTCGATGATGAGAGTGAGAAAGATATTCTCTCTAGGCTTAAAGAGGAAGAAGCAAAGGACAAAAAGGCTCAAGCAGAGGAAGATATTGCCGTCATCCAGGAAAAATTTTTAGATGGATCGAATGTTAGACTGGCGAATCTTGTTAAAAACCTCAAAAATGATGAGATATTTGCTGGAGAATTTAAGGATATGGATGATGAGCATCTTATTCAACTTATCCAGAAAGGTGAACTGATAAAAAAAGAAAATGCGAGACTGACAGAAATTGAAGGATACGAAACATCTCTGTTAGGATTGCATCAAGAAGATGAAAATGAAAATGAAAATCAGAATGAAAATCAAAATGGACCAGATGTAACAGTCGATCAAGTTGTCACAGGAGCACCAGGTGCAGGATTTGGAAGTGAAGAGCTAATAGCCGCCGTAGATGATTTAAAAGAGGAGACGATAGGTACAAATGTAATTTTAGGAAAAGGTATACTAATAAACAAGGCTATTCACGACGGAACAAAAGAAGAGCAGAATCTCTTAATAGAAGGTTTAGGATTACATTCGCCCCCTTTCTTAGAAACACTCACAAAAACAGAACCTGGAGCCCCCTCAGTTGAAGGAGAAAATATAGGGATTGAATCCGCTCCGGATACAAATGGGGTAAATGGGAGTGATGTTGGTGGTTCTCTGGCGGAAGTTATCACAGCAGAAGAAGCATTGCCAGTTGAGTCTGACCAAATTGAAGAACTTCTTGAACTTGAAAAAGAAAAACTTGATATTGACAAACGTAGGGATCGAAGAGAAATTAAAGCGGCCGGAAAGAAACTAGAAGCTGGAAGAGATAAAGGATTCTCGGTGAAAAAACCTGGCGCTCCAACTTTAATGAAAGCAGGTGCTGAGAAAGGCGGACTTCTTAGCACACTTGGTAAGATATTTATGTCCCCACTAGGAAGAATCGGAATGGTACTTACTGGTCTGACTACTGGTGTTGGTGTTTTGGGAACTGCAACAGGACTACTTTCTAGTGCATCTACTTCAATGGGTAATTTTGCAAACAAATTACTTCCCAATTGGATGAAAAGAATGCTTCCGGATACTGGTTCTCCAACTGTCGGAGGTCCGGGTAGTGGTGGCGGAGCTGGTTCAAAAGCTACTCAATTTAAAAAAGGATGGAGCAAACCTGGCGCATCAGGAGTTGGTAAAGAAATTGCAAAACAGGGGTCTAGGATAACTAGAATTGGGAAAGGTGCTACGAAATTATTAGGTAAAGCCGCAATACCATTAACACTTGCATTGACTGCCTTTGATATGTATTCTACAGAACAAAGAGAAGACCTAGATAGAACTGAAAAGAATATAGCACATACTAAGTCTACCGGACAACTTGGTGCTGGAGTTGCAGGATCAATGGCCGGAGCGGCAATTGGTACAGCTATTTTTCCCGTTGTTGGAACTATAATTGGAGGCTTAATTGGCGGTGGACTAGGGTATTTCTTAGGCGGAGAAATAGGAGAAACTGTTGCAGAAGAAATATCGGATAAAACTGATACTGAAAAAGGGGAAAGATTTTCCAAACTAGATCCCGCAGATAAGGATTTATTAATGAAAGATGCCGAGAAATCAGGTATTGTAGATGTAGGTTTGGGACACGGTACTATTGAAGATATAGAAAGATTAGCAAAGTTGGATCTCAGTAGTATAGAAGCACTTCTTGATCAAGAAACTTGGTCAAAAGAAGATACAGAAAAATTGCATCAGATCCGAAACGCAAAGATGGAGGGACGAGAGCTGGAAGTTACAAAGGGTAGCTGGTGGGAAGGAACAGAAGATAAAATTTTAGCTCGTGAGAAAGGTACATTAAAACCGTCGGTTGATGTTGATAAAAAACTCGATAGGTTACGTAAAGAGAAGAAGACGAGGGGAAGAGGATATCAACAATATGCTGGTGCTGGGAAGAAAGAAGGCGAGTTGAGCCCGGAAGCTGGCGCCGCAATATCACAAGTACAAGAACAAGAAGACAAAGAACAAGAGGAACTTCAAGCAAAGGATGATTCTGATTTAGATAATACGGAATTAAGGAAAAAATATGATATTAAGGGTAGGTTCACGAAGTCTAAAGTTAGAAGAGCAAGAAAGAGAATGCGGTTACAGGAGAAGGCTAAGCAATTGAAGGCCGCTGGAAGAACAAAAGGAACTTTCAAGATGGGTAAGCTAGTCCCTGAGAAAGGTGATAAAAATTGGGAAGATGAACAAGAAGAAAAAGATGATAAAAATTGGGAATTAAAAAGACAATTGGCAGAAGGAGAAATATCACAAGAAGACTATACTCAACAAAGATACGGAGTAACTCAGGAGCAAAGAGAACAGTCTGCTCAACAGCTGGCACCTGGAGCTACCGGCACAACAACAGTTTCTACAGAAGCAACAGATATTCCCACCGCACTCGCTGGTGGGGGAGAGGAAGCTGAATTCAATCCTAAAACTGATGAATTACGGGTTAGTAGTAATGCTCTAACGGAAGCAGGACTGCAACGGTCAACTCCAGATGTAACACTTCAAAATGAATTAGCTACTGCCGGTACAAGTGTAGGTTCTATATTTACTCACGATACTAACATCGAAAAAGCATTATGGGACATTTGGTTAGAGGAAAAATCATTTTTTGATCCTAAAACAATCGATACTTCAGTAGGTATTGAAGGGGAAAAACAACTGCCTTTGTATGAAAAAGGTTATAGCGAAGGGGATAGTACCGATTTTGCTCCTCAATTAAATATGTTTGGTAATCAGCCAGACTTAATGGCGCCAGTGCCAGTAATAGATGTCTCCCAAAATGCACCAGAACTGACGCCTAGGAACGAAGTTCAGATGCCTAGTGGGATTTTAGAACAAGGAATAAATGCTTTAAGTCAAGCTAAACAGCCAGAGCCCGTTGCTAAGGGAGGCGCAATGATTAATGCTCCAGTAATCAACAATAACGACAACACCACAGTCCTTCAATCAGCAAGTACCGCTCACGCTCCTGCGCCTCCAGGTACTGGCAGAGGAAACTAAAATTATAAATATAGTATAATAGAAAAGTTATAACAAAGGTAACATAATGGAAAATGAAGAAAAATTAATTCTAGAAGAAACTACTAATGCTGATATTGGTACCGCCGATTTTAGTTTTAATAAACTCATCAAGACATTTGAAGAATT
>Ga0310121_10005272_pt1 | contig 11170 bp, 19 predicted proteins | sample CB27_Tmax_986_MG_FD_203504 | JGI IMG/M metagenome (GOLD analysis project Ga0310121, IMG submission 203504) | Marine microbial communities from Western Arctic Ocean, Canada - CB27_Tmax_986 | ecosystem: Environmental > Aquatic > Marine > Oceanic | place: Canada: Western Arctic Ocean | collected...
CTCCAGCTGGAGTAAATGGCGCATGGTCAGCTTTGGTGTGTCCGTTGATGTCATGGACAGCTCGAAAAATGTCATTTGCTCTCATATTTTCTCCATTCGTATTTTTGATGTTTGTGAGCTGGAATAACGGATGATCTTCATAGCCTTCATAATCATTATCAGAAGGGCGATAAAAGATATGCTGATTATTTTCAATGTCTTTAGCCAATTCCTGAGCTGTTTCATAGTTGCCTCCCTTACCACAGGAAATCCCATGCGAGGCGCATAGGAGCTGAGATCCAGAAGGCTCGAATTTCATACCTTCTTTTTGTAATTGCCTCGCTTGAGCCAAAGTTTCCTCGATAAAAATTTCATAGGCTCGTTTAACTTCTGGACATTTTGGGCTATGTTCGAGATCCTCAAAGGCGTTAGCGATTAACCTACCATGATCAGGATTCATTATTCGTTCTATTCAAAAATTCCTGCATTTTTTTGTCCCAATTAACATCAATCTGATCAAGTATTTCCTTATTCATGATCATTTCTTTTGAGGTTAAAGGTCGCCCATCAATTCCCTCAGCTCTAGCTTTAAGCAATCTACGTTCAAGGGACTCAGGTTTTTTGGGTTTTTTCGACTTTGCTTTTCTCTTTCCTTTTTTGGCGTATTTTCTAACAAAAGCCTTTCGAGCTTTGATTTGTTTAGCACTAGGCATAACGGTCAATATGCTCGATATTATAAAAAATAGCTGATTTGGTCAATTTTTTGTCATTCGACAAGGTTAAAAGGAAATTTTGTACGGACAGGATATGGCAAAATCAAAGATTGTCAGGACATGGGGATCAGCGAAAGCAACTACTCAGGCGTTTTTCATTGACATCCCTGTCCTGATCAAAAAAAGCCTCATATCAAATAATATGAGTGAGCTGGACATAGCGAGAGTGCGAGCAAAACTACGACAACAAATTCATTATCCTTTTGCTCGTTGGGGACATATTACAACTATCCCTGAAAAACATGAGCTGGAGGATAAATGAGCCTCCATTCTTTTTTTTATTATCAGGAGGTTATCTAAATGACTACTGAGCAAACATTAATCGAGCCTGAAATGTCAGAGGATTATTTTACTTTCGAGCAAGAGCCTGACGTTCGAGTCTATCATCAAGATGGTTATCTAACAAATGTTATCGGCAAAAGGACTGACGGATCAAAAGTTGAAGTCAGAGACATTAGAGGCTCAGCATACAAAAAAAATCCTAAAAAAATTCCTATTGAAGTAGGGAGTAAAATAGTTACGAAGCTTGGCAATTATAAAATCAAAGGAAATTATAACAAAGGTCAGCCTGTCGAGAGATTCAAATCTGTCGTAGATGCAATTACAAAAATTTCAGGAGAGTCAGGAAATTGGGGAGCTCCATTTGGAGAGAGAGGTGATAACATATGGGCTTCAAAAGGATTTCCAAATTTAGTCAATATGCTCAAATTTTTGGATGTCGGAAATGCAGTAGGATTTTATGATCTTACTACGAAAAAAAGAAAAAAAAGAATTGACACATTTGCCAAGACCAAAAAAAGAAAAAAACAGGAGACAGAGCTTGAGGAATTTCTCAAGCATCCAGCTGTCGAAAAATGGAGAGGCAAATATTGGGATGAGAAAAAAAATGAATTCATAGATGGATCTCGTAGGTTTAAAGATACAGCTGAGCATAAAGCAAAGACTTTGAGAAAAGCTCTCATTTTACTTGACATGACTCCAGACGAATTTATTGAGGGATCAAAAAATGACGAAGTAGGAAATAAAATTCTTGAGAGAATAAATGTCTCAAGTATAGAAGAATTACAACAGCCTGAGAATGTTGCTAAAAAAATTGATGCACTAACAATGAGACTCACAGAGCCTACTTTTAAGGCAGTAGGAATCCAGCATGAAAAATTCCCTGAGCCAATATCGTTATGGTATTGGGCTGGCTCTCCGTATATTCCTACGGAGACTGACATCCCTGATCCAAAAGGGGAAAAAGATCCAAAAACAGATCAAGTAAAATTAATTCGAGTTACATTTGCCAAACAGAGAGATGCAAGATTTGATCCATCAAAGGGAGGAGTCAAAAAAGAATTAACAAAAATGATGAGACACTTTGCAGAGAGCAATGGAATCACAGGGACATGGACAGAGGAGTGGAGTCAGAAAACTCCAATAGCTCAGCATGGAGAGCTTGATATGGATGTCCAATTTCTCAAAGACTTTGAGGACTGTCTAAAAAATAAAAATATCAAGTTTGATGAAAATGGTTATTTTATAATGTATGAATCACAATTACGAGAGTTAAGAAATTCTGACAAAACTAAACAGGAAATTGATATGAAATTTCCAGATACGGACATGACTCCAGAAAAATATCGAGGCAAAGTTCTCCGTTATAAAAAAGGTGATTATATTCCAAAAATTCTCATTGATGGGAATGTAGTAGATCCAGCTGAAAACAAAGTCATTGACGGAGTTGAAATATTAGACGATAAGCCATATTATAATGTCATAAAAATAAAAACAAACTCTAAGGACTGGGATTATGCGTATATGTATTACAAAGGCGCAATGGAAATAGGCTGGAGAGCTGAGGAGGCATTTACAGCTGGATGCAATAAAATCAAAGAAGATGATCAATCGTCAGGAGTTTATGAGATGGTATCTATGGGAGAAATTTTATTTATGCTACAAATTATGACTCGAAAAACAGCTGGCAGAGCTGGAGGACTTTTTCAGGGAGGCTCAATCCAAAATCCTGAGACTCAAAAAATGATCATAGACAAAAGAGACTACGTTGAGAAATACATGGACACGACAAAATATGATTACAATCAAGCTAAGGCTCATGGAGTTATTCAATCCTATACGAGTTATGAAATTGACGAGGCTACAATTTCTGAAAATCCTGATTATAATCCAAAAGTTAAAGGCAGTAAAAAATATTTGGGACTACCTGAGAATTATGGAAAAACTGTCCCTGTCAAAATTCATGCTCTCGTAGGAGCTGATGATTATTTTACAGATATTTCTACTATGGAATTTCCAAGAACAGCTAATTTTGAAAAAGGCAAAAGGGATAAATGGAAAGATAACAATTGGACAATCCCTCAAGTCGTTACGATTGATCAAAACAGAAATAAAATGAAAGCAATTATGCGACATTGTTTTGCAGAGGTTTTACCTGATGCAATGTATAAAGATTATTTCAAATTTCATTCCCTCCATGCTCTAAGACATTTGTTTGCTCAGTTTTGGTTAAAGGCTACGCAAAACGCTACTGGAGTCAGAGACTTTGCGAGTGTTATGAAAATGGGACATTGGGGAGGCATTGACGTTCTTATGAATTTCTATGGTCAAACATCTAACTTAGAAATTGCTCACATGAAAAGAAAAGTAGGCTCGCTATATGAAAATAAAATTGATAAATTAATTGATGCTGAAAAAGAAAGAAAGAAAATTGAAGAAAAAGAAAAAGCAGCTGCTGAGGCTCTCGACAGAGTTAATCCTGATACTATGGCTTCTCAAGACGGAGATCAGCTCGAATCTAATTCTGGAGAAATATCTCAAGATGAGGCTGAAGTTTGAATTACAAAAACAAATATCCTACTTTTTCATTCAGGATAGATCATAACGCAAAAACAAAACTAGACAAACTTGCTATTATCAAAAAAATCTCAACTAACGAATTTGCTAGAAAAATTGTTACCATGTATTTGAAAAATGAGTTAGTCGAAAAAACTGAGGACTTACAAACAGAAAAAATAAAACTGCAAATTGAAAAATTAAAGGCTGAGATAAAATATGCTCAAATCAAAAACACATACTATGAAAATTTCAATCAGCCTATGTCAAGAATGGCTGAGAGAACAATCAAGCCTCAAATTATTGTCGAACAAAAACAAGTTTTCCAAAATCCTCAAAGTCCGTATGATGCTTCAAATAAAAGACTGCAATGTATTGATTGTGGGAGTTTGTTTTGTTGGTATAATGAGAATGAATTTAATTCTCAGATGCAAGAATTTCAGAGACATTTAGTTTCAAAACATGACAGAGCAAAAACAGAAATTGAGAGACAGGTTTTAATCGAGTTGAAATATGAGGGAGACTCGACATGACCAAGCCAAAAAAAGACGAGATTATTGTTCTCAGCTGCTCAGTTTGTGGTAATATGTCCCATGCTATTAAAAATCCCAAAATGCCTGATGGTTACAGAGTCAAAGAATCAGAGTATGTAATTTGCAAAATTTGTTTTGGAGGTTTAAAATGATTTGTCATAAATGTGGCAAAGTCGTTTTATGGGAAAAAATGATTACTCCTGATGGGAGGGCTTATCATTTACAATGCTGGGATAAAGAGGAGGAGAATTGATCTTAACATATGAAAGTAAAACTAAATTTGTCGAGTGTGCATTGTGCAAAAGAATTACATCAAACACTCATGCAGAGAGCATTGACGATTTTTGGATTTGTTGTTGGTGTGGAAATTGAGTGCGACTTTCAATCTCTCAAAAGATAACATTTGGGAGACTCCTCCAGATTTATTTCAGTTTGGATGCGATTTGTATAATTTTAAACCTGAGATTGATGTTTGTGCGACAGCTCAAGATAAAAAATGTAAGTTGTATTATGGACTAAATGAAAAATATAATCATAGCTCATTAAATCCTGATTGCAAGTGGTCAAGAAATTTCTGGATGAATCCTCCATATCAAAACGTTAAGGAATGGATTAGAAAAGCATATTTTTCTCACATCAAACATAATGTCTCAGGCTTGGCATTGCTATTCTCAAAAACCGATACAAAAATCTGGCATGAGTGTATTTTGCATGGACAGGCTGAGGTTTATTTTATTGAGGGCAGGGTTAAATTTTTCAAGAATGGAGTCATGTCAAAAAACCCAGCTCCATATCCAAGCGCATTTGTTTTCTGGAGAGCAAAATGAATTATTTGGATAAATTAAAAAAAATGAAAGCTACCATCCCATTGACTGATGAGGTTGAGTGTCCTGATTGTAAAAAAATGTTTTATGACGAATTTAATTTAATTAGTTTGGCTACTCTGAAATTTTGTCTTTTGTGTGCAAATAGGAATCTTGATAAGGAAACAATAGAGGAGAAATATCATGTCAAGTAATAACGAAGTTGAGACTTTGACTCCAAAAGGGGAGGCTCTAGTCAAACATTGTCCAATTTGTGGCGTAGAGGCTGACGGAATAGCCATGACAAATCGCTGGCTACAATGTGGATCATGTGAGACAGGCTTCATGATAAGAGTCAAAGAGATCAAAGAATAATGAACAAATCGAGAGTAGCGAGAGATCTCTGGAGAAAAGTCTTTAATGACAATCTCATAAATCTTTCAGATGCAGATGCACGCAGACAAGTTGTCTCTGAATTTTTGAATGATCCAGTAAATATCAAAGCTGGCTGGAAAAAAAAGGATGCACGCTTCATGAGGCTAGGGCTACAATCCGTAGCTCGAGAAAATAATTTTAATCTTCTCAATGCAGGGATTACTCCTACTCCGATTCGTACCAAAACACAAAAAGGAAATTTGAATCTTAACGTAAAATCCAAAGTCAAAAAAATGCCTGAATTAAAAACAGAGACTCCAGAGGAGACAAAAGAAAAACCAAAGTTCGGCGCATTGCCTCAAACTCCTCAATTACAGGGACAGCAAGAGCAAGCAGTTTATTATTCAGCTCAAGCAGTTGGTCAAATTTTCAATACAGTTTTTAATATTGGCGCAACAAGATTTGACTTTGATCCATTAACTCAAAACGAAATTATTGCATTAGGGGAGGCTTGGAGTCCAATTTTCTCAGAATATTTGGGAGATCAGAATAAATGGATCATGCCAGTAATTATTACATTGCCAATAATTTTAGCGAGATTAGCTCAAATGGCAAAAGCCAAAAAAGAAAAAGATCTTAGAGAAAAATATGCAATGGATGATAAAAAATCTCCAGCTCAAACAGAGCCAATTCCAGAAAGGAAATCAAAATGGGAGGATATGGGATTTGGAAAAACAGAGACTAAGTAAAAAAGAATATTTGGATCAGCTTGATCCAGATAAATTAAATCTTGAAAAAAAAGACTTGCTTAATTTTTGTGAGAAATGTACTGACGAATGGAAAAAAAATAAAATTGCTAACTTCAAATTTATCGTTGCAATCTCACTTATTTCGGCTGGCGTAAAATGCACACCTGAAGAAGTTTTGAAAGCTGTCTGGAAAAAAATTCTAGTTTGGTTTTGGGACTTACAATATAAAAACGCATTAGCAGAGCATGACGGAATGATAAAAAAGTTGAGAGGAATTGGATCAGGCTAAAATTTATCACGTTGTAAATGCTTTTTTCAATTCTCTCAAAACAGAGGCTGACGAAAAACTTGAGACAGGACTAAGTCAAAATCAAACTGTCGAAATGCTAAGAGAGGCTTGCCAAGAAATGATCAAACAACATCCCAAAAGATTTGAGCAATACGTTTCTTTTTTTGAAATCTCCTGTATGTATTTACAGGATGAGACAAAAACAATTCCAGACATCCATACAGAAATTCCAGAGAGTGAATTAGTATGAGTGATGATAGTTCTCCAGATAAAATTGCTGATGATTTAGCCATTGAGAATGAAGTTGAGAAATCCCAACCAAAGGACTCGACAAGTCAATCTCTGCAAAAGCCAGCTCGATTTCAATCTGGAGAACAATTAAATTTTAATTTTATCGCATATGAAGAAAAAATAGTTATCGTGGGAGCTTCTGGCTCTGGAAAAACTTATCTGGCTAATCAAATAATGAAAGGACTCAATGGCATTACTGTTTGGGTATTTGATCCAAATTATCAGTTTCATTCAAGTCGAGCAATGGTCTTTAACGACTTGGATGAGATGCTAAAAGTTTATGACTCTGCAAAAAGGGGACATTATATTTTACAACCACATGACTCATCAGAATATACGTTTAGGCGTTTTAATGCAGAGGCTTTCAAGCGTGGAAATATTACGCTGATTGAAGATGAAATTCACAACTGGTTGACCAAACAAAAAGTTTTGAAAGAATTTAATCAAGTCATACTCTCAGGGAGACCTAGAGGGATTTCCGTAATCTCAATTTCATCAAGACCTGCCAGCTGTCCGAATCACATCTTGAGCAATGTTAAACATGTGTTTGCTTTCAAATTAAATCTTGAGTCAGATGTAAAATTTCTGGAGGGTTATTTAGGAAATGATGTTTGGATCTTGATGCCTCCAGATAAGAGAGCTCGGCTCAAGGATGAGCCAGCTCTTGAGGAACATACGTTTTTTTATAGAGACATGGATTTGGATCATGGAGTTTTAGGAAAAGTATGAAATATAAAATATTTACCTGTCCTGAATGTAAGTTCAGAAAATTTGAAAGCATCAATGCTCTCAATGTCCATATCGGCAAAAGCCATGTAGTTGATTACAAAATTTCAATCATCAACAATAAGCCAGCTTTTAAAAAAAAGACTAGAGCAAAATTTTCTTATATTAAAAAAACGTGAGTCTCTGCAATAATCATCTTACTAAGCAAGCGTAGAGAGGCTAGCATCAGGGCTTGGTATTGGGATTTTTTCGAGAGACTCACTAGAGCATGACTTGACCGACAACTGTGCAATGAAGTTAATTGCGTATTGCTATCAAAGCTCCAATCTCGAATCATGCTCATAGACTTGGTTAAAATCAAATAGTTTATGAGTCTAACTCAAAAGGTCATGCCTACTTAGGCACGACCATTCCTTGATCAGTCTTAATTATAGTATAATACACAAATTTCTTAATGGTTGCTCAACAGTTCGCAAAATTTGCTCAAACTACAAAAAGCGTAGTTTTGGATCAAGCGATAATAGCAGTAATGTCAGCCAGCCTCATAGCTCCGTATTTTGTCCCAAGAATTAACAACGTCTTAGACTCAATTCCAATTCTCAGAGATCACAAAAGTCTTTCATCATTATTTGCTGGCATGATAATATTCGGAATAGCAAAAGGCGTTAGGATGCCTCCTGTTGTAGCAGCTGTCATTATTGGTGTAAGTGGTGCTTTTATTTTGACTGCAATTTTACCTCTCTATACATCCGTAACAAACAGAGGAGTCGGTCAATAATGGTTTTGAAAAATTACAGGACTCTCAGTTCTGTGCAAACATGGGACTCGACTGCTCAGACGATTATCACTCAACTGCCAAGAGACTTTTTAGCTCAGCGTTATTACATTGACATGAACAGCGCAGGAGTTGTCGCAGCTGGGACAGTTACTCCAGTAGTTGACGGAGGACTTAAGATGATTACAAATATCAAAGTTGTCGCAGTTGGAGAGGGTTCGTCAAGAACAATCTTTGAGGTCAACGGAGAAAATCTTTATCACATGAATTTGTTTGACTATGGAGCTCCTGTGTCGCCAATTACTTTTCCATTGACGACAGGCTCAGGACAACTTCACATGAATTTTTGTATCGACTTTCGTTGTAACAAACTTGATCCAGATGATTATAGTGTTGCAATTCCTACTTACTTACTTTCAAGCTTACAATTAGAAATTACTTATGCTGTCCCATCAACTACAAACTATGGCTCAAATCCTCCAACAGCTTTTGCTACTGATGTAACAACTAGAATTACTTGCGTAGAGGGTATTCCAGAAGCTGGAGAGGACTTTAGCTCAAATCCATTAATGACTGTCTTATCAAAAACTTTGACAGCCGATACGTCAAGTGGATCACTTGAAAGTTTCGATACATTTTTCCAAGTTGGTGCATTAATTCGCAGGGACTTTGTAAGAATTGAAGATTCAAGCAATGTTCGTTCTGACGCAGAGTGTACAAATTTCCAAGTTAACTCAGGTACAATTCCATTGATGTCAAATATTTATGTCCCATCACAAAAAATGAATAACATTATCAATTACAGAATTTCATCAGGATTTCCTAGAGGCACAGCTGTATTCTCAGGCAATACAAGTCCTATACTCAATGCGCCATATGATCAAGGAAATTATATTTCAGATGGTTATTTTATGATAGACTTTTACAATAATCGTATGCCTTTCATAAATACAGCGTCGGGACTTCGCATTGGAGGTTTGTCAACTGTTGGCTATAATACGTCAGACCTTGTTGCACAATTTAATTTCATAGCAGCTTCTAGTATAGTGACACGTGTCCAAGAGACAGTTGAAGGCTGATAGAAATGCCATCATATCTTAGCTCAAAAAAAAAGAACAAATCGCTAGACGAGTAATTCTTAACGAATATTTTAACAGAATAGTTCGTCAATCAGTTCGCTTGACAGGAAATCAGTCATTGCTCGAATCTCATCAGCATACAGAAGATAAGGGCGTAATTAACAAAGTTAAAAATTTGCTGGGAGGTAAATAATTTGGTATTTGGTACTGGCAAGGGAGCTGGAAAATTAATTTCTGTTATGGCAGTAGTTGTCGCAGGCTTTTTTGTTTTTAATTATATTCAAAAGAGGAGAGCATAATGGCTCAGGGTAAAGGCAGAGGCAAAGGCGTTTCTGGAGCTGGAGGGACTTCATCAGGAGGCTCAAGTTCTGGCAGTTCAAGTTCTGGCAGTTCAAGTTCTGGCTCTGGCTCAGGATCAGGAGGCTCAAGTTCTGGCTCTGGCTCAAGCTCTGGATCTAGTTCTGGAGGAGCTTCAAGTAGCTCAGGTTCTGGCAGTTCAAGTTCTGGAGGCAGTCGAGTTCATAAAACAGCTGGCTCAAGTTCAACTACTACTCCAGCAAATAATCAATCGACAGTCTCAGTTTCAACTCCAAATTATTCAGCTGCGTTAGGCTATTCAACTAACTCAGTTACTCAGGGAGCTGGCTCAGCCTCCAATGTCTCAGCTTCTAATGTTCAACAAAGTCAGCAAACAACAGGTCAAGCCAATGTCGTAACATTGGGAATTAAGCCAGCTGTTAATCCTAATCCAGTTGGATATGGCAATCAGGAATATGTCGCAATGGTAGCCAAATATGGAAAAGAGACAGCTGACAAATTAGCGACTCAAACTTACATAACGACTCAGGAATATAGAACAAAATATCCAGCAACAAATACTGATAACCAATATTTACAAAATGAAAACGCAGCTATTACTAATGCTGAAAAACGTCAAGCAGAGTTTGTAAATAATAATACTTTTGCATCTAATCCTCAGCCAATGGCGACAGCTCCAATCCCTAACGTGATTACAGTCTCTACTCCATTATATCAGCAAGCTGGAGAAAGAGAAAATCCTTTACAAATACTTGAGGGAAATAGATTTGTCTCTCCAAGCCAGCAATTTTTGCCTCAAGTAAACGACTCAGTAGCTCCTAGACCTGAATATACTTCTTTTACAAATAATCCATATATTGGAGTTCATCAAAATTCAGCAATTTCTCCTAACGCAGATGAGTCAGAGAGTCAGAGAAAAACTCCAATGGATTTTCTGAATGAAATTAGAAGCCATAAATATTTTCCATTCGCAGTAGTTGGAATAATTGGATTAATTGTTTTGTCAATGTTTGGAGGAGCTAAAATGAGAAAAGGCTCTGGAGGAGGAGGGGGAATTTCAAAAGGGCGAGGAGGCTCTATAACGGTGATTAATTAAAATGACAAACTCTAACATGGCAAATAATTCAGACGGCTCTTTTCATATTTACTTAGAGCCAAAGAAAAAACCAAAGCCAATTCCAAAAGAAGTCAAAGTCGAAAAAAAGGAGGTTAAACTGAATGACAAAAAAGACAGAAAATAAATTGAAAAAGCTGGGTATTCCAGCCTCTTACGTAGCTGCGACAGCAATCATAATTTCAATTATTGCTACTCAATTAGGAGTGTGTGATTAATGGGTTCATTACTTACAACTGGAATCAATGGGACTGATCCAGCTGGGACTGAGATAACTGGAATAGCAGCTGGAGCTGTCTTTTTGGATTTTGTCGCTGGGACAATAAAATTGCCAGAGGGTTCAACTGCGCCATTAAACAGAATAATGCAAAAAAATCTCAATGATTTGGGAGTTAATCAATGTCAGTCAGTTGGAATATGGACATCAGATGCCGACTCAATTTGTCAAATCGGCTCGGCTGTAACATTAGCAGATCATCAGCTAGCGCACGTTGTAAATAATTATGGCTTTTCAAATGTTACAATTACAAT
>Ga0310121_10005275_pt1 | contig 11166 bp, 20 predicted proteins | sample CB27_Tmax_986_MG_FD_203504 | JGI IMG/M metagenome (GOLD analysis project Ga0310121, IMG submission 203504) | Marine microbial communities from Western Arctic Ocean, Canada - CB27_Tmax_986 | ecosystem: Environmental > Aquatic > Marine > Oceanic | place: Canada: Western Arctic Ocean | collected...
TAGAATAAACATTTACAAAAGTACTTCCTCCATATTTTATGGTTTCAAAAGGATTATTACTTAACATAATTAAACTAGTTACAGCTGCCGGTTGAGGTCTTGCATTTTTTAATGCTTGGGGATCACCACCATGAAAACGTGGATCTAATTGAGGTTGTTTGGCTTCGTACTCTGAATAATGAACTAAAAATCCATTCCATTCTTTAACCATTTCTCTGTATGGAAATGCCATTCCTGATCTATCAGAAATAGACATTGATCTTTTACCTCTAGCAAAAACTCCAGCCATTATACTCCATCCCCATAAAATGTCTGGGGAGTAATATAAGTAGATGTTTGTTCACCATCTGCTGCCATTGCTCTAAGCATTTCATCTTCATAAATTAATTTTAAATTTGGTGTTTGCTCGGGTGAATATTTCATACTTAAATAATAAGCTAATCCCGAAACTAAAGCTGGATAAAAACGAAATACAGTATCAGATGTATTTGTATAAGCACCTACATCTTCTAATTTTCCCATGTAATAAAAATTAACTAAATAACTTGCTCCAGAAAAACTAGAACTAGGTGTTGTATATAAAAATAGATTTGGAGAAGCAGTTACAGTTCCGGCTGCATTTCTTACGTATGCTTGTCTTTGAATATAATACTGTGAAGGAGTTCCTTTTGCTAATTTATTAGGTAGGGCTGAATAAGTAGATCTACTTATTTTATCTAAAGCTGTATCTACGGGAGCTGTAGCTGTTGTATTGTTTCTAACATAAATTTCTAATATATCACTTATATCAGTTGGAAAATTTGTAGTATCAGCAGTATAATTATATTCTGCCTGTCCCTCAACTAAAGGAATACTAGCTAATTTAACTTTCCAAAGATTAACTCCACGATTGCCCCATTCGGACAATAGAATATTTAATGAACGCCTAGCACTTCTTAATTGATAACCTGTTCGAGTCCCGCGTACATTTGTTCTTTCATACGCTTCTTCAATAATCTCATCAATTGAAGGGTTAAAGGCTGTAGTTCCCGAAGTAGCCATTTATCCTCCTTACGCGCCAGTGATTGTTAATGTGATGCTTCCACCTGCTCCAGTTAAGGTAGCACAAATTCCATCTTTAAAAACAATACCTGAACCTGGAACGTAAACTGTTAAGCCTTCAGTTCCATAATTATAGGTCGCTTTTAGATTACTTGGTGCAGTTGCTCCTGTTGTAGCACTGTCATGTAATAATAATTGAGAACCCGCTATTCCTTCACCTTGAATAGAAGTAACTCTAGTTCTAGCTGCCCTCAATAATGTTACAGCTGCTGTATCCATTTGTAGGGTTGTTTGGTCACTTGTAAATGATCCGCCGCCTGCCATAATTTATCTCCTTTGTCGTGAGCTCCCGAAGGAGCTCACATTATTTTATTTATTACGCAAGATTATTATTCTGTATATATTCTACAGTAATAATCCCTCGTCCAGCTGTATTAGCTGATGAAAGTACATACAATGTAACATCAGAAGTTCCAACGTCAGTCCACGCGTCCATATCTGTAATTGTACCACTAGTTAAAGCAACTTTACTTACGTCTGCTGCTGTTCCTACTGCTAAAGCGGTAAACAATTCAGTTGCCGCTATACTTGTTCCCATACTTAGATTAGCTGCACCAGGTGCAGTTGTAATATACAAAGTGATTGCTGTGAGTTGGCTATTGGCAGGAATAATTATTCCTGTACTTGCAGCACTTGCTGCCGTCTGAGTCCAAGCTACCGATTGTGCCATTTTGACAAAACCTGCATTAGCGCTTGCACCTTCTCTTACTGATCCAGCTTTAATCGGGCCGGAAAATGTAGTTGTGCCCATATTATCCTCCTAGTTTGTAAGATGTAGCCTCTAGGCCGTCGACTATACTCGTCTACATCTATTAAAAAATTGTATAGTGATTAAAATATATATGAAATTTGCGTAGAGCGCAAGGTATCCCTGGGTAAATGTATGATTTGTGACAGCGCTTAAGTGGCTATCGAAACTTCAGGCTTGGCGTCGTTTACTTTTGTTTGAAGAGTATCTTCTTCAAACTCTTTAGCAACAATTTCTTTAATAATATCTTGAATTTTTTTATTAATTTCAATCATCTTGATATTATGCTTCCCGTCTTTCAGGTGCTCTTGTTGCCACTCTAGTTCCAAGTACTTCTTCGTATTGTATAGGTCTTGAGTCATCATTAACCTCCTCGTACGTTATGCGCTTAACTCGTGGGTCTAAAGTCTTTTCTCCGAGATAGTCCCATTTTACACTCTTTTCTCCCAGCTTGTCAAGGACAGATTGTTCAATAGAAATAGCAGTATCTTCTGCTAAAACTTCAAACTTAGCGTGATAGTTAAAAGCCCAAATTTGGACGAGGAATTTCTTCATTTTTTCACCTTGCATAAAAAAAGGGGCGGAATTATGTTCCGCCCCTTAATTATTTATTTATTATATGTCTGATGCGAAGGCACCTCTAGGGTCAGAGAATCCGAAAACGTATCTCTCTCTAGCTTTGTACCTTACATTACCAGTATCGAAATCACCTTCCATTGAAGTTTTCAATGGAGCTCTTGTGAAGTGTTTCAATCCATTAGGAACATCAGTTTTAACGAACCATTTAGACGTATCAGTTAAATAGTGATTAACTACATAACCTTCCGGCACTGCGCCCATATTATTGATCGCATTGATGTCGTTATCTGCTGTTCCAGTTCTACCTTTAGACTTCATCAGTCTTTCAGCAGTAAATTGAAGCGCAGAAGGAATAATCATTTTCATTCCTCTTGCTGCAATTTTAAGACCTCTTTCATCAGTGAACGCAGCAATGTCAATCAGTGCTTGTTCTAAAGATGTTTCATTTAAATCAGCTGCTGTAGCTAATTCATTTGAAAAAGTCCCTGCTAAAGTTGGGTGGTCAGTAGCAAAAAGCTCCTTACCATCCCCACCTGCGTAGCTGGAATTGAACCCGTTATTTAAAACAGCCGCGCCTTTAACTTGTTTTGTATTAGCCATAGATCTTGCTAAAGCTTTTGTGTATCTGCTTGCAAGTCTATCGTACAAGTTGTCCTCGATCGCTTCTTCAGTGATCGCGAACGCTAGTGCGATTGTTTCGTTAGTATAACGAGCCGTGAAAGTTTCTTGCGCACTGTCGAAAGTGACGCCTTGACCTTCAGGTTTTACAGCTGCATTTGCGAAACCTGCTAACATTACTTCTTCTTCAAAAGCTCTGTCAGAGTTTTCTGTGTCAAATATTTCAGCTGCTTCATTTACATATTGTTTATATTCAAGTCCGAATAGTGCATTCAGACCTGGTTCTAGTTCTTTAACTAGTTGTGCTCTTGATATAGCCATAGTCTATTATCCTATCCTTCCTTAATTAAACAAGTTTGAGCTTGCAGCAATAGTTACAATACAGTTTGAGTTTGTCGCTGAAATGTCATTATTTTTTGGGTCGCCAGAGACTCTTACTAATTTAAACATCTTAGTAGTCGCTGCTCCGCCGCCAATATCTAATGTCACCACCGATTGACCGTTAACTGCATCACTTGCTGTGAAGCTGTTTGTGTTATAGCCAGCATCGCCGAACATAGCTTGAGTAACGATTGCATCACATTTAATTACATATTCTTGTGATGGATTATCGATTACAAAACCTAAGCCGTCAGTGCTGCCCGTATTATAGTCAGTACCAAATGTAGTGCTCGCCGCTACTGTGTTAGCAAAAACTGGTTTGCTTGTGGTGTTATCTATATAGAAAGCACCATTAAACACTCCAATTAAAGGGGCATGTCCTGTATTATCGAACGTTGCTCCTCCATTGCCTGTGTCATCAGTTGTGGCAAAACTTGCATCTTGTATATAACCTTGATCTCCACTCGCGTCTTGAATAGAAACTGGATTATTTTGAAAGATACCTACACCTAATCCCGATTTGATTTTGTATTGTGATTGACCTTGAGTCGCTGGAGTATTTCCAACTGTCATAGTCGATCTACAACCAAAACCTGCTGTTTGGTTAGCCATAGTTTTTTTTCTCCTTTGTTAACTATAAAATTTCGTTGGTTAGGAATTACTAAAAAATTTAGTTTTTCTTTGTACCACCGAAGGTTACACGTGTTTGCCTTTCTTGTGAGATTGGCATACTTGGGTGCTGTTCCTTCAGAATATCGTGTTTGATCGCTTCTTCTTTAGCTTCATTTTGCTTGTCAAAATAAGTTTGACGAGCCTTTGCGATTTCTTCTGGTATCCTAGCCAGCACTAGGCCTCCTACTCCGATCATTCCTGCGTATTTGCCTTCCTTCATAACTGGATAATCTTCATCTGGATATTCATCGCCTCTTACGAGTTCGTATCCTGATCTAATCATCGCTGCCATATTCTTTGAATCATCAAAGCCCATGACTTCGGATCTTATCCATCTATGTCGGTAACCAGCCGGCGCATTTGGTGCATCGAGAGATGAGGGTGGAGCCCATACTACTTTTTTAGCTGTTTTAGCTTTAGTTTGGCTCGCACGTGAAGTTTTTTTATCGTCTGTTTCCATATGCTTATACTCCTTCCGTGATTTTTAATTGTTTTGCATAATCTTCTAGTGGCACCCCTAATCTTTTAGCAATTGCTACCTGTGAGGGTGTGAGTTTGACAGTTTTTCTGCGTCCTGTTAAAGCTGAACGTTTCGCTGATGCTACATTCTGAGAAGGTTTTTCTCTTTCTGTAGAAGTTGCTTCCATCTTATCAAATTTATGAGGGAATTCAAGTCTTATTCTTTTATCTACTTCCTCATAATATTCACTTGATTTAGGGTCAAAACCTTCTTCTTCTACAAGCTTTTTATGTATATCAAAAGCTGTATAAGTCATAGCAGAATTGTTACCAAACCAAGTATTCTTGGTTGCCCAGTCTTCTGCTTGCGGATCAGGAGTTACATGTGGCCTATATTGTTGAGGCGTAATCTTAACATCCTTCTCTTGAGGTTTTGAAGGTTCAGCTACTTTTAAAGCATTGAGTCTTGCGGCATCCATTGTTAAAGTTGCAATTTGCTCTTGTGCAGTAACTTGTCCTTCAACGTTTTGAGATTCAATAGCAGTTTTTAAAGCCTGCTTAGCAGCTGTCATATTAGTTTTAACTCTGCTTTCAAATTCAGAAACGTAAGATTTATCTAATCTAGAAAATTTACTTTCTAAATCTTCTTTATCTTTTTTTACTGAGTGAGCATAATTAACAGCTTCTTCTTTTTGCCGTTCTGCTTCACGCATTTTCCGAGTTAGTTTAGAAATACGTTTTTGAACGCCTTCACTATATTTTTCTAACTCTTCTTTTTTCTCGTCTTTCTTTTCTTCTTTAACCTCAACTTCTCCACCTTCTTTTTTTTCTTCGGGCTGTGCTACTTCCTCAACCTCTATCTTCTCTTCCTTGGGTGCTTCAGTTTTTTCTGGTTCACCTTTTTCATCTAAATTAATTTCAGTAACTTTTTCGTCAGAGTCACCCACATCAATTAGATCTTCTTTTTTTGCTTCTTCTGGCATAGTTCCTTTCCTATGTTAAATATGATGAAGAACAGCTTCAGGATCTTTAATCGTTCCTAAAATTTCGTCATCGTTTAGTAGTCGCACTTCCCCACCTTCTATTGGTAATCTTGAACCCGCATAGCGAGCAAAGATAACCCAATCTCCTTTTTTGCACCAGGGTCCTGATGTAAATTTCTTCTCTGAATAGCATAAGGGTCCCATTTTTAAAACATAGCCACAATTGGTAGCTATTTTTAATTTATCTAAAGTTTCTTGCGCAATTAAAATTCCACCCTTAGTTTTATCTTTTGGTGTAAAAGGTAAAACTAAAATCCTCCAACCTGAAGGATTAGGTAATTGATCAACGTTTGTAATATTGTCGGGATTTAACGGTTCTTTTAAATTTTTGGATTCTTCGTTATATTTATCCTGCAAAGCAGGGTTATGCTTGGGGACTTCTTTTTTTAATGTCGACGATGTTTCCACCTGAGTCATGTTGCTCCTTTGCTTTTAGCAGGTTAGAGATTTCCTGTAATGTTAATTGTACAGCGTGTGCTTGTCCTAATAGATACTTATATTTTTCGTGATTGTCAACTCCACTGCCTGTTAACATGGCGTCACCAATTGATTGTAAATTTTCTTTGAGTCTTGTTTGAATTTTATTAATTAAAATTAATTCATCCATTATCTAATAGCTGCGCCGCCGCCTCTAGTGGCTGCACCCATAGACTGAACATGTCCACCTGTTTTCAGTGCAACACCTTTGCCTCTTTTAGCAATTCCGCCGCCTCTAAGACCACTTACAATTCTTCTTTTTTCGTCACGAAGATTTCTACGTCCTCTTCGAGTATGTGCTTTTTCAGCATCCACTCTGCCTAATTCTTCTAGTTTATTTTCTTTACTTGTATTTGCCATAATTATCCTCTTTTTTTAGCCATTTTTTTAAAAGTTTTAGCTAAGTTATATCTTTTAGATCCTGGAGGGCAAGATTTACTTCCGAATTTTTTTCCGGTGCAAGGTTTATCTTTTCTCATTCCTTTCACAGCTTTTTGAATCCATCTACCCTCTTTAGCTCCCACACGTCCGCCTTTTGCATAATCATAACGCTCTTCGCGACTCGCCATGATTTCATTTTTAGTCATAGCTGTGGAATTATAAAAAGTAGGCATTATCTATTGATTTTGCCAGATTTTTTAGCAGCCGAACCAAATTTTCCATAAGACTCATCAGCAGAAGCTTTAAGTTGTGATTCACTTCTTGGCTTTTTGACTCTCATAGCAATAGATTCGTCTTTTCGATCTTTATATCCTTGTTTTTTAACAGAACCAGCTTCCCCGTAAGGGAATCTGACATCCGATCGTACTCCATTTTGTCTCATAGTTTTTTTCCTTTAAGTATAGTACTTAGTTTTTTTTCGTCTGTCACTCATTACTTTACCACATCCCCTTGCAATTGCAACACGGACAGGTCCACCCTTTTTATACTTTTTTTCCCATCGATCAGCAATTTCAGGGTGATTGGCATGTAAATATTTTCTTTGTTTTTCTGATTGAAATGGCATTATTTCTTTTTAGGTCCGCCATTACGAAAGACCTGTGTTCCCTTGATGCCAAAAATGCTCGCTACAACAGTAACCCACAAAGTTTGGAACCATATCGGCAGTGAGCCAAAATGATGAAAGAAAAGATCAATCTTCTGCATCATTTGCGCGTCGTCGCTGAAGACTCCCCACGCCAAAACAATTATCGGCGCCGAAATTATTATAAGGACGATTTCGTCCTTGTAGTCATTTTCTCGGGCTTCTAAAAGTTTGCCCTGGTAAGTTTCCTCACCTCGCGCCATGCGTTCTGCATGCATTAAAGCTGCATCCGACATCGCGGCTCTTGTCTTTTGTCTATTTTGATAAATATGACTCCCTGTTTTGAGAGCCATCTTTGCTAGACCAAACCACATATTAGAACCACTTGGCTTTAACTGGTTTTTTATCTGCTCTCATACGTTTTGTACCTTTAACAGTAACCGTCTGAGTTTCAGTAGGATTAGGAGCTTCCATTTTAACGCCCCCTGTTTGGTAACCATCTTTACCAACACCTAATTCTTTTGTAATCTTAGGTGCATCAACATATCCTTGTCCTTTTTCCCAATCTTTGCTCATAATTATCTCCTTGTTTTATTTATACTTACTTTTTGTTGTAATTTCTACCAAAATCATGACTTTTACTTTTATTCGCCATTCTTTGTTTTGTTAGAGATACTTCTGCACGCATTTCAGCTAAATCTTCGTTCTGTTCTAGCTTTTCATCGTGTTGTTGGTCTCCTACCATCACCTTCATCGTGTCTAAACCGATTCTATCTTCATCATAGTCCTTTTTACGTTCATTATCCATAGCTCTCAAGTCTAATTCTCTCGCTTTGAGCTTCATTAATGGATCTCCACCATAGCCTCCGGTAATTTCGTTTTCTTCTTTAGCATATTCGGCTGTCATTTCAGCAACGAGAACTGCTTTTCGTGCTTCAATCTGATTTGTCAATTGTTGAATTCGTTGTTGCGCCTGCATCGCTTGTGGATTTTGTTGCATCGCTTTTGGATTTTGCATCATGGGTCCCATTTGTTGTTGAAGTCCTTGTAATTCTTTTAATTCTTCGACAAATTCCAATTGGACTTGTTCTTGTGCCATAAAGGAAATGTGTTCTAAAATATTTTTTTGTATCGCCGCCATAACCTGTGGATTATTTTGTACCATGTTTAAACTCATAAAATGTAAGTGAGCATCGATGTGCGCTTTATGATCTTGTCCACCAAAAGCTTGGAAGGGTTTATTCGACATCGCTACAATATGTTCGAGTGATGGATCCATCGGAATGGGTTTCATCGGCGCCGGTAAAATCGCGTTAATATTTTTAACTCCGACCGCTTCATACATACTTCGATACGCCTGATAAAGGTTATGAAGTTGTGGATTCGATTGCGCCAGTTGTAATTGCATTTGCGCCATAGAAATTCTTTGTGTTTGAGAAAAAATATTAGGATCAGCCACTGGTAGAATATCTACCCGGTCGTCAAAGTCTGAAACTTTAATTTCTTTTCTCGCGTTAGGAACATCGTAAGGATAAATGGGTGGAAGATACGTTTTAAAAACTGCTGCCAATAATTTAAATTCTTGTTTCAAACCTACGTAGAGTCTTTTGTGAATCGCCGACATTACTCTTGAGCCACGTTCTAATAATGCAACCGTCGTTCCAACAGCCGCCTGCTGATTCATATCGCCCACTTGTGAGTCTGCGATGCTCGCGAATCGCTGACCTGCTTGAACGACAACTCCCATTAATTGTAATAATGTTTGTGATGGTTCTTTGTAAGGCAACTGCATAAACGAATCTCTAATATTGCCTCCCGGAGCGTCGACCTCTCTAAACTCTCCTGGTTGTAAAGGTTGAGCATCATCCCGAACTCTTATACCTCTGGTTTTAAAACCAGCGGGCAAATTCGCTAATGTTCCAGCATCTAAAAGTTGTCTCAATGCAGAAGTTGCTGTTCTAGATAATCCACCAATCATGTGGATTAAACCAAAACCATAAAAACCTAATCCTGGTAAAAATTTAAAGTGAACAAAATAATTTGTTTTATTTTTTAAAGGATCTTCCTCTTTATAATTTCTTCTAATGGATAAAACTTTAAAATTAGCTTCATCAACCGTTATCACATAAGGTAATTTAATTCCTGTAGGTTCTCCATCTTCTCCTACATCTTCATAACCTTCTAAATCTAAATTTGTATGAACTTCAATTAAAGTATAAAGATCATCTTGTTTATCTTTATTAATACCTTCGAGTGCATGTTCTTTTTTTTCTATTTCATTTTCTGTAATAGGGGGTTCACCTAATTCAATATCTCGATAAAACCCTGAAACTTGTTGTTTACGTAAATCATTTTTGGAAGTTTTAATAACATGAATGACTGCTTCTGCATCTTCCAGAGAAGTTGCAGCATAGGGTACAATTAAGTCATCCGCAGGGATAAACTTAGAAACGGCCCTACCTAAAAGTTGGTCGTAATAGACTTTCTTAAATGTAGAGCCGGCCAGGGGTAAATAAAAAAGCATTTGATCAAACTCAGGTTCATATTCTTTCATCTGATCCATAAGTTGATAATTCATAAAATCTTTTACACGATGTGCTTGATCTTGTTTGGCTTCATTCACATCTCCTAAAATTTGTGCTCTGACTGGACCGTCAGCGGGTAATAATTCTTTATAAGCGGTTGCTTGGAATTGGGTTACGGCTTCTGCCAATACAGGATGGGTCACACCGGATGCGCCTCTAAAAGGTTCAGTTCTTCTGTCGTATTTAAATCCTAAAAGATCTAAACCTTCCCTGTAACTATCTTCCCAATCCTTTCTTGAATTTCTGTAATCTCTATAATCGTCGGTAAGTTTGGAACCTAAGTCATCTAAAATATCATCACCTAAAAATTCTGCCAAATTGGCATAGTGATCTTCTCCCCCTTCAGGCGAAGCTGCAGCGGGATCAAAAGAGACTTCTGCGCCTCCTTCTTCTGTCATTTCAATTTCAACGGGACCTTTATCTGTTTGTACTTCTTCTACGTTTTCTTGAATTGCTTCTTCGATTTCCACTTCTCCTGGAATTTCAACCGTAGTTTTAGTATTAGGTAATGGTTTGTCTATTTTAGCCATTTAACTATTCTATACTCTCTTATTGATTGTTTCAACACCTGAAAGACTTTTAACCTTATCGCCAGGTTTTGTCAAACCTTGCTCAACGGGCATTGGATTTTCAGCCGCCCATATTTTAAGTTCTTGTTGTGAGACTATTTCATCATTAGCCGTATTAACAAAAGCCCCCAGTATTGGGTTATATTTAATTTCCATTATATATCTCTACTTCTTCCTATAAAAGGTGTGTCAACTCTTCCACCTTTTGCAAACATATTTTTTAATTTAGTTAAAAACCCTTTTTCAGTAGAAGATGCAAACATTTCTATATAATCATCAACAGCTTTTTTGTATATCTTATCTGCTTTTTCAGGATTTACAAAATCAGGTAAATGAGCGTCCAATTCAGGAAAAAATTCTTGATCTAAATATCTTACAAATGTTTCTTCCTTTAAACCTCTATCCATTAAAAAATCTTGAAATTCAGGTGTGTCCAGAGTCTTATGCCTCATCTCATGCAATATAGTTTGTATTTTATCTAAATCTTCAGGTTCACTTCCAGTTGATACAGGTTTTTCTAGTATCGCAATGGGTTCTTCTCCTTTTTTTACTTTTTCCATAAAACCTGATTGAATTTTTGGACCTGAATAGTATTCATCATCATATAGTGGTATAATTTTATCCAGGTCTCTGTCTTCAATATATTGTTTCATATAGGCAGAAGGATTTTTTTCATCACCTGTTATGGTAAATCCTTTATAATTATAATTACCTGACTTCTCCATAGCGGGATAAGTAATAGCGCTTGTATCAAAATATTCTTTTGCTGCGGGATCTCTTTCAAAAAGAGACTGCAAACCTGCATAATATTCATCGTCTGCTATTTGAGACATTTGTTTTTTTAAATCTTCTATGCCTGCCATTATTCTCCTATATCAATAGTTTCTATTCCTTCTAATCCAAAATTATT
>Ga0310121_10005276_pt1 | contig 11166 bp, 11 predicted proteins | sample CB27_Tmax_986_MG_FD_203504 | JGI IMG/M metagenome (GOLD analysis project Ga0310121, IMG submission 203504) | Marine microbial communities from Western Arctic Ocean, Canada - CB27_Tmax_986 | ecosystem: Environmental > Aquatic > Marine > Oceanic | place: Canada: Western Arctic Ocean | collected...
GCTGGGTCGGCTGGGGTGTCATCACGAACAATCTCATTGTTATGACTACTGCACTGGCGAAACGAAAAAGATATGTCGCCAAGCTCGGACTTGTCGGTGCCTAATCATCGTTTCCCGACAAGTACGAACCTAGAAACGACATGATATCCAGACCCGCCACGTGCTCACGGATCGCAGATACAGCGTCTGCCCAATCCTGGTCGTGTTTTTCCAAAATGAAGCCAGACCGGCATCTGTAAGAAATGATTTCAATTGCAGGCCGAATTCGGCGGCGTCGAGACCGGCCAGCGATTTCGACGCGCTCTCGGAATCCGGCTCAAAATCCGGCCAACTCATTTTCAATACGACTTCGAAATATGGCGCAGAATCGTCCGATATGGAGTTCAAAGCTTGCTGTAAAAATACCGCTCCAGGATGAGCGCGGAATGACTCTACATGTCGCCGCAGTGCCACAGCCTGTGTGTGGATGCCAAATGGTCCGGCCTGCTGTTCCCGCTCCGGCCAGTCCGTAGCGGCCAACAAGGCGGAAAGTGTTCGCGCGCATTCATCGATGCGCACATCCGCCATTATCTAACTCTCAACGCAAAAGACATTAAAAGTATTGTAGGATTTCGCAGAAGAATGGTCAATCAGACCGGCTAATTCATCACTTTGCCGCCGTCGACATTTATTGACTGACCGGTAATGTAGCGCGCCTCGTCCGAGCAGAGAAACAATACCATGCCTGTCACATCTTCGGGTTGTCCGAGTCGTCCTTGCGGGATTTCCTGATTCCAGCGCGCCATCTGTTCTGTGTCGTAGCGAAGATGTTCCGTCATGGGAGTAACGATCACGCCGGGGCAAACGGCGTTCACGCGGATATTGTGCGCGGCTAGTTCGCGAGCGGCTTCCCTGGTGAGGCCCAGCATACCGGTTTTGCTCGCTACGTAAGCAGCGCGGTTGTACAGGCCGTGAGCACGACCTGCAATCGAGGCAATGTTCACAATGACACCTCCGCCCTGTTCCTTCATTGCGCGCGCTGCTGTCTGCAAACAGAGGAAGGCACCTTTCAGGTTGACATCGAGCGTCCTATTCCAGTCGAACTCGTCGAATGTGAGGATTGAACCTGTCGGCTCCACGCCCGCATTGTTAATGAGCACATCGACGCGCTCCCAGGCCTCGATGACATCGTAGATCATGGTCTGAGCGGCCATCTTGTTTGCAATATCAGCCACATGGGAAGAGGCCATCCCTCCCGCGGCAACGATGTCGTCGGCAGTCTGGCGAGCCGAGTCTGGATTTATATCGTTAACCACTACCCGCGCCCCCGTATGCGCGAACGCCAGTGCTATGGCTTTGCCGATTCCGCGGCCGGCTCCGGTGACAATGACAACTCGATCTTGAGAATCCATAGCAATTTCTATTCAGGGACGCGCAATTTCCCACAACGTGCGCGGTCGAAATGCCAACGCGGGATTGGCATTGCTAAACGCGATTTCAACCAATGTCTTCACGAGCGCCTGCCGACCGCCCCCAAAGATGCGGTTGAGAACGTGGGGATTGTAATATAGACCCCGTGCACGGGTCATCAACACAAACAGTTTTTGGAAGCGTGCGTTCACTGTTTGTACGTATGGTTCGAGGTTCTGGACTGTCCACGGCATCCCTCGTTGCAGTAGGGCGCCAACCACTTTGGCGGCGATTTGCCCGGACTCGAGTGCGTAATCGATACCCTCACCCGTATAGGGATTTACAAGGCCCACTGCTTCGCCAACAGCGATCAACCCCGCTGCCGTCTTCTGCGATTTGTGAAAATCTACCCGCAACGGAAAGCTTTTAACTGGCCCCACCCCGCGTGCTTGCGAAAGTATCTCTTGCAAACGCGGATGTTCTTCTATTAACTTGTCGAAGGCTACGCGTGGCGAGGAGTGCAGCTTGCCAATGTAGCCCACGCCTACATTGGCAGAGGTCGGCCCGGTGGGAAACATCCAGCCGTAACCGGGCAGCGCAACATCATTGAAATAAAACTCGATCTGATCCCTAATGTCGGAGACGTCTTCAAAATAGGTGCGCGCAGCGAGCATCAATGAAGGTTTAGACGGCAAAAGATCCGCACTCTCCATTACGCGCATTGCCGCCCCGGTAGCAATCACAACACCACTCGCAATGTATTCCTGCTCACCGGCGCGCGTACGGGTGCGTACACCCACAACGGCCTCCTCCAGACGGAGCAAATCAATCACTTTTTCCTCGCCCTGAAACTGTGCCCCCGCCTCAATCGCGCACGACTGCAGGCGTACATCGAGTTGTAAACGAGGGACAACGAGCGTGTAATCCGGCATACCAGTCTCAGCTGGCACAGGTGTTTCGATGTGGACTCCGTTGGGTGCGTAAAGATGCAGCGAATGAACGCAATGGGCTGCTACTGTGAGTTCATCCAATAAGCCCATCTGGTTGATCACATGCAAGGCGCGTGGACTGATTGCATCGCCACAGGTCTTATCGCGCGGGAACTCAGATTTATCGAGCAGGAGCACATCCGCGCCCTGTTTGGCAAGGAAGTACGCCGTTGCCGAACCGGCCGGACCGGCACCAACCACAATTACATCGTGTTTCTGGGTCATGCAGCACGCTATCCGGGTGCGACACTCGTCAATGGAATCGAGTCATCAGATAGCGAACCCGGCGATTCGATCACTTCTTGGTTTTCGTGGCAACCTTCTTTTTAGCGGTTGCCTTCTTCTTTGCAACAGCCTTTTTCTTCGCCATGCTCTTCTTTTTCGTGGCTGACTTTTTGGCGGCTGTTTTCTTCTTTGCAGCTACTTTCTTCTGCGCAGTCTTATTTTGCGCCGGCGATTTCTTCTCTGCGGCTTTCTTTTCGGATTCTTCTACTGCTTCTTCTGGCTCGGTTCGCGGAGGGGCAATCGAGGGGAGTTCATCGCGATCTTCCTCTAATACATCGGCAAAAATGATCGTGGCAAGGTCAGGAGCGAATGTCATAAGCGCCTGCCCGGCGCGCACGCCCTTTTCTGAGGTGAGAGCCTTATCAAGCGCGGCACGATCATCGAAGTAAAACTCGTGGAGTTTATAAATATCAGTCGGTCCTGTTGGGCCACCCATCACATGCGATACTTCAATTCGGCGCACACCGGGCATTTTCTCAGCAAACGGCACAAATGAGTTCGCCCACTCATCCTCAAATTTGGTGATGTCCTTCGGATGCCTAAATAGGATCGTCATCTTATACATGGCAGAGATTATAGCGCAATGATCAGTGACTAGTCGCTAGAGTATCCAGTAAACAGTGAGTCGCTTCTGAATACTGTATACCGATAACTGAATACTGATTACTGGCTCAGCGCCCAGCCGCTTACGGTGAGTCGGAAATTCAATTCCTGCAAACGCGGCCATTCTGAGATTGTTTCCAGAGTTGCCTGGTGCGGTTCCAATTTAATCCGTTGTGGTTCGTAACCGCTCTCAAGCGCTCGGTTCGTCAGATCGAAAGTCTGTAATGCCAGCGGGTGCACACCGAAACTCATTCCGCTGTCCAGCACGGCATTAACGGCAGCGATCCACTCCTGCGCCTCTGAGAAATCTCCGGAGAAAATTAAATCATTGGCACTGCCAAGCATGAGTTCAAGCGCTATATTTTCAAGAGAAGCCGGATGACCGGTGTAGTCTGCGATGATCTGCTGTTCGCGGGCGCGTGTTATAGAAGTCATCCATGCTGTCAAAAAGTATGCGTCCGGATCCGCTGCAAGCTGATAACGCCTCGCTGTGTCATAGAACGATACAGTTGTCTCAACATCAGCGAGCAGGTCTCCACCGAATGGCTGCGTCCGCAGACTGTCAAGCCAACTCGATTCGAGCTGGTCGAGAGTGACACCAAGAACAAGTAGCGTAGCCCGATTCAACATACGGGATTCTGTATTTGCTGCTTCCATGTTGCGCAAAAGAAGGCGGAAGCGGTCCCAACCATATGTATCGATCAAATATTCCACAAAGGAAGCGGCATGCAAATAACTCAACTCGTGCTGTGCGGCATAGAATTCATTCATAAACTCGCCGAGAGGCAAATCGAACCCGGCGACCTCGGCAGCAGCCATTCGGGGCGAAATTAGCTCTGGTTTGAAATGACCGCCGGCCACATATACCGCCAGGCCTTCTGTGATCATTACCCCCCGCTCTGGAGCGAACAGACGGCCCAGAACATGCGAGACTTCATGGCGCAAAGTCCCGGCAAGATAGTCGCCGACATAATTCCGATCAAGATACGAAATTGCGATCGTGTCTGAGTCAAAGCCACCATGCCCAACTACACGGTTGACAAAGTTGAACACGATCTTCTCCCAACTTTGAACATCGAGCAATTCTTCGTCGTACGCTATCGCTTCCTCTGCTGTTTCGATGATGAATTAAATACCGCGTTGTGCGGCCGAGTTGGTCGTGTAATGATAGATACAGCAGTTGCTCTCCGTCATCACCAATATTGTTTCGGTTTCATTGACTGGCCACGCTTCCGCCGGCAACACATCGATGATAAGTTCAACTTCATTGTTCGATTGGTCCAAATCGCCGATGACGACATCGTTGGCCGGATCGAGGATCACAATGATTTTTTGTGAGCCAATCAAACCGGTTGTGTCCCATATCCATGTGAAGGTCGCCTGCATCCAGCGGCCGATGTCGTACGGCGCCACCCGAGTAAATCCGAGCTGTAATTCCTCCGCACCGTCTGCGAGATTTATCGCAACGCCGAGATCATTGAGCCCAACAGCGGCCCCATCATTCGGGAGCACTTCAGAACTGACGAGATCGCCGGAGTAAATCTGGGGTTCAGGATGGACGCGTATATCCTCCGCATTAATGTAGAGGTCTGCAGGTGTACGAGAAGGTGTGGGCGTGAAGGTTGGTAATGGCGTATGCGTGGGTGTTACAGAAGGCGGTAGCGGTGTGCTGGTCGCCGTGGGCGTTGCTGGAGCCGGGGTGGTGGGTGTCGAGCCTGCGAGGGCGAGGCTGAGCCGAGTGACAGTCTCCCGATTAAGAAAGAGCGTAATCGCAAACAGGCATACGATCAGGCCACTTAAAACAATGAACACAAGCCCCAGCAAGGTAGCGATACGCCGCATTTACGAATTCTAGCCCACAATAGAATCAGTTGCATATGAGCTCTACCTGAATGCAATTCGGCCTGCAACTACTCTTCTAGTACCGACACAACGAGCAAAGAGCAAGAAATGGGGGCTATGAAAATTTTGGAGGTCAGGCTTCTGTGTAAAAGGGTCGAACTGCGTAACGCCTAAATTCCTAGCTAGAGCATCAAGCGTAATGGCTCTTCCAGATTGCGCTTGAGTGCCTGCATATAGCGTGCGGCTTCGGCTCCATCAGTAACACGGTGATCAGCCGAAATTGTTGCCTTCATACGGGTACCAATGGCAAGCTCACCATCTTTGACAACCGGGACATCCTGAACGGAACCAGTTGAAAGGAGCGCTGCTTCGGGTGGATTGATGATGCCACTGAAGTGCTCTACGTCAAACATTCCAAGGTTTGACGTAGTGAAAGTCGATCCCTCAATGTCGTCGGGATGCACCTTTCCAGAACGGACCCGCATTGCCATCGCACGGATTTCGACCGAGATTTGCGCCAGTGATTTCGCATCTGCATTTTTGCAGACCACAGTGAGCAAGCCGCCCTCTACGGCAACAGCTACTCCGATATTGATATTCCCTTTGCGAACGAGTTGACTACCTTCCAACACTGCATTCAAATTCGAGAAATCACGCAAAGCAAGCGCGACAGCCTTGACGATGAAATCGTTGACAGAAACTTTGACACCGCGGTCTTCCAAGGCACTGTTAAGTTGTGCGCGGTAGTCCATGACAGCGGCCATATCGATATCGCTTGTGACATAGAAATGCGGCAAGGTGGATTTGCTTGCGGCCATGCGCTTACCGATAGCCTGGCGCAAGCGCGTTAATTTTATTGTCGTGTCCTCACGCTTAACAGGCTCCACCGAAGTAAGCCACATCCCGGTTGTACTTGCCTTGGCGTCCGTAGAAACACCTGGAGACGGCGGACTGGTGAGAAAAGCCTCTACATCGCGGCGCACAATGCGCCCCGATGCGCCTGATCCTTTTACTTGACGCAGGTCAACTCCATTTTCCAGAGCCATGCGCTGCGCCACCGGCGAGACCCGAAACATTCCATCGCTGGCAGGCGCTGGTGCAGCTGTCGGCGCTACCGTTTCTGCCGGTGCTGTCTCGGACCTAGGCTGAACATCATCATCTTCTTCGTCATCGGGAAGCGATTCGGCGACCTGCGCCTTGAGTGTCTCCATGTCGATCTCTTCATCAGATGTACCAAGCACCGCAATCGTCGCGCCGACCGGAACAATCGCACCTTCGTCAACAAATATGCCGCGTAATATACCGCTCGCGAAAGATTCCACTTCTACAGTCGCCTTATCCGTCTCGACCTCGACGAGGATGTCACCTTTGTTTACTTCCTCACCTATCTGTTTCACCCATCGAGAGAGCGTGCCCTCTGCCATGTCGAACCCGAGTTTTGGCATCTTAAATAGTTCAGACATAGAGCACTTCCTTTACTGCAGCAACAACATCATCCGCCCTTGGGATCGCCATTTGTTCAAGTTCACGGTTGTAAGGCAAAGGAACTTCCGTTTGGGCAACACGTTTAATGGGCGCATCCAAATAATCGAAACACTCCTCATAGATACGGGAAGAGATTTCCGAACCGACGCCAAAGGTTGGCCATCCTTCCTCGACGACAACGGCGCGGTTGGTCTTCTTAAATGATTCGTAAATGAGGTCCATGTGGAGTGGACGCAATGACCGCAAATCGATGATTTCTGCTTCGATTCCTTCTTTCGCCAGACGTTTGGCTGCCTGTAGGCAAACGTGGAGCATCTTGCTGTAGGTGACGATCGTGACATCTTTGCCGCTACGCTTGACTTCACTCTGGTCGAGCGGGACGATAAAGTCACCACTGGGTACTTCACCACGCTGCTGATAGAGCGTGGAGTGCTCGATAAACAGCACCGGATCATCCTGACGCAAGGCGGCTTTAAGCATGCCCTTCGAATCGTACGGGGTAGCGGGCGCCACCACGCGCAGTCCGGGAAAATGAGCAAAAATCGCGTCCGGTGTCTGGGAGTGCGTTGCCCCAAGCTGTCGACCACCGCCTCCCGGAGTCCGAATGACAAGCGGAACGCTAAACTTCCCGCCAAACATATACCTCAACTTGGCGGCATGGTTGACGATCATGTCCATTGCAAGAAAGGCAAAGTTGATTGTCATCAACTCGGCCACCGGGCGGGTGCCCGACATTGCAGCGCCGATGGCTGTGCCGACAATCACACCCTCAGATATAGGAGTATCTTTGACACGTTCCGGCCCAAAGTGATCATAGAAGCCGCGTGTGACGGCATAGGTTCCCCCCCACACGCCAATCTCCTCCCCGAGGAGGAATATTTTCTCATTTGATTCCATCTCCTCCCATATCGCCTGGGAGATCGCTTTGCGTACAGTAATCTGAGCCATCGTCGTCTCTATGTTAAATTTCGAATTTCGTATTGCTTCAGTCGCTCACCGGAGCATAAACACCTTCGAACAGAGCCTCCGGTGGCGGGTCGGGGCTTTCTTCTGCAAACTTCACGGCAGCAGCCAGTTCTTCGTTCACTTCATTTTCAAGCTGATCCAGCTGCGCATCCGTGCCAAAGCCATGCTCCATGACAACGTTACGGAAACGGCCAATCGGATCTTCATCCTGCCAGCGTTTAATTTCGCTCGACTCGCGATACCGCTCGGGGTCGCCCATCGAATGTCCTCGGTAGCGATAGGTCAGAGCTTCAATAAAGTAAGGCCCTTCCGAGCGGATATGCGCGAGTGCTTTTGAAACTGCCTCGTAGACATCCAGAACTTCCATCCCATCGACACGCTCGTTCGGTATGCAATAGCCCTCTGCCTTCTGTCGCATCTCAGACACCGCCGAAGATCGCTCAACCGAAGTGCCCATGCCGTACTGATTATTCTCGCAAAGCCATAGCACAGGCAAATTCCAAACTTGAGATAGATTCAGGGACTCGTGGAAATAGCCTATGTTTGTTGCGCCGTCGCCAAACATGCAAACGATTGCGTTGTCGTTTTTCAGATAGTCAAAGGAAGTCGCTATACCGGTCGCCAAAGGCATATGTGCTCCGACGATGGCATGTCCACCCCAGAAGTTGAGATCGACATCGGCAAGGTGCATGGACCCGCCTTTGCCTTGCGAACTGCCGGTTTGCTTGCCGAGAAACTCCGCCAACACAATTTTTGGATCCATTCCTTGTGCGATCGCAACGCCGTGATCACGATAGGCTGTGATCACGTGATCTTTCTCCGAGAGGGCTGCTGAAATCCCAACGGCGACAGCCTCTTGCCCAATATATAAATGAAGAAAACCACCGATTTTACCTTGCTGGTATAGCTCGGCGGCTTTTTCCTCCAGGCAGCGGATCATTACCATCTGACGATAGGTCTTCAGAAAATCATCTTGCGTTTTCATTTGCTATTCCACACGGGTGGGGCTAAAGATAACAATCGGGGAGATTTTGATTCTGCAATCTAGCCACCGGACAGTTTGAGAAAGCGGCACGGCGTCTGCTAAAGTAGCGGTTACCACAACAGCTACGGAGAGCAGCGCCATGCCGCAATGGAAACTTTATCACATCTGGATGACGGAACTGACAGAGCTGCTCCCCTGCGAGCGGGTGACTCGGTTGCGCAACTTCACCTGGTTGCTGGCGACTAACCTGGACGACCCGCAAGCCGTCCTGCGTTGTTATCGCCGGCGCATGTGGATCGAAGAAATGTTCGGAGATTTGAAAGGGCATGGCGTTGATATCGAAAGTACGCAGTTATGGCATTTCTTGCGCCTGTCACGCTTGACCCTGGCGGTCGTGCTGCTTTATTGCTGGCTTGTCACTTTCGGCTCGCAGACCATCAAGTCCGGTCGGCGCCGCCTGGTCGACCGCAACGAACGCCGCGACTACAGCATCTTCCGTATCGGCTGGAACACTGCCGAAAGACGTCTCATAAACAACTTGTCGCTTCATGTGTCCTTTGATTTCTGTTTGTAACATCAAACTGTCAGGTGGCTAGTTAAATCTATGAATAATGGACTCCGAAGCGGAACCTCGCGTGGCTTTTGGAAACAGAATATCCAATCGAACTCGCAAATCATTCACAATAATGCTGGTTTGAAACTTGCTGTTGTCGTCTCAGGAAATGTGCCCGACCAAGATTTCTGGCATGACTGGTTCGTCAATACTCGGGGCGATGTATTTCGACATGATGGAAAAACGGAGATCATTTCAACTGTCGAGCCGTCCCGAAAAGGGAATTTTCTAGGCGGACTTCAAGCATGGTTACAGGCATCAAGTGAGATGAGAAACCGGGGATTTGAAATCCCCGAAGTTGCGATAATGAGTATGGTATTTGGAGAGGGCAAGCGGTTGAGTCCATTTACTCAGGCGCTCGGAAATCGAAAACCTGCGTTTCCAACACCTCGTAGTGGTAAAAAACCCGGCTCATATCTCACAATGGCCGATCTTGCTAATCTTTCATCTGCCAGATTAGCTCATTTCCTACAAGAAAGCGGCTTTCGTGGATTAATAATGAAATGGGGCGATGAAGTAATAATTCCGGGAATTGATTGGACAATCAATCAAAACGAGTTTCAGGACGTTGACGCCGTTAGATTTGTCTGGAGGACTGAACCATCGTCACAGTTAGCACGGGAAAAGGATTGGGTCCTAATCGACCGCACAAGTGGAAATATGTCATTTCAGTTTGCTCGGCAAAACCTCCAGGCCTTGAGATCGAGAATGACGAGCCGACAAATGCAAAACAGCGATTTAGCTGTCAATCTCGGAAGCGCAGCAATAAGTTACAAGTTTCTTGAAATCGCTAGCGATATCCTAAAAGACGACATTGACTTGGCGGAAAAATGGATTGATTGGGATCCGTATGTCTGGATCGCACTGTTCTGTACTTCTGAGGCCCAGTGGGAGGAGGAAGTTGACTATGAATCGCGCAATGGTTTCGATGGAATCGGACAACTTCTTCAAAGGTATCCTGACTTTTATCAAAAAATATCGGCTGTCCGCCATCGGTTCGAACATACTGTGTCCAGATCACTTCGCGTAATCGCGCTTGATTATGGTGAGCCCCACTGGATTGATTGGGGCCTTCATCGGAGCCTGCGAGTCTCACTTGAGTCGCTTATTGAAGAAACAGAGATGGCCAGAGCGACCCGCGAGCTTTTTAACATTCCTCATGAAAGAGACAGGGACGGAAATATTTTAGTTCATTCATCAGTTCATCCTAATGCCCGAATTAGCAACTCTCTACTTATAAATACTATTATCACTGATGCCGACTCGAAAGTTAATCGTGGAATTCTAGTAGGGGGCCGGCACCGACTCGTAAATATGCCCCATGGTGGATGTGCATTATTTTGTGCGGTAAATGAATTGAATATGTTGGGGGAACATGGTGTCGCATTCCGTTCAATTGGTGACAAAATTGAAGTTAAGGAAAATGGCAGACATACAGTCCTTTGTCTAAAAGAAGGTCTGATAAATTTAGTTTCGGATGAGACCATTCATGATTATGGAGCTGCAAACTTTTCGAATGCTATCTTAGATAATGAGATATCATTCGCGGAAGCAGCCAACTTGGTTGCAGCAGAAGACGTGAAATTACGCGAGATGCGCTGGTATCAATATTGGAATAGTTGGTCAAGGAAGTTAGACATACCAAAAGTATAATTTCCTAGCGCTAAGTACTTAGCAAAGCATAATTCAAATACCGAGTTCACCTCGTGACGCACAAGAGAACAGGCTGTTGAAAAAACACAAAACCCAGTCTAGCTTGTGTTTGAGCAGTCTTTTTAGGTTTTGTCCTGCTGCGATCATCACACCTTCGATATTGACCTTCAACAAACCACGCAGGCGAAAACGCCTCAAACGGTGGAAATCCTTGGCTTCTCCAAAGAGCGGATCAACCCAGAATCCCCTTTTCCTCATGCTTTTTTGGTAATGCTCCGTTTGATGATATTCCTTGACCCGCTCAATAAATTCTTGGTGAAAGGAACGAAAAATGTGCCGTCCGCTTTTGCTTTTGG
>Ga0310121_10005278_pt1 | contig 11159 bp, 10 predicted proteins | sample CB27_Tmax_986_MG_FD_203504 | JGI IMG/M metagenome (GOLD analysis project Ga0310121, IMG submission 203504) | Marine microbial communities from Western Arctic Ocean, Canada - CB27_Tmax_986 | ecosystem: Environmental > Aquatic > Marine > Oceanic | place: Canada: Western Arctic Ocean | collected...
TTCTTCCCGGCGCAGAGCGCGCACCAAATAAACTAACAAGTTAGGATACGAAATTGGCTGTCGTGGCGCCCCCTCACGTTGAATGGCCCCTTTATCAGGGCCGGCTGGAACGCGCCTCCTCCGTCCGGCAGACCGGTCGGATCGAGGCCATCGTGGGAATGGTGGTTGAATCGAAGGGCCCGGCAGGAAGCATCGGAGACGTCTGTAAGGTGGTCTCACCCAGACTGGAAGAACCAGTCCCCCTGGAAATCGTCGGGTTTCGGGGGGGGCAGACTCTCCTGATGCCACTCGGTTCGCTTTCTGGAATCGCGCCAGGCGACGAGGTCGTTTCCCAAGGGGCCGGCCCTACGGTCTTGGTAGGAGAAGCCCTATTGGGGCGGGTTGTCGATGGGATGGGTACACCCATCGATGGGAAGGCACCCCTGGCCTTTGAAGACCGGGTTCCCTTGCATCGCGCCCCGACCGATCCGATGGCCAGACGTCGTGTCACCGAGGTCATGCCGACCGGCATCAAAGCCATCGACGGACTGATCACCTTGGGCGAGGGCCAGCGAGTCGGAATTTTCTCCGGGACCGGCGTGGGCAAGAGCACGCTCCTGGGGATGGTTGCCAAGTTTACCGAGGCTGAAGTCAATGTGGTGGCGCTTGTTGGAGAACGGTCGCGCGAGGTACGCGACTTTATTGAACGCGATCTGGGTGAAGAAGGTCTCCAGCGTTCGGTTGTTGTTGTCGCAACCAGCGACCGCCCTGCCCTTGTCCGTATCCGCGCCGCGCATCATGCCATTGCGATTGCCGAATGGTTCCGTGACCGTGGAAAGAAGGTCATGTTCCTGATGGATTCGATTACGCGTTTGGCACTGGCTCAACGCGAAGTCGGACTTGCGATTGGCGAACCGCCCACGACTCGCGGGTTTACGCCCTCTGTGTTCACCATGCTTCCCAAATTTCTCGAACGATGCGGAACCACCCCCGATCGTGGAAGCATCACCGGGATCATTTCAGTCCTTGTGGAAGGCGACGACTTAAACGAGCCGGTTAGCGATGCAGTCCGCGGTGTTCTGGACGGACACATTGTCCTCGCGCGGCGGCTGGCTTCGAAGAACCATTATCCCGCAGTCGATGTTCTCCAGAGCCTTTCGCGAGTGATGACCGATATAGCCGACGCGCGTCAGAAGGCGGCGGCAGGAATCATCCGCAACCGGCTGGCCCTGTATGAAGAAATGGAAGACATGATCAACCTCGGCGCCTACCGTCCCGGCGCCAATGAGGAAGTGGATATGGCAATCGCGACGAAGGGCGAAACCGACAGGTTTCTAATGCAGGACTCCGACAAAGGGTTTGATTTTGAGCCAATCATCGGACAGCTCATCGAATTGGCTGGCCCGAAGGGGGCGGGGGCCGCATGAGACGTTTTCGTTACCGGATGGAACGGCTGCTGCGATACAGAAGGCATCTCGAGGATGAGCAGCGGGGCCATGTCATCAACCAGGAATCTGTCGTGCGGGACGTCGCAGAAAGCAGTACGGCGCTGCAAAGGGAGTCGTGGGAGCTTCGCAGGCAGTTGGCTCTGGACCAGGGCCAACGAGTTGAGGGTGTCGTGCAACACGAAAGGTACCGGTATCTGTTACGCGTCCACGAGGATATGGCGAAGACGCACCAGTTATTGCTTCAGGAAACTGGAGAGCTCGGCAAAAGGAAGGAACGACTCATGGAAAAATCACGCGACCGAAAAACATTGGAACGCTTAAAAGAAAAATCCCACGAACAATGGAGGCAGGAAATGGACCGCGAAGAACAAGCGCTGACGGATGAAGTCGCTTCCCATACGCATCGTCCGCGACGACCCGGTGAAGCGCGGAATACAGAGAGCGGCAAAGTTATCCTGACCAGCATCCTGCTTGTCTTTTGTATTGGAGCCGGAATTTTCTGTTACATGGTTTGGAGCAGCTTCTTGTCACAGGGCCACACCGGGTACAGCTTCCTTCGGGCGCCGTTCGAGATTCTCACGCAGAAGAAAGTCCGCGAAGACCTGGTCGTTTACCAACGTCAACAGCGAATCCGCAGAGACAAGCTGGACGAGAAGTTGGAGAATAGGTTAGAAGTAAAGGCGGAGGATGAAGTTTCCACAACGGGGATGGAGAACGAGAGAAGCATTAAACGGATGCAGTTGCGGGAAGTGCAGGTGCGTAAGAAAGAAGAAGAACTCGACGCACGTGAGAATCTCATCTTACGAAACCAGGAAGAGCTCAAGCAGGGCATGACGCGTCTGAGTAATTTACGTGGATACATTGATTCCGAATACAAAAGGGTGAGCGAGTTGGAGGAGAAGCGCACACGGGAGATGACCGCTGAGAGAAAACGGTTTATCAGCGAGACGGTTAACTCCGTAAAAGCAATGGATCCGGAAGCCGCAGCGACACTCCTCCTGGGCGTGGCATTTCCAGACTTAACCAATACACAAGCCGCGCCCCGCCCAGTGGGTCACCATTTCGAAGAGTATGAGCTCGTGATCGAGGTCCTCCACCTGCTTCCCTCAAGGACAGTAGGGGCGATCTTCGGGGCTATGGTCGAACTGGAAGAGGATAATGCAGCGATTTTGTTTGACATGCTCAGCGATGTAAGGACCGGCCATGAAGCTGAACAAGAAGGTAAGACCCAGGACACAGTTAATTAAGTAACTCGGTTCAAGGGCTCTCCACCAATGTTCCACGTGGAACAATTCAATCCAACCCCGAATCCCACAGAGCCGCGAGTGTGAGCAAGCGATTGGAGCGTGGGGGGTAACGAATCGCTCCCTCACGGTCGCGGCTCTGAATATCGCGGCTCTGAATAATGCGGTTTTTATTCAGCCAGACGCTTGAAAAACGGTTACCAGCGGATTATGTTACCTGCCAGCGGGAGGGAGAATTCGTTGGATCACGACTCATCCATTACATCTGGGCCGAACTCACATCCGAAGATCGTTGCTGTCGCCAATCAAAAGGGAGGTGTCGGGAAGACCACATCAGTCATCAATCTGGGTGCCTGCCTGGCTGCAGTCGGTAAGAAGACTCTCATTGTTGATCTCGACCCTCAGTGCAACGCCACCAGTGGTCTTGGATTTGAAACGGCGGAGAATCCTAGTATTCTGGAACTCCTCTTGGGCGAATCCCAACAGTTTTCCCCTTCAAAACACGGTGATATTGAGCCTTTAAGCATACTTACCGGGAGTCCCGACCTGGTTGGGGCCGAAAAACTCATCGCTGAGAGCGAGGATTCAGTTCGCGCGGTAACCAGGCTCCTACACGGGCTGTTAAGCGTATCAGAGGATGGTTACGACTATATTTTTCTCGATTGCCCGCCATCCCTGAATCTGCTGACACTTAACGCCCTGACTGCGGCCACCCACCTGCTGGTTCCTGTCCAGGCGGAATATTACGCTTTAGAAGGGTTGGCCGCTATCATGGAGTCGCTGGAATTCACACGCGAACACACCAATCCAAACATTGAACTGCTTGGATTGGCTATTACCATGGTCGATGTCCGTACAAACCTGGCCGCTCAGGTGGAATCAGAAATCCGCAAGCACTACGGCGACCGGGTTTTCCGGACAACCATTCCGCGCAATGTTCGGCTTTCCGAGGCGCCCAGCCATGGGTTGCCAATCATTCTTTACGATATTTATTCGCGTGGCGCGAAAGCCTATATGGAATTGACAAAGGAGATCCTAAATCATGGGACGTAAAGGACTTGGACGTGGGTTATCAACACTTTTGGCTGAAAAGGATTCGTCGTTTTCCGGCCCAACGGAACGAGTAGTCGAAGAAGTCGGAGCGGCGGTCGAGGCCGAATCGCCGCAATCCATCGCTGCGGGATCCATTTCGCCGAATCCGTTCCAACCTCGAATCGACTTCGATCCCACCACTTTGGATGAACTCGCGGATTCCATCCGGAAACATGGCCTCCTCGAGCCACTCCTTGTCCGACCGCACCCGGCAAGGGAAGGGAGGTTCGAGCTCATTGCTGGAGAACGCCGCCACCGTGCGGCACTCCTGGCCGGACTCCAATCTCTTCCGGCCGTCATCCGCCAGACCTCCGATCCAGAAATGCTGGAGATCGCTGTCGTCGAGAACATTCAGCGGGAAGATCTGAACCCAATCGAGGAAGGTCGAGCCTATAAGCGGCTGATCGAAATGGGTGGTGAGGATGGAGAGACGATGACCCAGGAGCAGGTGGCCGAAAAGGTGGGCAAAAGCCGTGCATTTGTGGCTAATACACTGAGGCTATTAGATTTACCTGACTATATTCAAGGGTCGATTCTTACGGGAACAACGAGTCGAGGACATGGGAAGGTTATGGTTGGGCTGGAGGAGGCGCTACTGCGTCAATGCTATTTACTTGTCACACAACAGGGAGCCTCTGTCCGAGCCCTCGAGGAGTTTGTGAAACGTGGGGGGCGGTCTCCTTCCACTGGTAAGAAGTCCCGGAGTCGAAAGCAGAAAATTACGGCTCAGGAGGATCCGCATTACCGTGACCTTGAGGAGGCGCTGATGGAGAGGTTGGGCACTCAGGTACGCATCCGTAAGAACCAGGATGATTCGGGGCAGATCGAGGCGCCCTTTTATAACTCCGAAGACCTGGATCGGTTGTTGGAGGCTTTGGATGTCGAGTTATAGTGACCTGCCCCCATCGTGAGCAAGGCGATTTTGCACCAGCGACTGGTCCCTTTGCTCACGCTCGGGGTGCTGATACGGGCGCTACGAGGATCAGGATGATGGCGAAAATGACCAAGAGTTCAATTAAAGTAAAGCCCCGAAAACGCTCGGATCGTTTGAGCGTCTAGAATATACTCCCTTGGAAATTCAAAGCCATTCTTAATTACCCAAGAAGATCATCACTAGTGCTCTGTCAGGGTTTAGAATCTGTGTAGCTGAATTTGTGAAAATTCAATTTGTCCCGCTGATCGTCTGAATTTTCACAAATTCAGCTACACTCAAAAATAGATTTGACAGACCACTAGTTGCTCTTGCCGTAACCTGCCCCTTCCAGGAAACCGCGATCCGAGTAGTAGCGGATATCGCCGTAGCTTTTCACTCCGTTGGTGGGTGAATAAATATAACCATCGTTTCCGTAACCCGGCTGGTTACCGTCCTGCAAGAGGTCGGGACCAAAAGAATGCATCACCCAGGTGGTTCCACCCAGGACGATATTGTAAGGCGGTGGACCATAGGTTGGTGTCGGCTCGGCCGGATGACCAGGCCTATGGTTTCTTGTTTTTCCATAGTAGATGGACGAGGCTTCTAGGAAGTTTGGATTCGTCAGCGTTGCGGTCATGAACGGATCGAATGGTAGTTCGGTTAGAAACACAGTCGGGGAAGTCAGTTGAATCCCCTTGGAAGTTGCGCTTAGACCTCCACCCGTGCTAATCCACAAGAAGCCTTGACCGTAGCCGCCACCGACCGAGGTGGGGCAAACATCAATTTGATTAGAAACTTCGGGATAACAAGGATTAATGTACCGGTTGTTTTGTGCATAGTACATTTCCAGGGCATTCGCGATAGTTTTCATATCTCCCTTAACACGTGTGACCTGTGCTCGGATTCGCGCACCTAAGAAGTTGGGAAGTGCGATCGCAATAAGAATCAGGATGATCGCGATAACGATCAAGAGCTCAATGAGAGTAAAACCCCGAAAGCGCTCGGATCGTTTAAGTGTCTTCAATATACTTCCTTGGTGATTCAAAACCATTTTATCTCTCCTTGATTAATTTATAAATAATAATCTCCATCAAATTATTCTTTTCCTGCCGAGTTATGTTTTCACATTTTTGTCTGTGGAGGAGGACGAAAACAGAACAATTGGGAAAACATTATCTAGGCTGCATTACTACTATTGACACAAAAACAGTTCCTCTTATGTGATTTTTTTTCGCTTACCTCCAATATCGATCACATCGGACTACAACAATTATCCAGAAGTCCGTACATTTAGCAATAACGGATGGCTTACCCTAACTCAACCCCCCCCGCTTTTTTTGAGGCTATCCTCATCCAGGCTGGCTTTTATTGAGGAAATACTCATCCAGGAAACCCCGATCCGAGTAATAGCGGATATCGCCGTAGCTCTTCACGCCGTTGGTGGGAGAATAAATAAAATTGGAGCCTGGCTGGAATCCGTCCTGCGTGTAGTCAGGACCATATGAATGCATCACCCATGTGGTTGCGCCCAGTATGATATCGTAAGGTGGGGGACCATACCTCGGTACCGGTTCGGCCGGATGACCAGGCCTATGGTTTCTTGTTTTTCCATAGTAGATGGCCGAGGCTTCCCTGAACAGGACTCCATAATCATCCTGCAGTGAAGCGGTCATAAATGGATCAATCGGCAGTTCGGTTAAAAAAGGAGTCGGGGAAGTTAGCTGAACCCCCTTGGAACCCGCGCTTACATCTCCATTCGAGTTGAGAAGCCACAAAAACCCTTGTCCGTAACCGCCACCAACCGAGGCGGGACAAACATCGATTTGATTAGATACTTCCGGGTAGCACGGATTTATATACCGGTGGTTTTGTGCATGGTACATTTCGAGGGCATTCGCTATCGTCTTCATATCCGCCTTCACGCGGGTTACCTGCGCACGGATTCTGGACGCAGCGAAGTTCGGAACCGCTATCGCTACCAGGATCAGGATGATCGCGATGACGATCAGTAGCTCGATGAGGGTGAACCCCCGTAAGCGCCCCGAGCCCTTACCAAAAGACGAAGACCGTTTCCTCATACCAACGAGACTTCCTTTCCTTACAATTAATTATACCCCCCAGGCATGGACTTTTCACCCGTCCATTCATCCAGGAAACCACGATCCGAGTAATAGCGGATATCGCCATAGCTGTCAGTACCGTTTGTGGGTGAATAGATAAAACCTTGGTAGAACGCCCCACCGTATCCCGGCTGGTTACCATCCTGCAGGGCATCGGGTCCATAAGAATGCATCACATATTTGTCTTTACCAATTAGGATATTGTACGGTGGGGGACCATACGTCGGTTTCGTAGTCGGATTACCAGGGTACCAGTCTTCTGCTCGTCCATAGTAGATGGATGAGACAAATATGGTGTTAGGGATAGAATTCGACCTTTCCATAAACGGATCTGCTGGCAAATCGGTTAGGAACGCCACTGGGGTCGTCAATCGAAGACCCAAACCCATGTAACCTCCACCGTTGTCAAACCACAAGAAACCTCCGTTATAACCGCCGCCGCCACCGGGGCAAAGACCAAGCACGTTTGGTACCACTCCGAGAGGGCACGGAAGGATGTATCTTCCATTTTGTGAACGGTGCGCTTCGTTAGCAGCAGCTACCGTTTTCATATCTGCCTTAACCCGTGTAACCTGTGCGCGGATTCTGGCTGCCAGGAAGTTGGGAAGTGCGATCGCAATAAGAATCAAGATGATCGCGATAACGATCAAAAGTTCGATGAGGGTAAACCCCCGGAAACGTTCGGATCGCTTCAGCTTCTTCAATAGACTTGCTTGGGAATTCATTGCCATTTTATCTCTCCTTAATTAACTAAATAATAATCTAGACAAATTTTCATTTCCTGCCGAGTGCATGTTCTCACATTTTCGCCTGCGGAGGAACTCAAAATCCGAATAATGGGCAAAATATTACCGATGCTCCTCCATTACTAATAACACACGAATCGCTGCTCTTGTGCAATTTCTTCTTGGATAACCTCCAAAATTAATCATATCGGACTCCGATATTCATCCAGGAATCCATATATTGGGTAATAACGGATGCATTACCGAAATTCTTCACCCGGTGTTTTTACTGAGGCCATACCCATCCAGGAACCCGCGATCTGAGTAGTAGCGGATATCGCCGTAGCTCTTCACGCCGTTAGTGGGTGAATAAATATAACCATCGTTTCCGTAACCCGGCTGGTTTCCGTCCTGCAATAGGTCAGGACCAAACGAATGCATCACCCAGGTGGTTCCACCGAGGATGATATTGTAAGGCGGTGGACCATAGGTTGGTGTCGGTTCGGCCGGATGACCAGGCCTATGGTTTCTTGTTTTTCCATAGTAGATGGCCGAAGACTCCTTGATATTAGGATTCGTCAGTGCTGCTGTCATAAACGGATCGATTGGCAGCTTGTCGCCGATAAACCGGGTTGGGGAAGTCAGTTGAACTCCCTTGGAAAGGTTGCTGACTGCACCAGAAGAAACCATGAGCCACAATGGGCCCTGGCCATACCCTCCCCCAACCGAGGCGGGACAAATATCGATTTGATTCGATATTGCGGGGTAACAGGGATTTATATACCGGCCGTATTGAGCGTGGTACGCCTCGAGGGCGGTTGCAACCAATTTCATATCCGCCCTCACCCGGGTTACCTGAGCGCGGATTCTGGACGCCATGAAATTTGGGACAGCTATGGCCACCAGAATCAGGATGATCGCGATAACGATCAGGAGCTCAATAAGGGTAAAACCCCGAATACACACAGGTTTTCTGAGCGTCTTTAGTCTATCCTCGTTTAGAGTAAAAGCCATCGTCTTTCTCCTTACTTAACCTAAGTAATCATCACCCAGTGCTTTTATTGGGGCGATGCTCATAAAGGTGTACTTTTACTGAGTTTCCACTCGTCCAGGAATCCCCGATCCGAGTAGTAGTACATATCTCCGTAGCTCTTCACACCGTTGGTGGGAGAATAGAGGAAAGCGTCCAACCCACTCGGCCCGGCGCCCCAGCCCGGCTGGAAACCGGCCTGCGTATAGTCAGGTCCGTAAGACAACATCACCCAAGTGTCTGCGCCCATTAGGATATTGTACGGTGGGGGACCATACGTCGGTTTCGTAGTCGGATTACCAGGCTTCCAGTCTAGTGTTCTTCCATAGTAGATGGACGCGGCTTCCCTGAAGAGAACCCCGTAATCATCCTGGAGCGAGGCGGTCATAAATGGATCAATCGGCATTTCAGTTAAAAAAGGAGTCGGAGAAGTCAACTGAACGCCCTTGGAATTTGCGCTTACATCTCCGGCCGAGGTGATTAACCACAAAAACCCTCCGGCATACCCACCCCCGCCACCAAATGTTGGAGAGCACTCACCGAACCGGTTAGCTACTCCCGGGTAGCACGAGTTTATGTATCTGTGGTTTTGTGCCCGATACATCTCGAGGGCATTCGCTATCGTTTTCATATCCGCCTTCACTCGAGTTACCTGAGCGCGGATTCTGGCCCCCATAAAATTGGGGACCGCGATCGCAACGAGGATCAGGATGATGGCAATCACGATCAGGAGCTCGATGAGCGTAAACCCTCTAAGCTCGTAAATTCTCTCCACTGGAAAGCGTACGTGACGGTTCAAGTGGGTCATTTCGAACCTTCCTGAACAAGATTTATCCCGCAGACGGGCATCGCAAATCAGAACATAATAACTCGCTGAAGTTTAACACCCGCCGCCCTACTGTCAACAGTTTTTTCTTAGCATTATTAAGGGTGGAAACGCCTTTTCGCGGGCTTCGAAGGGGAGAAGGCATCAAGAAATCATGATATTTCACCGCTTTGGACCATGACCATCCCTGTGCTACCATCCGGATGAAGCGATGCCGTGCCTCCGCAAACACCTTCCATGCCACTGGCTTCTCTCAGCGGTTTTCCTCAGCCAATCCGTTCCGGCTGTAGAGCCCGCGGAATTGGTCCTATCCAGTCCTCAGCGCCATGCTGTTTTTCAGCGGGACGACACGGGGATGGCGCAATTGGAAGTGTCTGGGACTTATTCAGGAGCGGTCACCCGCATTGAAGGCCGCGCAATTCCCCGGAGCGGTTTCAGCGGTACGCCGACCGATTGGCAGGTGATCGAGGATTCGCCCGCGGCGGGAACTTTTTCGGGCGTTCTTGAGATATCTCACGGTTGGTACAATGTCGAGGTGCATTCCTCTGAAGGGTCGAGCGTGGTTGGCCGTGATTTGGTCGAGCAAGTTGGTGTTGGCGAGATCTTTGTTACCGCCGGGCAATCGAACGCGGCGAATCATGGGGACAACGAAGGTGTCCCGAACCCGCAGACTCCAGCAGATGAACGCGTGTCGGCTTTCGATGGAACGACCTGGCAGTTCGCAGAAGATCCTCAACCGATAGCCACTGGGACAGGTGGTTCCCCCTGGCCGGATCTGGGTGATCTGCTGACGGCCACCTACCAGGTACCTGTCGGCTTCTATTCCGTGGGGGTCAACCAATCGGGTGTGGATCGCTGGTTACCTTCCCGGGAACCACCCGATCTCTATCCACTGCTTGGGGATGCCATGAACTTCTTCGGCCCGAATGGTTTCCGCTCTGTGTTGTGGCACCAAGGTGAGACCGATGCTATCTCGAACACGACCGCTCAGGTTTATTTCGACCGACTCAGATCAGTTATAGCTCAGTCACGCGTCGATGCAGGTTTCGTTGTTCCCTGGGGAGTCGCGCTCGCTTCTTACATTCCCAGGATCGGAAATGACCCGGATATTATTAATGGACAACTGATGGTCATCGCAGTCGATCCATTCGCGTTTCAAGGAGCCGCGACCGATGACATGATTGTTCCGTACCGAGGTCTTACAGACTTTATGGGGTGCCACTTCAATGACGCGGGCCTCGAGGAACACGCCCGTCGTTGGGCTGATGCGCTCAGGTCCATTATCCCTGATATTGATCCGCCGCCGCCCGCGGGGGGACTCGGTAGCGGGATCGGGTTGCGTTAGACCCATTAGTTGGGCGCGGAGCCTTTTCTTTGTCAAACGTCAACAAATCGCGTAAACTTAAAGTAGATAGAATGATTTTATCATTGTTTCACCGGAGTCTAATCCATGATTCTTAGAGCGACTTGCGTTTTCATTCTGTACGCGATGATTCGGCTGTCGGTTTGCCAAGCGCAGCCACTATTCGAAGAGAATTGGAATTCCGGGACGATTGATTCCTCCAGGTGGAAAGTCTTCGGATCAGTTGATGTCGAAGACATCGGAGGAGGGGATTTTGCGATCTCAACTCTGGCCAACACATGGGAAAACTACTTTGCATCCCAATCAAATTTTTCTAGAGGCAACAACATAAGGTGTTCCTTCACGGTGTGGTGGGAGGGTATTCCGAACTCGGCGGCGATTAACGGCCCCTGGCATTACCAGCAAGGAGGGCAGTCTCA
>Ga0310121_10005279_pt1 | contig 11158 bp, 11 predicted proteins | sample CB27_Tmax_986_MG_FD_203504 | JGI IMG/M metagenome (GOLD analysis project Ga0310121, IMG submission 203504) | Marine microbial communities from Western Arctic Ocean, Canada - CB27_Tmax_986 | ecosystem: Environmental > Aquatic > Marine > Oceanic | place: Canada: Western Arctic Ocean | collected...
CCGCCGGGCGACGACTGGCTAGACTGGCCAACGGTTAGCGGGCCCTCTCGCCTCCGCGCCGCACGCCCAGCCACCCCATGGGGCTGGTGGGCGCTTACATTCATCACCTTCCCGATGCGCGCCGAAAAACGCATCCAAGACTATCTCGACAAGCTCGGCGATACGACCGCCTCGGTCTACATTGTCCCCGATTTTTTCGTCTTTCAGATGCTCCACGCCCGCTGGAATCAGATCAATGGATTGCCGGTGGTTAGCGTGTTCGAAACACCGATCTGTGGTATCGACGGAGTCTTAAAGCGTGGTTTCGATTTGTTGGTTTCTGCGGCGATGCTTGCGCTGTTGGCCATACCGATGACGTTGATTGCTTTACTCGTAAAACACTCGTCGCCAGGCCCTGTCTTCTTTCGGCAGAAACGCTACGGTCTGCAGGGCGAGGAAATTGGCGTCTGGAAGTTCCGCTCGATGCGCAGTTGCGACAACGGCGAAGTCGTTCGCCAGGCCACCAAGGAAGACGACCGTATCACGCCGATTGGCCGTATTCTTCGGCGTTCGTCACTCGACGAGCTTCCACAGTTGCTGAATGTCCTGGGGGGCAGCATGTCGCTGGTCGGTCCGCGTCCGCACGCCTCAGCACACAACGAACAATACCGGAGTTTGATCGACGGCTATATGCTTCGCCATAAAGTCAAACCGGGCATTACTGGTCTGGCTCAAGTCAATGGCTGGCGCGGTGAAACTGAGACGCTTGAGAAAATGGAGAAACGGGTTGAGTTTGATCACCGCTATATTCGCGAATGGACTCTTTGGATGGACGTGCGAATCCTCTTCCAAACCGCCTTCGTCGTCTTGAAACAAGAGAACGCCTACTAGCAGTGCTGAGTTTACTTGTAGTATTCGGGATTGTTCGGATCAAAATCGGCGTCGGTGTAGCCGTTGTTCACGTTGAGCTTGAGATAGGTGTACGACTCTTCTAGTTGCGGCTCGCCGCCCGGTTGTTTGGGCCAGGTATAGGCGTTGTAGCGGACGGGGATTCGCAACTCGTTGTCGATGAAGACTTGGGCTTTGTAGAAGCGGAAATTATTCCTTGGAACCGGATGTATCACTTCTAGCCAGGTGATCGGACGGCCTTCCATCGTGCCTTGGCCGTTGCGGACCTGGCATTCTCCAAATTTCACGTCGTTACTGGCCACCGAGACCAACTCTTTGGTGAGTTCGCGGAGACCCAATTTCATGATGGGATACTTTTGCCCCCGCATCGCGATTGCACCGTCTGGATCGAGCGTGAATTTTCCTAAACGCTTTTTAAAGCCGCAATCGCGGGCAACCAACTTTCCTTTCGAGTCGTTGGACAGGCTGTTATAAATACATTCGCGACCTTTGCTCTCTCCAAGAAAATACATGTAAACGCTAAACGGTTGATGACGGACCTTGATAAAGGCCACTTCCTTGTCAGCCAGTTCGCCGTCGATCCGTTCTTGCTTCATCATGATGGCGTTGTAGTCTCGGACACGCGAGTCGATGGTTTGCAGCGATTGCTTCGCCATGCGAAGCGAAGGCATCAGTGGGTGTTCGCCAGTCAGCTGAGTCAGGTCGAACGGAGCATTCGACTTCGCTAACGCGATTCGCGTGGCAACTTGGGTCGGCTGTGCGGCCGCGACTTCGTGGTCAACGCGAAAGATCGGTTCGATCAGTCCGCTCGCTTGCGGAGTCTCGGCCTGCTGGGCCAGGGCCGGCTGGCCGAGACCGGCGCTACCAGCAAACAGCACGGCAGTAACCAGCAGCGCACCAGTCAGCGGAGCAGTAATAGCGCGGGGACGATTGAGTAAGCGACAGTTACGCATAATTTCTCTTCTCCTGCGGTTGGCCGACTCGTTCCGGTTGAATGGGCCAGGTTGGGATTCCTTCGCTTCAATTGTCAAGTTGGGCAACTATGAAGTTAGGCGACAAGTCTGCTAAAGGCTAGCGAACATGGGATGTCTAGGTAGCAGTGCCAGCAGGCGTAGTTGCCAGCAATGGTAGTTAACAACAGTCGTAGTTGTGCAAACGGCGTTCCACACGTCGAGCGGAATGGGCACCAGTTTCTCGGGCGCGATTGGCTTCTGTCTGCTACGGAAGGGGAAAACCACGGGCTGACGGGGATGCTGTGCAGATCAAGTTGCGTCGGCCCTTTGGTAACTATCGCCGGTCGCGGTGGAAACAATTACAATCATCGCTTCCGCACCGCCCGTTTACGCAATCGGACTATTTTTCCTGTCGATTTGCCGATTGATGCGACTGACATCCCCAAAATTATTAGTCCCGCCAAGTTTATCCTGGACGAGGAGCTTACGTAAATGATCGAGTCGACGCCAACGATCTTGTTGATACCATCGGTCCCTTTTGACGAGAATACATATCTCGCCTATTTTGATGGCCGGCGAGATTGCCTGGTTTTTGACCCAGGGATGCAGCCAAGCAAGATTATGGAAGCGATCGAAGCGCGAAATCTGACTCCCGCCGCGATCCTCTGCACCCACGGGCACGCTGACCACATTGCAGGCAATGAAGCGATGAAAGATCGCTGGCCCGACTGTCCGTTGATTATTGGTGCGGGCGATGCCGACAAGTTGACCGACCCAGTCGGTAATCTGTCGGCCGGGTTTGGCGTCGAACTCGTCAGCCCGCCGGCTGATCGTACGGTGGTGGAGGGGGAGGGACTCGAGTTGGCCGGCTTTAGGTTGCAAGTGCTCGATACGCCGGGACACTCTTCGGGGCACATCGTATTTGTTGCCGATCAACTTAGTCCGATGCAGGTCTTCGCCGGCGACGTTCTCTTTGCCGGCAGCGTTGGCCGAACAGACTTGCCTGGTTGCTCATTTGAGGTGCTCAAAAAGTCGATTGACGAGAAACTATTTCCTCTGGCAGACGACACGATCATTCTGCCCGGCCATGGTCCTTCGACAACCATCGGCCAAGAGAAAGCAACCAACCCGTTCGTTGGATTAAACAGCTAGTGCAATGGAGAAGAGTCGGAGAGCGCGCTGTGCGAAGATTCGGCGATAGTTTGGCCGACGTTGGGAGCGGGCTTCTGATCGGCTGAAGGTTCGCCGCCTGGCAGTTCGAGTGTAAATCGACTGCCTTGGCCTGGTTGGCTGTCGACACGAATCTGTCCGCCATGTTCTTCCATGATTTTTCGGCTTACCGGCAGGCCGAGCCCTGTTCCGCGGCCGCCTTTGCGTGAGACAAAGACGTTAAAGATCGTTTCTAGATCGTCGGGAGCGATCCCCGGGCCGTTGTCTTCGACGACTAGCCGCGCCGTTTTTTCATCGGCGGAGTACTCGGCACGCACCGTGACTTGTCCCCGCTGGACGTCTTCGCAGGCGTCGATTGCGTTGCTTACGATATTGAGCATCGCCCCGTGAATCGCTTCAGGATCGAACAGCAGTGTCGGCACATCCTTAGCCGGCTGCCAGGTGAGCTGCACGCCCAGTTCTTCACTACGAGCTTGCTGCAGCTCAACCACTTCGGCAGCGACGGCATTCCAGTCGGCCGGTACCGGCTCGGGATCGCGTTCTTTACTGAATGTGAGCATGTCCATCGCCAGCGAAGAGATTCGCTGCTGGTTGCGTTCGACAATTTTCCAGCCTTTGCGGATCATGTCGACCGATTTGTTTGCCTTTTCTTCGTCGATCTCGCCTCCATTCTCTCCTGCGCCGGTTGCCTTATCGTAATCTCCCAAGCCTAGCTCAATCAGGTAGCTGCCACCGCGTACGCCCTGCAGAATGTTCTTGATGTGGTGCGAGAGCGAGGCGATCGTCTGTCCCACGGCTGCTAGCCGCTCCGCTTGCACCATCGCCTTGTAGTAGGACGTGTCTTCCACCGCCAAAGCGGCTTGATGGGCAATCGCGATCATTAAGCGAAGATGTTCTTCGGTGAATTGATCGACTTTGCCCTCATTCATCATCATCCGCTGCGGCGTGATCGACGTGTCGATGTAGATCACACCCACGACGCTGTAACGCCCTTGCATCGGCACGCAGATTGCCTCACGGACGCCCATCTTGACGATGCTCTTGGCCGGGTCCCAACGTTTATCATCCCGTGCGTCACTCGTCATCACGCCTTCATTGTGATCGACCACGTAGTCTAAGATCGTTTTGCTGATCGAAATCTTCTCTTCGGTGCGGACTCCGCGGCGATGTCGACGGACTTTGGGCACTAGCTTGTCGGTCTCGATATCTTTTAGCATGATGCAGCCGCGATCGGCGTCGACCCACTCGAAGATCATTTCCATGATTCGCGCCAAAAGCTGATCGATGTCCATCGTATGGCTGACCGCCAGAGCGGTGCGGTACATGATCTGCAGGTTGCTGCGCGCTCGAGCGATCCACGGGCTCGACGATCCGCTCGGATCGGGCATCAGCCATTCACTACCTTCAGAATGGCTGAGTGCCGCTACGATTCTCGAGCCATCTTCCGCGTCGCTTGCGCGTGGAACGATATCGACCTTGTCGGCGATGTCCTCGTAGGCATCTTGTAAAAAACCCGTATACAGCACGAGCGACTTACCAAACTGCAACTGATCTCCGCTAACCAACTCGCGCTCGGTCGCTGGATGGCCGTTGACGAACGTGCCGTTGGAGCTGGCCATATCGCGCAGGACGTAGATGTCTCCACGGCGAATCAGTTCCGCGTGCGAGCGCGAAACCTCCGTATCGTGCAGCCGCACCGAATTGTCTTGGGTGCGACCGACGGTATGAACCGCCTCTTCCAATTGGAAACGTGTGCCTTGGTCACGTCCCCGAATGACAAACAACGATGCCACGAATCTACGAGCTCCGAACGGCTACGGATCTACGATCCACTGATTTCTTGAAAACCCACTGATTTTATTGACAACAAAGCGAGCGGCATCAGACGCTTGAGCAAGCGGCTGACGTTCTACTTACCGCGTGGCTAGTGCATGTCGTAATCGCGTGTCCCGTCCCAGCTTCTGGGATTTCAGCACAAAACGGCTGTCGATACGGAATACCCGCCTGAGAACTGGCCTAGCCACGATTTCCCAGCAGCTTCTCGATTTTACGGATAAGTGGCGCGTAATGGTAGGGTTTGGCTACCAGGTCCCAGCCGGGTAAGGGGCTGAAATCACGCCGGACCGTTCCGAGTACAACGATTGGGATAGCGCTGCGGGACGCCTGGCATGCCAGGCGGCGAGTGGCCCACTTGGCCGGGCTGCGGTCACCGTCTGCATCACAGACGATCAAATCAGGTTGCTGGCGATCTGCAATCGCGGTCGCTTCCTGTACTTGGGCCGTCTCGAGGATTTCTGTTCCTTGCCGATCGAGCAAGGTCCGCAAAATATCGCGAGATTCTCGCGAAGCATCGACGATCAGTACACGAGCTTTGGCAGGCAAAGGAGAACTCTCCTAGTCACAGGTTGCGCCGGAGGTGGGGAAAATGGAGATGCGACCGTGAAGGTCGTCGACGGCAGTTGGTGGCGGGGGGGAGAATAGAAATTGTTAGTTACGGTGTCAAAGGAGAAAATGTGGAGATTGGAAGGTGGAAGGTGGAAGGTGGATTGTGGAGGGTGGACTGTGGAGGGTGGCGGGAGGGGGTGAATGGCTGGTGATTGATGGTGGGGTGATTGCCATATTATTGGCATTGAGACCTGTGCAACGCCTCGCTGTGCTAGCGACTCCGGCTAGCCGCCAAAATGCTCTTTACGCCTGCGGCGGTTCTCGCAACAATACCGCCCGCAATTTACCCACCGCCCCCTCCCCGCATTATTGCCGGGGCGTGCTTTGTTGCTTGGGCCGGTTCCACCCGTTCGGTCAAGGATGACCTTTTTCAGCAAGGAGTGCTGACGTGAGAACTTTGCTTCCCTTCGCAATTGTTTCGGCAGCCATTGTTTCCGTACTGTTGACTTCTCACGCAACCACCGCGGTTGCCCAACAGGCCTCGCCTAGCGCGAACGCGACCCGCTATGGCATCGCTGTGGTTGATATCAACTATATCTTCAAGAACTATTCACAGTTCAAGACAGCCATGGAGGGCATCAGGACTGATATCGGCCAGGCCGAAGTAAAACTCAAGGCTGCTCGTGAGGGAATCCAAGCCAAAGAGGAGCAAGCCAAGCAGTACCAGACCAGCTCGCCCGAGTTCAAGCAACTGGATGAAGACGTGGCTCGACTCAAAGCCGACTTCAATATCAAGGCTGGCCGTACTCGCAAAGACTTTCAAGAACGGGAAGCCAAGGTTTATTACAAGACGTATCTGCAAGTCAGCAGCACCGTTCAATACTTTGCTCAGCAAAACAATATTGGCCTCGTGCTTAGGTTCAATGGCGATCAGATAAATCCCGATCGCCCTGAGGCGATTCTGAAAGCGATCAACAAGCCGGTCGTGAGTCAGAACAACATTGACATCACTCCCGACATATTGGCACTGCTGAATCGTGGCGGTGGTGGCGCGCCTGGTGGTGTGGCTCCGGCAGCGAGTCGAAAAGTCCCACCGAGGCGTTAGCCGACGCTGGGCACTCGCTTGCTCGCCAGTTGTCCGTACACGCTGTTGCCTGCACGCACTGTTGCGTCAATAGAGGTCGTCTGCCTTTCCCTGAGTTTTGCCGCGATGCCGTATTCTCGCTTACAACGCACGATTTCCCGATCAGTCGCCGTCGGTGGGTATGGTTTCTGGAGTGGGAAGCATGTGCAGGTCGAATTTCGCCCTGCTGCGGCAGAGAGCGGCGTCACTTTTGTGAGGGATGATCTGGGAGACAATGCCCGGGTACCGGCCAGGATTGAATATCGCCTCGATGTTCCACGACGTACCAACTTGCGGCGGGGCGACGTGCAGGTCGACATGGTGGAACATATCGTCGCGGCGTTGGCTGGACTGCAAATCGACAACTGCGAAGTTGGTGTAACTGCCGTCGAAATGCCTGGCTGTGATGGGTCTGCCTTAGCATTTGTGCACGCTTTGGATCGGGTTGGGATTCACGAGCAGCATGAAGTCGTGCGTCAATTCGAGATTACTGAAACGATCCGCCTCGTCAGCGGAGAGAGTTGGATCGAAGCTCGGCCAGGACGTCACGACGAATACCGTGTTGAATTTCAGCTCGATTATCCCCGTGACCCTGTCATCGGCCGTCAAGCCGTTTCGATAGGTGTTTCCCCCGAAACGTTTCGAGAAGATTTGGCTGGCTGTCGCACTTTCGTATTAGAGCGTGAGGCGGATGCCATGGTCCAGCGCGGTCTCGGCGTGCATGTGACTCCGCAAGATCTGTTGATTTTCGACAAGCAAGGTCCGATCGATAATCCGCTCCGTTTCCAGAATGAGTGCGCACGTCACAAGGCGCTCGATCTGATTGGCGATTTGGCGCTCACAGGATGCGAGATCGTTGGGCACATTGTCGCGTATCGTAGCAGTCACCATTTGAACGCGGCTTTGGCGAGCGAATTGTTGACACGATTCGCCGCGACAGCTCCTTTGAAGGCGAGTGCCTGATCCAGGGTGGATAAGATTGGCTCACATTTTAAGGCGCGGTAAGTGACCAAGAGAAATTGACATGGCTACCAGCATAGCAGCAAACGCTTGGATCGACCCTAGGGCCGAGATTGATCAAGATGTCGAAATTGGCCCCTTCTGCACGGTCGGTGCCGGAGCAAGAATCGGTAGCGGTACGCGGCTATTGAACAATGTCACGCTGATGGGCAACGTCACGATCGGGAATAATAACGTGCTTTATCCCAATGTTGTGGTTGGGGCCGAACCGCAAGATTTGAGCTATCAGGGTAGCGACACTCGTGTCGAGATCGGCGATGGCAATACGCTCCGCGAAGGCGTGACGGTCAATCGCGCTAGCGAAAAAGAGGATGGCGTAACTCGGATCGGCAATAACAACTTCTTGATGGGTAACGCCCACATCGCTCATGACTGTAAGCTCGGCGATCACATCATTATCGCAAATGGCTCTCTTCTCGCCGGCCATGTGCACGTCCAAGACTACGCTTCGATCTCTGGTGGCTGTGGCATCCATCACTATGTGACAATCGGTAGCTATAGTTTTTTGGCCGCCTTGAGCCGCGCTTTGCACGACGTGCCACCCTATATGTTGGTCGAAGGCATCGCTGCCAAGCCTCGCTGCATTAATATCGTAGCGCTCAAACGAAATAACTTTTCTACCGAGGCAATCGACAGCCTGGCAGTTGCCAACCGACTGCTCTATCGCACGAAGGTTGGCCTCGTGCATGCTCGTGAGATTCTAAGCTCTAAAAATCAACTCACGCCCGAAGTCGAATACTTGTTTCACTTTGTCGAAGGCCAATCTGAGGGAAAGCATGGCCGCGGCCGCGAACTGAAGAGGGCAGCGTGAGTCGCTTACGACTAGCCGTGGTTGGCGCTGGCCACCTGGGTCGGATCCACGCCCGGATTGCCGCCGCATTAGCAGGCGTGCAGCTGGTGGCCGTTGTTGATCCCGTCGCCGAAAACCGTGCCCGCGTCGCCAGTGAGACTGGCGCTGCTGCTCTCAGCGATCTCCGCGAACTATTTGGAATGGTCGACGCTGCCGTTGTGGCGACGCCAACCACGACGCATCGTGCGGTGGCTAAGGAGCTTTTGCAGGGCGGATTGCACCTACTCGTCGAAAAGCCGTTGACCTCCTCCCTTGCTGAAGCTGACGAGTTGGTAACGCTTGCCAAACGCCAGCAACTCACCTTGCAAGTTGGCCATGTCGAACGATTTAATCCGGCGCTTACCTCGGTGCAAGATAAACTACATGACCCCAAGTATATCGAGGCTCGTCGAGAAAGCGGTTACACTTTTCGGTCGACCGATATTGGTGTCGTGCTCGATCTGATGATTCACGATATCGACGTTGTCTTGAGCCTAGTGCAGTCGCCTGTTCAGCACGTCGAGGCTCTCGGTATTTCGGTGCTGGGCGATCAAGAAGATATGGTCAACGCCCGATTACGGTTTGCCTCTGGCTGCGTGGCCAATCTGACCGCTTCACGGGTTAGCTACGCACCTCAACGATCGATGCAGGTCATCACGCCGACGTGTGCGGCAACGATCGATTTTGCCGAGCGGCGCTCTTCACTTGTCGAACCAACCGACCAGGTTCTCACCCGCGAATTCAACTCGAAATCGCTGACCCCCAGTGAAAAATCGCAACTAAGCGAGCATCTGTTCAGTGACTTGCTCGCCCGACGCGATTTACCGGCGCTAGATGTCAATGCGATTGAGCAGGAACAGCTCGATTTTGTCGGAGCGATCCGCACCGGTACCAATCCTCAAGTTACCGGTCATGCCGGTCGCGAAGCGGTTGCCGTAGCCGAAGTGATTTTACAGCAGATCTCAGCCCACCAGTGGGATGGAGCGACTGGTAGCCGACAAGGCGCATTTGCTCTGCCACTCACACCGGCGGTGATGTTCGAGCCCGACACCTGGTCGACTGACGACACCGTCATCATCCGCCGCAAGGCTGGCTAGCGATAGGGCTTTGCAGCAGAAGATGGTCGAGGGGGTCGAGAAGAATCTGCAGTTCAGTCGGCTGGCTGGTCTGCCGAGGAGAGCGGGGTCAGCGTCACTGGCCCAGCCAGCCCCTGAGGGCGTACCGGCCAGTCCGACGCGTCAAACTTGCCGTAGTCGATATTGACTAGATTGATGTCTTCACAGTGGTAGAAGATGTGATTCACGCCAGCAACAAACTGTCGATCGATAATCTTCTTGACCTGAACGAGCGTGACGTTGAAATGTTCGTTGCCTTGAACTCCATAAATGCAGGTCACCTTCACACCACCCAGACCAGCAGCCTCATAGGTCTCGAGCAGTCGCGCGATGTTCGTTTCGTCCACCGCCGATCCATGCCACCACCAGCGCGTCCAGGGCCGCGCGCTTTGCGTTGCCACTGGCCACTCCAACGGCTTCGCAGATTTGTCACGCCTTGTCACCTCGGCTATAGTCCAAGGATAAATAGGAGCGTTTCGATGTCGTTAGCGATTGACTCGAAGCGCACTATCGATAAAGGTTTTCGCTCCGCTTCTATTTTTCCAGGTCAAGAAACTAGGTGGCGAGACGCCCAAAGTGCGGGATGGCAAATGGTGACAAAGCCTCGCACGCAAACTTTAAAAGCTATCAAAACACTCGGCTCAATCCAAAAACTATTGAGCAAGAGGCTACCTAAGCAAGGGGCTACTAAGCATGGGGCTACTATGCAGAGGGCTGCTAAGCATGGGGCTGCTGCTGGCCATGGTCGTGCCGATCAATGCGGCACGCCAAATGGAGAACCTCTCGCGCGGACTCGTTGCCGTTCCGCGAGCGGAGGGTGGCTTTTACGTCGGTTGGCGGCTATTCGGGACCGATCCGGACGGAATAGCGTTCAACCTGTACCGTATCGATGACGAGGGCCCACCTGTACTCGTCAACAACGAGCCCATTGCCGGTGCGACGAACTTCATTGACGAGGACCGCAATGCGGCGGATCAGCGGCACTATTTTCTTCGTCCACTGCTGGGCGGTGTTGAGCTGCAGGCCTCCAAGCCGGTTCGTGCTTGGGAGCAAGACTACCTGGAAATACCGATCCAGCAGATTGCCGAGTACCGTCTCGGCGACGCCTCGGTCGCTGATCTCGACGGCGATGGCGAGCTGGAACTCGTGCTGCACCAAACCTGTCGCCCCAGGGACAACAGTTCAGCCGGTGTCACTGGCACGCCGATCCTCGACGCCTATGAATTCGACGGCACGCATAGGTGGCGGATCGATCTGGGCAAGAACATCCGCGATGGCGAGCATTACACCCAGTTTATGGTGTACGACCTCGACGGCGACGGCCGGGCCGAGCTGGCTTGCAAAACGGCCGACGGTACGGTTGACGGCACGGGCCAGGTCATCGGCGATCCCGACAAGGACTGGCGCACGCTCAACGAAGGGAGTCGACAACATGGTCGGATCCTCGACGGCCCCGAGTTCTTTACCATCTTCGACGGCCTGACTGGGGCCGCCTTGAAGACGGTTGATTACATTCCCAACCGTGATCCGATCGACGGCTGGGGTGGCATTGGTGGGAATGCCGGCAACGACAGCTATGGCAATCGTTGCGATCGATTCCTGGCATGTGTCGCGTATCTCGACGGTAACCGACCTAGCGTCGTCATGTGTCGTGGAGTCTACGGCCGGATCGTGA
>Ga0310121_10005280_pt1 | contig 11156 bp, 8 predicted proteins | sample CB27_Tmax_986_MG_FD_203504 | JGI IMG/M metagenome (GOLD analysis project Ga0310121, IMG submission 203504) | Marine microbial communities from Western Arctic Ocean, Canada - CB27_Tmax_986 | ecosystem: Environmental > Aquatic > Marine > Oceanic | place: Canada: Western Arctic Ocean | collected...
ATGATCAATACCGACGGGGCGACCGGGTCAAGTGTCGACGCGGAGATTCATGAGCTTGTGAGCCAGATTCTCGCCGACGTTCAGGCCGTCAGTTATACCGATACCTTCGTATACGTTGAAACGTCGGGAGTTCCCTCCTACATGACGGGGCCATTTCCCGACGGCAACCCTACCTACCCGTCGGATCTTGACGCAACGTATCGGATACCCCGTTCACCTCAGATGGACTCCAGCGGAAACAATGCAGAGGTTGGCTTGGGCCCACAAGGGGTTTTTATCAACGGGGTCGCCCTCTTTAACTACGCCGATGGGATGTCGTACAACAACCAGGGTATTTGGAATCAAGACGCAAACTTCTTTGAAGCCGATGGGTTTGATGCGGCACCAGGACACCCGGCACCCGTTGGTTTTGGACCTCCCGGTGGTGGGCCTCCCGGCGGCGGTGGCGCCCTCGTGGCAGGGCGTTACCACCACCACCAAAATCCTGTCAAACTGCGTGACGTGGTTGGTGACGACGGGTCGACACATTCACCAATTTTGGGGTTCGCTTTCGACGGTTTTCCGATTTACGGTCCCTACGGGTACGTCGACCCCGCTGACCCTGCAAGTGAAATTGTTCGCATTGAATCGGGTTACCAACTCCGAGATATTACCCAGCGCACAACCTTGCCGGACGGAACCGGACTCTCGGCGGCCCTTTATGGCCCATCTTTCGCCGAGGCGGAACTGGGAGCGTATCAAGAAGACTACGTTTTTGATGCCGCCTCAGGTGATTTGGACGAACACAACGGGCAGTTTGCGATCACCCCCGATTACCCCGAAGGTACTTATGCATATTTTGTGACGCTCGACGAAAACGGAGATACTGCGTTTCCGCACATGCTGGGACCAACCTTTTACGGGCAAGTTGCCTCACAACAAAATCTTGTGATTCCGGCGGGAGCAACAGAGTATGTTCCGTCGCAGCCAACCAACTTGGGTGATTTTAATGGCAACGGGCAGGTTGATGCCGCGGACTACACTCTGTGGCGCGATGCGCTAGGCCAGACCGTAACACCCAACACGGGCCCCGATGCCAACGGCGACGGTACTATTAACCAGGAAGATTTCCTGGTCTGGCATGCCAACTTTGGACTGGCAGTAGGTGCTTCAGCGACCAGGGCCGTGCCAGAGTCGGGGTCGATCGGGCTGTTTGTGCTGTTCGCACTATTTTTCGGTCTGTCTTTCGCTGGCCGCTGCGGACCTCGTGACCAATTTGAGGGCAGAAGATTTTTCAGCAGGTGAAAGATCCCACCACAAGATTCCTTCGTCGACAATCGCTTCGGTAACCAGCACTCAATGGCAAACATGGTTGTTGGCCATGCACCCTTCAAAAGAAGAAACGGTGCTGATGGGGCACGAACCGGGCGACTCATTTGGGACCACACTCCCACGGCGAGCAGGCTCGTCATCATTGCCTGGCGGTGATTAACGTAGCTTGCTGGCGATCCACATCGATGCCAATATCCAGACGGGCAAAACGATGAAGTGCCAATAGGTGTGATCCCACATCGCCTTGACACCGATGACCGCAAAGATCAGCCCAGCCAGGATGTTAAATACCATCATGAATCGCGGCATTCTGAGTGATTGAGGTAAAAATCGACGATCAGCCCAGGTGTTTGCAAAGCAGTAAAATCCACATAGCAGAATGCTGGCGTAAATGGCTGGGAACGTGGCAACTTCGACAAGACCTACACCTGGCAGGGCACGTGTTATCCAGACAATGGCCAAACCTCCGAAAAGCGTCCACACAATCGCAAACCAGCGGATTCGGTTTGCGCTCCAACGCCTTTGAATGCCAGGCACGACGCGCGAATATTCGTTGAACACACCGGAGGCCATCTCTGGACCACCATAAACATTACCAAAAAATGCCAAAAACACAGCCAGCTGGTAAACAGGCAAAAGTGCCGGACTGAGCTGTGTCAAAAACTGGCTCTGGTGCAACAACAGTTCGCTATCTTTTGCGGGCACAATCTGCTGAGGTAGCAAAATAATTGAGGACAAGACGCAAAACGAAGTGGCTATCACGATGACCATCATCATGCTTAGCACGGTATCGATCATTGCAGCTCGAACCCAAATGCGCACCACATGATGGGGATCCTTGTCGATTACCGTGAGTTCCTCGTCACCGGCAATCCCCATCGAACTTCGTCCCCACTGCTTTTCCCGCAACATCGAGACATAAAAGATATAATCACCCGCAGCGCCACCAATGACTGAGATAGCAACTGTCAATTCCAGCCACTGGGAACGTCCCGAAAAATTCTCGTGGTACTTGTCTAACACCCAACCCGGGTACTCGGGTATTTGCGGAAGCAGGAGCCCTTTGAGGACCTGCCACCATGGTGGTTGTACATAAAAGACCGCAACCAGGATGCATACCAACATCACACCAAGAATCATCATCTGGGCCCGTTCCAGAAATCGGTAATTTCCAATCACCAGTAAGACCAGTGATCCGATGACGCATACGGTTGCCCAAAAATACATATCTCCATGGGGAAAGATAGAAGCCGTAATGCCACCCAAAAGTCCGGTTTGCAGTGAAGCCCAAAACGGGTTGCAGATAAAGAAGATCGAGAAAAAAAATAATGGCAGCCAACCACGCGGACCGGGGACCTCCTTCCAACGCTCCAGTGGGTGTGCTCCTGAGAGGATCATGTGACGCGCGCTGCTATAGGCCAAAATCCATTTAAGGAACGCGGCCAGGGGAAAGATCCACAGCAGCCGGTAACCAAAAATCGCTCCCATCCGCGAGGGAAACAAAAGTTCACCACTGCCGACTGTTAACGAAGCGATTACGGCACCCGGACCAAAGAATGAAAACCACAATAACGGATTGCGGGTCAACAACGGGCGAGGAGGTGAGGGATACTTGGAATGTTCGACCATGGTGAGTTGAAGATACGGGAACCGCAATTTAAGGGAAACAGCTAATTTCTAAGGAGACCTATCCTATTCTGCGAATTTAGCTGCCATACCGACCTCCGCCGTACTGTGGTGTCCCCTCACCAGGGCACATGCAGCACTTCCACCTGCGGCAGGCCGACCGGAACAACTCCGAGCTCGCGTGCCACCGCAGCGAAAGCTTCTGTCTCGATGAGATCACGATAGGGAATCTCGGGAAAGCAGAGTCCACCGCGATGCAAGGCGGCATCGACCAGCAACATGGTGCCGCCAACACCGTGGAGTTCCACGATCTCGAGATGGCGGAGATCGCTCAGATGCAAACGGCCGACAAAGGTCGGCAACGGCTGATAAAGACCCTTAGATATCGACCGGTAATAGTGATGGTCCTTTTCGGGCCGGTTCGTGACAAAACTGTTCAGGTCGAAGCTCGGTCCACCCGACCTGACAACGCAGTTTGGGACGACAATCCGGCGGCCAGTGGCCATCAGACGCCCGATGATGTCTCTCGGAAACCGCCACACATCGATGTCGATCCAGAGTGCCCAATCGTCCGTCGCATCCAGACCGTTCTCGATCAGGTGATTGCGCACCTTGGCAATACCGCTGCGACGCGATCGCTGAAAACGCGGCTTCCAGCGCTTTTTGTGATCGAACCTGGTACCGACATGATGCTGCAGCAGGACAATGTCGCGGTAACGAGAGCCGAGCGACTCGACGGCTGACTGGAGCCGGCGCCAGCTTTCGTCAACGCTGTCACCTTCGCAGAAGACCAGCTTGATCCGGTCCTTGGGGTAGTCGAGGTCTTGAATCGTCGCGAGGAAGAACTCGATTTGGTCGGCCGCATCGCGGAGGGGCACCAGGATGGCTACGTTGCCACCGGAGGGCGGGCCAACGCTCAGGCATGCAGGGTCGACGCTCCGCCGTGCTGCCTTTGGATGCAACGTTTTGCCCTTGGTCAGCTGGTGGCACGCTTTGAAAACGAGACAGCGGATGCGGTTCCACACCGTCGGCGGAGGCATCGGCGACCACCAGGTCCTGGCCCAGTAGTGGACCGAAAGGCAAGACTTATCTTCAACCTTTCCCGGCACTCGGGGCGTCCGCTCGGTGATGAGCGGCGCGCACACGCCGGTAACTGCGTCCCGGTCGACTGGGGTGAAAAGGGTCGAGGGGTGAATTGCAAAGGCGGTCTGGTCCGGAAAACTGAGTTTTGCCGAGGTAAACAGGCAAGGACCGGTCGCGTCGATCACCTCTTTCGCATCAGCGAGATCCGACAAATAGGAAAGCAGATGGGGCCAAAAGGGATGGCCCGGTGGACTGGCGATCGTCCCGTTGAAAAGCAAATAGGGCAATCCACGGAACCCGCACTGCAGCGCCCAATGGGAGTCTGGTTCCTGGCATACGACGATTCGATGCTCGTCCATGATGGGATCAAAGGGCGCGACGCACTCGCAATCGAGATCGGCATACACACCACCGAAATGGTGTAACAGTAAGTACCGGGCGGCGTCGGCTCTGTTCACCCCGTTTTGGTAGCTGCAGTAGGTGGGGAGAAAACTGGGATAATGCTCGGCGACGAAATCGAGCAGCATCCGGTCACTCCAGACCATTCGGGTCCAGCCCGGGTTATGGCGAAGCCAGCTCTCCGACCATCGCTGGAATCGCGGGGGTATGGTATCGGTTTTCCAGGTCTGGTGCAGGATCGGAGGGATCATCGCATGTCGATCAGATTGCCAGTGGCGCGAATCAGGCCCGCGCGTGGGGTTGGAAGTCTGCTGCCGTGCATGAATGCAAACCTTGCAAGGTTCCTTGAAGTTGGTTGCGACCAGTTTTAATCGGGAAGATCACACAAATCCCACAGCTTTTTCATCATCATCTTGAAGCTTCCGCTTGGCTAACAGGAAAGGTTGCCTACAATAGCATCGGCCCGGGTGTTAACCCGATTTCGCCAGCGCTTGCCGACATCACCGCTTACTGAATCGAGACCCAATCAGGCCCGCACTTAACAGGAGCCGTTTTCACAAACCGCTTTGCCTTGAACCAAAACCATTGAACCCGACCGGACGATTGTATTATTATCCCGACCGGACGATTGTACTATTATTTATCCCGACCGGACGATTGTATTATTATCTTGTTCCTCGGCCATTTTCAACAGCGGGACGCCGTTAACCAACTATGCCAACATCCGCAGTTACCCTCCCGACGATCGATCCTACCTCCATTTTTGAATTATTTCGTGGAAGCTACGGCAGCGAATTACTGACTGCAGCGGTCTGCCATTTCAACGTGTTTGAACGTTTGGCAAAGGGTCCCTTAAGCTGGACACAATTGTGCAACGATTTGCAATTAGCACCCCGATCGGCTCATGTCCTGATTACGGCGTTGCGAGCTTTCGACCTGTTGACCACCAACGCTGATGGCGACCTGTCACTGACCGAATTAGCTCATGAGCACCTCGTGCCTGGAGCACCCTTCGACGTCGGTGACTATATCGCTGCGGCCGCCGACAGTCCCGGCGTACAAACCATGGTCCAGTGTTTACGGAGCAACCGGCCCTTGGGTAGCGACGATGAAACGGGAGTTGGTTTTATCTATCGGAATGGCATTCGGTCGGCAATGGATACCACATCCTCGGCTCGACATTTTACACTGTTACTGTCCGGCCGCGCCAAAAATGTCGCGCCTGCTCTGGCGCAACGCGTGTCCATGAACGGAGTCCGCAAGGTTCTTGATGTCGGCGGTGGGACAGGAATTTACACGATTGCACTGTTGCAAAAAAACCCGGGCCTGCGAGGGGTTGTTTTGGACCGTCCTGAAGTTTTAAAGGTTGCCGCCGAAATGGCAGCCGCCTACGGTGTGGCCGACCGGTTGGAGCTTGTGGGTGGGGATATGTTCGTGGATCCACTGCCACAGGATTGCGAAGTGACCCTGTTGTCCAATATTTTGCACGACTGGGATGAACCGGAGTGTCAGCAGCTCGTAAATCGCTGTGTTGCAGCTTTGCCTGTGGACGGGCGACTCTTGATCCATGATGTATTTCTCAACGACGAATTGGATGGCCCCTTACCCATTGCGCTCTATTCGGCTGCCCTGTTTACGGTGACAGAAGGACGAGCTTACAGCGCTAAAGAATATCGACACTGGCTCACCCAAGCCGGATTATCACCGGGTGAAATCATGCCTACGTTGATTCATTGCGGCGTCTTATCGGCGACAAAATAATCTGCTATCGAAAGGTGCCATGAGTCTCGTATTCCCTTTCTTGTTGTTTACTCTCAGCCAACCGGACGACAGGCATTTTGAGCCCCGTGCGCATCATGTTGAGCGACGAGCCGCAGGATGACCAACGAGTTAACGCCCTGGTGAAATTGCCATCGCAGAATTGATTTTCACGAGGTCCACTCGTTGACGAGTCGGCTGTCGGTGCTGGAATCGTCGATGATCTTGATTGAAAAGGAACAGCGATGGGCAATCTTTTCTCACCCCTCCCCACTCAGCTTCCAGAAGAACTCAGACAGGTCCTGGCCAACTCCGCATCCCTCCGCATCGAACGCATCGTCTCTCAGGGTCACGCTTCCCCTGCAGGGTTCTGGTACGATCAGGACGAGAACGAATGGGTTGTCGTGTTGAAAGGCAGGGCCAGGCTGCAATTCCAGGGTGATGAGAAACTACTGGAAATGGGGCCGGGAGATTTCGTCAATATCCTGGCTCATCAACGGCATCGGATCCAATGGACCACCGATCAGGAGCCAACGATTTGGTTGGCCGTGTTTTACCACAGCGATTGACCTGTGGTCAGAATTTAACCACTCATCAACAACCGTAGGCTGCTGACAAAAACAGCCAGCAAGCTAGTGATCGATAAAACATTCCGGCAGGGCAGCCCGCAAATCGGTAGCACCGGTGTCCGTGCTCTGGGTGCCTCTGATTTCAAGATGGCGCAGATTGCTCAGTGCCTTGAGATGCTCCAAGCCTCTGTCAGTGATCTGTGTCGCCCGGAGGCCGAGAACTTTCAGTTGAGTCATTCCCCTGATCGGTAACAACCCTGCATCGGTCATGGAAGTATCGGCGAGATAGAGGTGGGTCAGTTGGGTTAGCCCCTCAAGATACTTCATCCCAGCCGCAGAAATCTGCGAGTTGTTGCTGAGGCTTAACACTTTCAGGTTGGTAAGCCCTTGTAGGTGCTTCATTCCCGCAGCCGTCACCTGGGTGTACTGATAGGAAATTTGATTCCCGCTTAGCCTGCCAGGGAAAATCGTTTATTCCAGGCGTGCGGGTGTGCGAAATTGAGGCCTACCTGAGCACAAAATGCAGGTCGGTGCACACAAAATTCGGGTCGATCCCACAGCGGGTGCGCATCGTGCCCATGCTGATCAGATTGCGAGTGGCATGAATAAGGCCCGCGCGTGGGGTTGGAGGTAAACCGTGCAGGGTTTCTTTAAGTTGGTTGCGACCAGTTTTAATCGGGAAGATCCTGACCTTTGGTTTCGGGCAGGAACAAAATCAGGATGACCCCGACCAGGAATAGTGTGCCCAGCCACGAGACGGCAACCCCCAGATTCATTCCTGGTTGTGCTTTCAGCCAGCCAGAAAAAAACAAGACGGGTACCGCCAGCACGCGGCCACCATTAAAGCAGAAGCTGGTTCCAGTGGCCCGCAAATGCGTGGGAAAAAGTTCGGGAAAGTAAATCGCATACCCGGCGTGCATTCCGAGTGTCAGAAAGCCGAACAGCGGCAGGATCCAGAGCAATTGTTGGTAGGTTTGCGGACCAAAGCAGGTGATCGGCACAATGGCAAAAGCCAACACCTGCATGACGATAAAAGTGGGTCGCCTGCCAAACCTCGCGCAAAGCGGCCCAAATGCCAGCAGGCCCAGCCCGGCGCCGGCTGTCTGGATAATTCCATATGCAAATTTTGCCTGCATTTCCGCCGACTCGGGAACCGCGCCTTCCCGCGCGAGCAGTTCCCGGGCCAGGCCCTGTCCTGCCACGGTCACCGACCAAAATGTTCCCAGTCCAACAGCCGCCAGGCCCATACCCAAAAGTGCCCGGCCACTCCACTTCGGGTTCAAAAGCAGGTCTCTAAAGCTGCCCAGCTGACCGCTCACTTCCTGCAGCTTTGCATCTTGCCACTTTTTGGGTTCTTTGACAGTTGCGCGGACCCAGAGGACCAGGAGGGCGGGCACGATACCCAACAAGTACGCATAGCGCCACTGGGCACCAACGGCCATTCCCGCCAGCGCTGCCAGCCAGGTTCCCAGGACACTGGAAGCGTGAAAAATGCCTGCGGCTTGTGCCCGTGCCCGGGTGGGAAAGACTTCGGCTACGAGGCTTGCCGCCACGGCCCATTCACCGCCGACCCCCATCGCGACAAAAAACCGCAGCGTCCCGACCTGCCACAGCTCGGTGGCAAAGTAGGTAAGACCGGAGAAGAGCGAGTACAGCAGGATGGTGACGATCATGATTGGCCGACGTCCGAAACGATCGGCCAGCGAACCTGCGGCGAGTCCGCCGAAGGTGCCTCCGAGCAGAAAGATTCCGAGAAACCAATCACCGTATTTGCTTACATCCCTGTCGTCACCGCTGGCCGACAAGATATCCGACAGCATCTGGTTACGGGTGATGTTAAAGATTTGGCCTTCATAAACGTCGAAGACCCAGCCAGCTGAAGCGATGACGAGGACCAGCCATTGGTATCGGGTAATGCCTTCGTACCAGTGCTCGTTGTGTTTCATAGGTCCAGTCGATGCAGTCGCGCAAAAAAATCGTTGGGCCGATCCGGGCCAGGAGACCCAGATGATAACGTGTCGCGCGGGCGGGCGACAATACGGTTACGTGCCGAACTGCGACGTTCTGCCTTCTGAAATCCCGTGCAGGTTAAAATCTCCGCAGCAGGTACCAGGGCCTTTGATTGTTTGTGCCTGAACCGTTACAATGCTCACCCGCTTCGTTTTCTGTTTTTCCCCCGCAAAACAAGACTTTTGGACAAACGTTTGATTCTTATGGACCCAGCAAAACTTCTGATATTTTCGTTCACTAAAAGTGAGTACGTTACCGCGTGTGTTGACCATTTACAGGCCGAACTCGGTTGCCAGGAACTTGATCCCAAGGGCGATCTTGCCGAGCAATTCAAGGGCGTAGAAATGGTGATCGATATCGGTGGCCACTCCAGTCGCGAGATGATTGACGCTGCCGTCGACGCAAAGTTCTGGCAAGTGATTGGTACAGGCCTGGATCATTGTGAAGTTCAGTACATTCTGGAGAAAGGGATTTCCCTGGGTAATACGCCAGGGTTTACCAGTGCCCTCGGATTAGCCGAATCTGCCATGATGTACATCTTGATGCTTACCCGCAGATATAACGAGGCACGGGAGAATTTTTTTGAGAGAAATTTTTTTGAGCCGAATGGAAAGACACTGGCTGATTTGACGCTGGGGATCATTGGCTTTGGAGCCAGCGGTCGCCAACTGGCAAAGCGGGCCAAAAGTTTTGGCATGCGGATCGAGGCCATTGACATCAGACCGCTTGATGCTGACCTGCCAGCCGATATGCAGCCCGACTTTTACGGGATGTCGGACCAGCTTGACGAGGCCATTGCGCGGTGTGACGTGCTCTCGTTACATTTGCATCTCACTCCCGAAACGACGCACATTATCGATGCTTCGCGGCTGGCACTGATGAAACCAACGGCTTTTCTTATCAACGTGGCACGTGGGGCGCTGGTGGATGAGGACGCGCTGGCCGAAGCTTTGCTGGGTGGTAAAATCGGCGGAGCGGGGATCGATGTGTTTCGCCAAGAGCCCGCCGATTGTACTCGTCCTGAGTACCAGCTTGCCAATTTTATTGTTACGCCCCATACGTCTGGCCAGACGGATGAGACAGTACGATGTCGGTGCCAGATTGTCATCGACAATGTGCGACGTTTGGATGCGGGCGACGAGCCGCTCCACCTGATCGATGCCAGCATGGGGTTGGGGAAATCATAACGCGGATTAATCTCCACCCGGCCAGGAGGGTGAATCGACTGTAGAAAGGTTTGCCTTGTCGTTCTGCTTTCTCTGCATGCCCCAGGGTGACCAGGCTGGTCCCGGGTGGTGATCGATCCCAAGAATCACGACGCGTCGTACTCGGCACGTTCCAGCTGGGTTGCCCGCACAAACATCGCTCCGATGTAGAGAATGCTGTTGCCAACGTACAACCAAATCATCACGGCTAGAAAAGAGCCAACAACCCCGTAGGCACTGTAACGCCCGGTGGTGAGCACGATCCCAAGGAGTTGCCGAGCCACTTCCCAAAAAATTGACCCAATTGCAGCCGCGGTAAAAGCATCTATCCAATGCACATGCCCCCGTGGGTGGAGCCGATAGAGCAGCGTAAAGACCACCGTGGTTGCTAACAAACTCAAGATAATTGTCAATCCTTCAAGCAGCAGATTGGGATGTCGTGGCAGTGCGAGCCAGACGGAACTTGCCACGCTCAATGTGAAGAGCGCAAGCATCAGAAGTCCCAGGCCAAGCCAACCAATAAAATGCATGACCTCGACCAGCATGTAATCTCGAATTTCCTTCAAGCGATTCTCTTCGGTTCCCAAGCGGACATCCCAGACCAGATCGAAAGATTTCTGCATGTGATAAAAAATAGAGATCAGGCTGCAGGCCAAGGCAGCAATGCCGACCGGTGTGCTCACGTCAGCACCTTTCTGAACCTGTTCCAAAAGTGCCCCTAGCTGGGAGGAGAGGGCCTCCGACCCCTCGTGAGAAACAAGTTCCAGTAACTTGTCTCGCTGGTAGTTGAGTATGTCTGACCGCTTTAAGATCAAGCCGACGATCGATACAGCCACGAGAACGATTGGAAAAAAGGCGACGGCAAAGTGGAACGACTGCGAAGCCGCCATAAAGGTTCCACCTTTGTAACTCCAGAGCTGGCTGGTTTTCACGATGCGGCTGAGCCAACGCCGTTTCATTGTTCGGGCAGGTGAATTTGCCTTTTCCTTAACCGTCAACCTTCAGATTCCTCATGATACGGTTTATGGTGCCCAAGAGGGGTTGCCGGTGGACCTGTGGTCGCTGCCTCGCAACAATCCTTGCCGAAGACTTCGATCTTAACGGAAGCATACCACCTTTCAAGCTGGCCAGAGCAGTGGAAAATTCCATCAGCCACCTGGGCGGACGGGCAGCGGTCGGATTACCCTTAGTTCCC
>Ga0310121_10005281_pt1 | contig 11154 bp, 10 predicted proteins | sample CB27_Tmax_986_MG_FD_203504 | JGI IMG/M metagenome (GOLD analysis project Ga0310121, IMG submission 203504) | Marine microbial communities from Western Arctic Ocean, Canada - CB27_Tmax_986 | ecosystem: Environmental > Aquatic > Marine > Oceanic | place: Canada: Western Arctic Ocean | collected...
GGAGCTGGTGACCGATGGCGCAAAAGCGGCCTCCTCGGCTAGCGAGGCCGCGAGCGACGTTCCCTTGATTATCACCATGGTGCCGGACTCCGCCGATTCGGAGGCCGCGATTATGGGCCCCGGTGGCGTGCTGGAGGGTACGGCCAGAGGCGCGACCGTCATCGACATGAGCTCCATCGCACCTGGGTCGTCGCAGAAGATCGCGGCGGCGTGCGAAGCGGCAGGCGTCGATTTCCTGGACGCTCCAGTGAGCGGTGGAGAGCCCAAGGCCATCGACGGCACCCTCGCCATCATGGTCGGCGGCAAGCAGGCCGTGTTTGACAAGTACCAGAACGTGCTCGGCGTCGTGGGCGGCAGTATAGTCAGGTGCGGGGACTACGGCGCCGGTAATACCACCAAGCTCGCGAACCAGATCATCGTGGCGGCCAACATCGAAGCTCTGGCCGAGGCCCTTGTGCTCGTCAAGAAGGCGGGCCTGGACCCGCAGGTCGTATTCGACGCCATCAGGGGGGGCCTCGCCGGCAGTACCGTGATGGAGGCCAAGGCGCCGATGATGATCGCCGGCGACTTCAAACCCGGCTTCCGCATCCGTCTACACCAGAAGGACCTCCAGAATGCTCTCCTCACAGGCAAGGAAATCGGCGTCCCACTCCCGGTAACAAGCCTTATCCAACAGATGATCGGCTCGCTGATCAACGACGGCAAAGGAGACCTCGACCACTCCGGCATAGCCAATTTCATCGAAGACATGGCCAACTCCACTGTAAGCGGCAAGTAAAGGGCAAGCAATATAGTATATATGTGCTATATTGGGGTGGGAGGTGTCCTGCCCCTTCCCCCGTGGGGGAAGGTTGGGAAGGGGATCTACCGACACGCCGTAGAACAGGGATCTGAACACGTAGCTCCCGTGTTTGCCCGCTTGGGGGGAGATCTGGGTGTCCAGGGTGTTCCACTCACTGCTCACTCGCGTAGCTGAGAGAAACACTTTGGAACGAAATGGAATATCCCAGAAAGCGTTCGAGCGGAATCCCGTTCCCGCCTCAACTCACTTGACGGCCATCTCGGCTCCCAATAGGTTATTGAGAACGGGCTAGGAGGCGGAGGACAAGACATGCAAGTCACAGCGATACCAACGACGCCAAAAGAGATCAGGGAGCGGATACGCGGCCGCGAGATCCCGGGCTACACCAGCGGCATGGCGCCCGGCTACGTGCAGGCCAACCTCGTCGTGCTACCGAAAAACCTCGCCTTCGACTTCCTGCTCTTCTGCCAGCGCAACCCCAAGCCTTGTCCGCTGATCGAGGTCGTGGAGACGGGTTCCGCGGAGCCGCTCCAAACGGCCCCCGGCGCCGACATCAGGACCGACCTGCCGAGATACCGAGTCTACGAATACGGCGAGATGGTCGCCGAGCCCGAGGACATCTCGGAATACTGGCGGGACGACATGGTCTCCTTCCTGATCGGTTGCAGCTACTCCTTCGAATCGGCGTTGATTCGGGCCGGAATCTCCCTTCCCCACTTCGAGAAGGGCACCAACGTCTCCATGTTCATCACGTCGATCGAGACGACGCCTGCCGGGGTCTTCGCCGGACCGATGGTGGTCTCAATGCGAGCCATACCCGAAGACAAGGTCGTCAAGGCAGTCCAGGTCACCTCTCGCTTCCCGGCCGTCCACGGAGCTCCCGTTCAGATAGGCAACCCCGAGGTGATCGGCGTTTCCGACCCTACCGTGCCCGACCTCGGCGATCCGACCGAGTTCAACGACGGCGACGTGCCCGTATTCTGGGCTTGTGGAGTTACGCCTCAGGCGGTAGCCATGCAGTCGAAGCCGCCGCTGATGATCACGCACTCGCCGGGGCACATGTTCATCACAGACCTTCGCGACGAGGACGTGGCCGTCCTCTGACTCGTACCTCATCCCCCGATGGGGGATGAGGTACGAGCCTGCACTGAGCTTGCCGAAGTGAGGGCCCCCTGGCTTCGTAGGGGCGCATTACATGCGCCCGTCGGCCGCGACCAGCGCGGAGACCGCACCCCCTACGTGGTAGGATTGACACCTGCACCGAGCTTATCGAAGTAGTCCGCACTGAGCCTGCCGAAGTTAAGGGGAACGACATGACAGTTGAAGACATAATCCTCGACCGTGACGGCCGCGGAATATCGGCCCTACGACCACACCTTCCGCCCGACTTCTGCGACCAGGCGGCTGGCCTAGTGTTGGACCATTCGGGAACGGCCATCGTGATTACCGGATTCTACATCCTGGCCGCCGGCGCTACCGAGACAGACGGCCCGCCCGGAGCCATTGTGATCGGCGACGCGCTGCAGTCCCTCGGCTACGAGGTTGTGTACGTGACCGATCGTCTGACTGAGCCCTTGATGACCGCCATCGTGGGCGACAGGGCACGGGTGGTCGACTTCCCAATCACGGACGACGCCGCCAGCAAGAAGTTCGCCGAAGAGCTCCGTTCCGAGCTCGACCCGTCGGTGATCATCTCCATCGAGCGTTGCGGTCTCACCGAAGCCGGTGTCTACCTGAACTGGAAGGGCAAGAACATCTCGGAGTTCAACGCCAAGATCGACTACCTGTTGTCCGACCATCCGAACACCGTGGGCATCGGCGACGGCGGTAACGAGATAGGCATGGGCAATCTTGCATCGGTGATCGCCACCGTGCCGTCGCTGGCCAACGACCCGTGCATCACCACGTGTACGAACCTGGTTATCAGCAGCGTCTCCAATTGGGGTGGATACGGGCTGGTCGCGTCGATGTCGAAGCTGGCCCGCAAGAACCTCCTGCCGTCGATTGAAGCGGAGCAGGAGCTTGTCAAGCGCAATGTCGCCCTTGGGGCCGTCGACGGGATAACGACAAAGCCGGTGAACAAGGTGGACGGCTTCACCCTGCAGGAGAACAGTCAGACCCTCGAGGCGCTGCACGCCTTGCTTGCGGCTGAGGGAATCGGCGCAGCTTAGTTCCCGGCCGCACGGTTGAGGAACCAGTGGTCTACAAACTTCGCCCTCTGCAGCTGGCTTTCGAGTTCGAGGATTGGCCTTACCATTTGGGTGATACTATCGACTTGATAGTCGACCTGGACCCGAGCGGGGACGTCGCCGTCAGGGAGGTCCGGGTAGGCCTCGAGTGCCAGCAGCGTTATTGGGAGAGTTCCACTCTTACGATGGAGGTCCCCATTATCACCCACGACCTGACGGGGGGAGAGGGCGTTGCCCCACCCAGGCAGACAGGAACAGACACCGTCGTGAAGCAGGTCACCAGAGAGCACAAGGAGACCTTCGTCCACAGCAGCGTCCTGTTTCTGAAGGATGAGAAGCTGCGGGCTGGACCGAGAGCCATGAGCGTCAAGCTCGAAATCGAGCAGGTCCCTCCTCCACACGCCTCGGAGGTCAGGGAGCTGATCAAGGACCCCGACAGATGGTGGTCTTTCAGGTGGATTCTTGTCGCGATGGTCAACGTCGTTCGAGGACTGCCCAGGCGGCGCGTCGCCGCCTGGGCAGTCCTCGAATAGTGGCGGCGCCCCCGACAGTCGAGGAGGCCCGATGGCAAAGCTGACCGGCGCTATAGTCGATAAAGATACGGGCAGGCGAATCGAGGCGAAGGTCAACGTGCTCAGCGCCGGTGGCAACTACGCCACGCCGCGCGCCCCCATCCTCAAGGTCGGCTCCGGCACGCCCTTTTTCTACTCCGACGGTGAGTTCGAGGTTAACGTTGGCAAGGGGTGGGCCCGGGTCACCGTCGAGCGGGGCACCGAGTACGTCCCCGCACAGCTAGACCTCGAGGTGCCCTCCTCCGGCGCCGTCGCTGTGGACGTCGAACTCGAGCGCTGGTCGCGGCTGGGCGACGACGGTTGGCATCCGGGCAACACGCACATCCACTACGACGAGAAGGAGAGCCGCCCCGACGAGCGCCTCCAGCTCGACCCACGTGTCGAAGATCTGAGGATGACCGCTATCAGCATCCTCAAGCGGTTTGACCTGGAGTACGCGTCCAACAAATACACGCCGGGCGCACTGACGGAGTTCTCGTCGACCGACTACTACGTACAGTGCGGTGAGGAGAACCGCCACAACGCCAGGGGGTCCCACGACGTCGGATACGGGCACATCATGCTGCTGAACATCCGAAACGTCGTCGAGCCTGTCAGCCGGGGATTGCTGGTCGATGCCTTCGATCCCGACTACCCGCCGCTCAGCTACGCCTGCGACGATGCCCACCGCGAGGGAGGCATCGTCATCTGGTGCCACAACGGCAAGGGGATGGAGGCGCCCGTCGCGGCCGCGTTGGGTAAGCTGGATGCCTACAACCTTTTCGACCCGACGTGGAAAGACAGCGAGTACGATATCTACTACAAGATGCTGAACGCCGGAATCAAACTGCCCGCTTCGACCGGGTCCGACTGGTTCATCTGCTCCGGTAATCGCGTCTACGCCCACACCGGCGCGGACTTCGAGTATGAGTCGTGGGTCCAGGCGCTCAAGAATGGGCGGACCTTCATTACCAATGGTCCCGCCCTTTCGCTCTCCGTGCAGGGCGAGGCGCCGGGCAGTGAGGTCGAGGCGCGGCCAGGCGAGCGGCTGTTGACGTTGGTTAACTGGACCTCCCACTACAAGGTCTCGCGCGTCGAAGTCGTGTTCAACGGGAACGTCGTCGCTGGCGAGTCCTTCCCGACCGGCTCGAAAGAGGGACACCTCGAGACCGAGATCGAAGCGCCTTCGGACGGATGGGTGGCCGCAAGGGTCTCCAGCAGCGCCCGGGACAGCTACAGCCAGCCTGTCTACGCCCACACCAGCCCAGTGTACGTAAAGGCGGGCGTGGACAGCTCCGAGCGGCAGTCCGCGGCTCGGTGGTTCGACGAGCATATTGAGCGCTCTCTCGACTGGGTTCGAACGAAAGGCAAGTTTTATACGGATGCCCAGCGCCGGGAGGTGGTCGACCTTTTCCGCCAGGGACAACAGGTCTACCGGTCGATGCTCGAGTAGCGGGTCTGGCGCTCGCGGAACCTGACGACTGGGGAGTACGGCAGAGAAATGGCCGCTAGGCTCGTCATTCCCCGGACTGTCGCATCTCTTCTCCGGGCGGCCGGTGCCGTTGCTCTAATCTTCGTAGTTCTCGGAGTGCTAGTGCGCTTCACCACGCTGGTAGACCGCTACCTCATCTTCTTCCCGCAGCGTGATCTCGACGGGACACTGGCAGACCGCGGCCTTGAGTTCAAGGACGTGTTCTTTGAAGCTTCAGACGGCGTTCGGCTCCATGGTTGGTTCGTACCGGGCACGACGGACAAGACCATCGTCTGGTTCCACGGGAACGTGGGCAACATCGGCCATCGCGTAGACAACATCGCCGAGCTGCACAACCGGCTCGGAGTGAGCATCTTCATCTTCGACTATCGAGGCTACGAACTCAGTGATGGGAGCCCTTCGGAGAAGGGAACGTACTTGGACGCTGAGGCCGCCCTGGCCTACGTAGGCTCGCGCGAGGATGCCGGCGCCGGCGAGGGAATCTACTTCGGGCGCTCCCTGGGCTGCGCTGTCGCGGCCGAGATGGCGGTGCGGAGCCCGCCCAACGCTCTGATATTGGAGTCGGGGTTCACCTCGGTACAGGAAATGGCTTCTGTACACTATTCTGTGATCGGCGTCTTCGGGCGGCTGGTCCAGACCAGGTTCGACTGTCGTGCGAAGCTCTGGGATATTCACGTCCCTGTCTTGGTCATGCACGGCGACCGAGACGAAATCGTGCCGTTCTCCATGGGGCGCAAGCTATACGAAGCGGCCAATGAGCCCAAGCGTTTGTACGCGCTCGAGGGCGCGGGGCACAACGACACCTACGTTGCAGGTGGCGACGGCTACTACGAGGAGCTAGCCCGTTTCCTGGATGACCCCACTTCGAGTGCCTCAGGCTGACGGTTCGCCGGTGACGGCGAGTGTGGCTTTCTAGTCGTTGACACTGACTTTGCCCACCTATAGCCTGAGTCCCGCGCACTTCGCTGACGGATCTCTCCGCAGGATGATCGAATGAAAGCAGTCTACATCACCGAGCACGGCGGCCTGGACGTCCTCACGTATGGGGACCTTCCGGAGCCGGAGATCGGCCCGAACGACGTCAAGGTCCGTGTTGGGGCCTGTTCTCTGAACAGGCTCGACGTGTTCACGCGGTTGGGCGTTCGGGGGACGCGCCTCGACCCGACCCAGCCCCACATCTTAGGAGGAGACGTTGCGGGGGAGATTGTGGAGGTAGGCTCCGAGGTCACCAGGCTCAGACGCGGAGACCGGGTTGTCGTCAATCCACGGCTGACGTGCGGCCAGTGCCGCCACTGCATCGCCGGCGAGGCGGAGCTCTGCCTGAGCCCGGGCCGGATGGGCCAGACGACCGCGGGAGGCTACGCCGAGTACGTACGGGCGCCCGCGGTGAACGCCGTTCCGATACCCGACATCCTGTCATACGAACAGGCCTCGTGCCTGCCGACAGCGTTCGTGCCGTGCTGGAACATGCTGCTGCGTCGGGCGAATCTCAAGTCGTGGGAGACTGTCCTGGTGCTGTCCGCCTCCAGCGGGGTAGGGACTGCCGCAACCCAGGTGGCCAAAAACGTCGTGGGCGCCAAGGTGATAGCGACCACCAGCACGGACGATAAGGCGCAGTTGGCCTCCAACCTGGGCGCTGACGAGGTGATCAACTACTCCAACGAGGACATCGAAGGACGGGTCAAGGATCTGACCGACGGTCGGGGCGTCGACGTGGTTGTGGACCACGTGGGCTCGGACTTCTGGCCTGCGGCCTTCGTCTCTCTGGCCCCCGGAGGACGCTACGGCATCTGCGGGGTGACCAGCGGCTACAAAGCCGAGCTCCAGATGGGGTCGCTTTTCCTGAAGAACCAGACCGTGTTCGGGGTCTTCATGGGACGCCAGGAAGACCTGAGGCAGATCGTCGAGACGGCCGGCAAGGGCGTAATTCGTGCGGTCGTCCACCAGACATTCCCGCTGAAAGATGCGGCCAGGGCTCACGAGCTGATGGAAAGCCGGAATTTCTTCGGCAAGCTCGTGCTCACCATGGCTGATTCGGGCTGATCATTGCGGCAACGGAAAACGAGCCCACACACTCTGTCATTCTGAGCCCCGCGAAGAATCTGGGGAGGTCGGAGAACCACGACGGCCATCGAGTACCGAGCCCCCTCTGGTCCTTCGGCAGCGGGCTACTCCAGGAAAACATCGACTTGGAGCCCACCCATTGGTCGCCCAATGAGACAAAAAGCGATGAGAACAGAAAATAGAACGATCAGGGGCGACAGAGCGCTCAAAAGCCTGAGGAAAGCGCTTTTCGGCGACCCGGATTTTCTCACTGCGAGCAAGGTTCTCGTCCGGGGAAAAGAGGCTGCCGGGCTAACCGTTCGGCTGGCAACAGCCGAGCCCTCAAAGTCGTTCCTACATTCGAATTGGCTGGTGACTGAGAATCCGGGCATCCGCGAGATGCTTGAGAGCAACCATCTGAAGGAGCGCGTGGAGGTAGCGTCAGAGCCATTCGTTCGGTCTCGGGACTATGATCTTGGTGTGTTGGTTCATGACGCATTCATGGCTGACTCAACCGCTTTGTTCGAAACGTCGAGGTTGATTCAAAACGGTAAGGCGAAGAAGGCCTTTGTTCTTACTCATAAAAGGACTGGGGCTCGAAGGTTGGTACAACGGATGGCCCGCGAACTTGGTCAGGCCGAGCTGGTGGCGAGAGGGTCCGGTGGTATCAGAGTGTTGAAAGTAGGCATTCCTGAGGCGACGAGGCGGGTTGATCCGTACAAGTCTGTCGAGCTCTCTATTCCTGGACGGTCGGCGCTCAGCTTTGTGACGGTTCCGTCGCTCTTTTCGTCTGCGAAAGTCGATCCTGGGTCCAGGATGCTGATCGAGTACGTCCTGGAGACGATCGGCGACGGACCCCGCGAGACGTGCTTGATGGATCTTGGTTGTGGTTACGGCGTCGTCGGACTATCGCTCGCGTCTTGGCTCCGAAATACGAAGGTGTTCATGACCGACGCCGATGCTCGTGCCGTCTATGTCAGCAGAAAGAACGTGAGTCGACTGGGCTTACGAAACCAGGCCTTGGTTGCGCTCGCCGACGGCGGGCGAGGCGTTCGGGAGAAGTTTGAGTTGATCGTCTCCAATCCCCCATTGCATGTCAGCTTTGGAAGCCTGAAAACGATGCTTGGCGACGCCTTTCAGCTGCTGACACGCGAAGGAGCGATGCTATTGGTCGTGGAGACCTCGAGGGTCGACGGTCTGAGTGCCGCCATCAACAGTACCGCTGGTAGCGCCAGCGAAGTGGTCCGCGCCGAAGGTCACAGCATCATCAGAGCGATTTTGGAACCCTAGACGGTGTCTAGTTGGCGTTCAGCGTCGGCACCTTGAACGGCGGGATGATCTGCGACTCGTCCATCGGGTACGCTTCCTTCTTGTATATCTGTACCCGATAGTGCTCGTAGTCCGGCACGTACATGTGTCCCTCGTCGTCGACCCGGACCGAGCGCGGACGGGCGAACCGCTTTTCCTGCTCCAGGTTCGCCTCGTCTCGCATACGCTTTTGCCTGCCGCTCCGCTGGAGCATACGCTCCAGGGTATCTTTCGATAAGGTCGCGTCGCCCAAAAACTGCTGGACGTACCGGCCTTCCGCGGTGAAGAGCTGGACGCGGTTGTTTCCCCAATCGCAGACGTAAATGTCGCCGTCCTTGTCGACCGCCACGCCCGTTGGACGCTCCATTTCGCCGTCGCCGCTACCGGAGGCGCCGAACATGAAAATGAACTCACCGTCGGCGGTGAATTTCTGGATCCGGTCGTTTCGCCAGTCCGTCACGTAGACGTCACCTGCTTCGTCGGTGGCGATTCCCCAGGGCATGTTGAACTCGCCCGCGCCCGTCCCGAAGGAACCCCATTGAGATAGGTACTTGCCGTCCTGCGTGAACTTCTGCACCCGGTGGTTCATTCCATCGACGACGTAGATGTTCTCGTCCGCGTCGAAGGCGAGCCCGGCGGGGCGGTCTATCTGGCCGTCGCCGGATCCATGCTCTCCCCACTTGCCGAGAAACTCTCCGTGGATGCTGAAGATCGAGATACGGTCGCATCCCTGGTCGGAGCAGTACAGCTTCCCGTTGCTGTCCAGGATCATCTGGCAGGGCCAGAGGAACTCCGCGTCCTGCACCGGGAGGTAATCGGCCTTCCACGCGAAGCTGCCCAGGTTTTCGTCGTCCAGGTTCGTGACGTGTATCGGACCGGACTTCCCCTTTGAGTAGCGGCTGCCGTACCCGAAGGTAAGAAGGCGCCCGTCGCCGGCTATGACGATGTCCGCCGGAAAGTGCATCCGTTTGAACTCGCCTATGGTCTTCAGATAGGGGAAGCCCGCCCTCATCAGCGCGTACGGTCTTGCCACGGTACAACCTCCGTAGGGTACTGGGTTGTTAGAGGCTGGGGCCCCCGGCCCCTAACCCCTAGAACCTAACACCTTCCTAATTAAACTGGTACTCTCTTGTCGAGACGATCAGCTGGAGCATCCGAGCGACACGCTCTTCGCTATCCATGCGCTCGGTGTCCGAGCCGAACTTGAGGTCTCCCCCGGACTCTGCGTAACTCAGCAGCCCTTCACGTCGGTCTTGGGCCACAATCACGGGGCCTGCCAGATCGAGGCATCGATCGACGAATTTGGCCGGAGACAGCGCGCCGTCGTTGGATGCCAGCCTGTCTACGATGTCCCGGACACCGGGGACGCTCGCATCGGGCAGCTCATTCACGGCGTAGTTGACTCGTTCGTTCAGGGTGCCTCCGTCGATCCACTCGGGGCCGGTATGCCACCCCTCGACCGACAACGGGTTCATCAGGGTCTGGCCCATGGCCCCGGTCACTCCGACGTGTTTGCTGAAGTCCGGATCGGGGAACTGGTAGGTCCCCGCCAGTTTGAGCACTCCAGCCACTACCTCTACCGGACTCTTGACCCTCGTATAGCGCGCTTCTTTGAAGAAGTCGGAATTGAACAGAACGCGAAGGATCGAGCGGATGTCCCCGCCGGTGTCCAGGTAGGCCTTGGAGAGCTGATCAATGGCTTCGGGGTCCCGGGGTTGGAACTCGTTCCAAGACGCCACCGGAGGCTCGTCGGCTACGAAGAACGTGTACAGGTGTCGCGCAATGAACCTCGCGGCTGCCGGCTGCCTGACGATCACGTCAATGATGTCCTCGCCGTTGAACCGGCCGCTCTCCCCAAGAAAGCTCTTCTGGCCGTTGTTGTGCTCCCCGGCTTCGAAAACAAAGTCGGAGCCATATCCGCCGTAAATGCTGCCGGCGCCCGGGATGGGTACCGAGTGGGTCCATCCGGTGAAAGCGAAGGTCGACGCCTTCACGTCTTCCTCCGTATAGTTGCCGACCCCCATTGAGAAGAGCTCGAGCAGCTCGCGCCCGTAGTTCTCGTTGGGCTCTTCCCTGAGATTCTCGTTGTTGTCGAGCCAGAAAATCATCGCCGGGTCTTGGGACAGCTTGGTTAGCAGAGTCCGCACGTTGGTCAAGGCGATAGATCTGAACAAAGATATCTGGTCGTGGGACGACTTCGAGTGCCCCGATTTCGCGCTCCCCGTGGCGAGGACGCCGTGCCAGAACATCGTCATCTTCTCCTCGAGCTGGCGTCGAGAGTTGAGCATCCGGAACCACCATTTGGGGTTCTCCCCCTGCTGCCCGGTGCCGTAGTAGCGTTCGAGAAGGTCGAGTTCAACGTCGTCGAACCGCTCCGGGTGGATCAGGTCTTCGACGACCTCTTCGTAGGGCTTCTTGACCAGCTCTTCAAGCTCGACCCGCCTGGCCGAGAAACCGGCGCGGCGCATCAGGTGTGCATACAGGGCCAGGTCGTTGTCCGCCATTGTGATCTCCTTCGGGGGCCGTTCGGTTCGCGAATTATACTACAACGCTTTTGCGCGTTCGACACACCGGCGTTCAATCCTCAAAGCGTAGCCAACCGGATGTGCGAATTCCTCGGTCCGCTCGACCGAGGATACGGACTTGTCTGTCATTCTGAATGAGCGCAGCGAATGAAGAATCTGAGGCCGGTGTTTCGGTAAAAGTCAGCCTCTTGCCGACAAGGTTTCTTAGATTCCTCACTGCGTTCGGAATCGTCCATGCCCCGTG
>Ga0310121_10005282_pt1 | contig 11153 bp, 10 predicted proteins | sample CB27_Tmax_986_MG_FD_203504 | JGI IMG/M metagenome (GOLD analysis project Ga0310121, IMG submission 203504) | Marine microbial communities from Western Arctic Ocean, Canada - CB27_Tmax_986 | ecosystem: Environmental > Aquatic > Marine > Oceanic | place: Canada: Western Arctic Ocean | collected...
AATGTTACACGTGAATGTTACACGTGAATGTTACACGTGAATGTTACACGTGAATGTTACACGTGAATGTTACACGTGAATGTTACACGTGAATGTTACACGTGAATGTTACACGTGAATGTTACACGTGAATGTTACACTCGTCTTTGTCGACTTGCACCTGAATTATACCACGTCGACTAAGACCATGAACATCGAGAAATGCGAATACGCTGATCTTCGTAGGCGAAGCGTCAATCGACATTGCACGCCCTCGACCGGCTCACCCCACACCGCCTCCATGGCCACGATATGTTGTGTTTCCGCATACCAGGTCTATGATGTCTCGAACTCTTCGCGAGCGAGGGCCACAATAGCCCCGATAGGGCCGCCCCTGCCGGGGCTAAGAACGAACGACAACAACATATGGTGGTCGGTGGAGTGAAGTGGATAGCCCTTGCTTGTGAATCTGATCTGCCCCACGTGCTGCTGGGCACGTGCCCTGGCAACGGTTACGAGACGGCCGAGTCGTGGCCTCGATGCGGGGATGTCATCGATGCCACGGCCCTGTTGGGGAACCAATACGAGGCCTATTGACAAGTTCGGAAAATCGCATCGTTGGTCTCAGATTTCGCGCTGATGTCGATCCTGCTGGTCTTTGCGCATCTTCTCCGTTCAAAGATCGGGATCATTCAAAGACTCTACATTCCCACAAAACATTTACAGAATCGCCAAGGAGCCGTCTCGGATCATCAGCCCGTTTACGGGACCTCGATCTCCATCAGCGGGGCATGCTGCTGACACCCAAAAACGTCCGTGTCGCCAACCGACCCCGACGAATGAATGCGCGGTACGGTGATTTTGATGGCGTTGCCCACCGGATAAAGGTCAACGGTTACTTCCGTCTCCGATCGCTTCAAGCGAGCCGCCATATCTCGGGCGTTAAAAATGCCCGATCTCACGGCACGTTCATATGACTCTATACCATCGAAAATCAGGTCATACGTAAGCTGAAAAGGACCCGCGTTCTTGCTCCGAAGGACGCGCACCATCTCATGTAGTTTCACCACAGCGGACGCCCTCCTCAACATTCACGAAGTCTATCTTAAACAGCTCCAGCGGATCGTCGACCTCGACGAGGTGGTACACCGTGAACTCGAACACATCTCCGGCGAAGATGTCGCTGGGAGCGAACGGCATCGCCAAATTTCCACCAGTGGCGAGGATCCCGTCGTAAAAATAGTGCAGCAGATTATAACGGGCGACTGAGCATACCGATTGCGCGATCTGGGGTGAACTTGCAACGACGTCGGTCATCACCATGATCTCGATGGGCCGAGGGTCGCAAGCGACTTCACCATCACCCATTGCTCCATGGATGCCGTACGGCCGGAACTGCAGGTGATAATCAGCGGGATCGACGCTGCCTTCTAGCAATTCGTCAACGATCTCCTGAACCCGCATCAGGATCGTCCGTATCTCGCGCACGGCAATCGGGCAGCGCATGGCTCCCATCGAGATGTAGCGGTAGCCAACGTGTTCTACTCCCTCAATCTTTATGGAATAAGGCAAGCTGGGAATCCATTTGCTCCCTGAAACCTTCGTTCGATGATTGCCTTCGCTTTCGTATCGCACCTCGGATATATCAACTTTGCCGCCCGGCTCGGAAAACCCATCGGCTCGCGGCTGCTCGTACAGGCTGTGTGCCGCAACGGACGCCGGAGTGCTATGTCGCTCCGGATTCATCGACTCAAGAATGAAATGATCCTTGCTCAGAAATGCCATGATCGCATCGCGACCACCGGGCTCAGCACATAAGGAGGAGCACTCAATGATCTTTGCCATATGCATCGCAAGTCCGATGTCATACCCACGCATGATGGGCACCGCCGAAAATATGGCGGCATCACAGGCCCGGCCGGCGACGACGACATCAGCACCACCCTCCAGTGCTGCGACAAACGGCTCGACTCCCATCTGGCCGACCAAGCGGGTCGCCTTGTCGATACTCCCCTGGGTGAGGGCTGGAACAGGCCCGCAGGGTGACACCCGCCCCTCGGCGAGCTTAGCCGTGAGGTAGGATTTGTCCACTTCGGCATGGATGATCGCCAGACGGAATGACAACCGATGCTTTTGGGCGATCTCAAACAAGACGTCGAGGGTCTTATCGACGTGTGGTTTGCCGCCGGCCGAACCCGCCGTTCCCACGAGCACCGGCACGTCCAGTCGACGACCGGCCAACAAGACCATTTCCAGATCGCGAAAGACAATCTGGCGATGCCCGTCAATTTCTCCTTTTCCCAAGTAGTAGGGCCCGATATCGGTGGAACCCATGTCAGCACCGATGTAGTCGGGCATGTGAGCGATGCCTCTCTCAAAGGCCGGCCGCGGGATGCCATGGCCCAGCTGGCCGGACGCACAGAAACAACGCATGGCTTCCCTTTCTGGGAACCCCTTGACCTTCGGACAGTAAAAGTAGAAACCAAGTGTATATTCAAAATCAGTGCTGCACCATCCAGTCGCGCTTGTCATCCCTCACGTCCAATTCGCTTTCGCCACAGTCGCAATACCGCCACGCCCCAGCGATCTCACTTCCATCGCACGAGTTGTGGCAAGAAGTGTTCACTTGAACTGCGAGCAAGATGGAGGTAGCATGGCCCAAATCTTGCGATCCGCAGATGTAGCAAAAAGAATAGAGCATGAGGACTCTCGGGACGCGTCAATGGAGAGGTCTTCTGAGGTGAACAGTTAGTTGAATATCATGAAGCAAGCCAGCTGCATAGTTCCGACTGGCCATTTGAGTTATTCACCTTTGGAGCCGGGCAGCTTTTATGCAGGGCTTGAAGAGAAGCCAGAAGCAATTATTGCCGATGCGGGCAGCTGCGACGTCGGCCCCTGTTCGCTAGGGTCGGGGACCGCCGCTAGCCCCGAACAATGGCAACGATTCGATCTCGAGCATATGCTTCGAGGCGCCCGCAAGGCAGGGATTCCGATGATCATCAGTTCCTGCAATGACACCGGCACAAACGAGGGCGTGGATAAATTTGCCGCCATCATCAAAGATCTCGCCACGAACCATGACTTTGCGCCCTTCAAACTAGCCTGCATACGCTCGACGATCGACAAGACGTTCGTTGAGACAGCGTTAAAAGGGGGGAGCCCGATCCGAGGGCTCGCAGGGCGCCCTGACCTGACTCCGGAAATCTTGGACGGGACGAACGCCCTAGTGCCGGTCATGGGGGCAGAACCCTTCGTGGAAGCTCTCACGATGGGCGCTGATGTGATCCTGTCGTCCCGTTCAAGTGATTGCTGTCCGTTTGCTGGCTTCGCCATGTATAAAGGGATTCCGAAAGACGTTGCCTATTATTGGGGTAAGGTCCTGGAATGTGCGTCGTTCGCCTGCGAGCCGTACATGGCCAAGGAGTCGGTACTGGGCGTCGCCTGCGAGGATCGAGTTTGGGTCAAAGCAGTGCATCCGGGGCAACGTTGTACTCCGACTTCGCTAGCAAGCCATGCGATGTATGAGCGTAACGATCCGTACAGGGAAGCTGTGGCGGGTGGAGAAATCGATATGGGCCAGCTCGTCTACAGACAGCTCGACGAAAAGACGACCGAAGTCACTGGCATGAAATTCAAGACCTCGCCCGAGTATTGGATCAAACTAGAAGGAGCCGGCAAAGTAGGAGAAAGATGTTATGCCATTGTCGGGGTACGAGACCCGCATACCATAGCCAATATCGATAAGGCCGTCGGTTGGTCGCAAATGAAGGTCGAAGAACGATATGGCAGAATCGGCGGCACGTATCAGCTTTATTTTCATCTGTATGGGAAAAATGCCGTGCTCGGAGAACTGGAACCGGTTCGAGAGATCCGGTCCCATGAGTTGGGGATTGTGGCCGAGGTTATCGCCGATACTGAGGCGTTGGCGAAGGAGATAGTCACGCTGGCTGTTCGAGGTATTTTTTATGCCCGGCTCAACACTAAGGGCACGGCAGGAGGAGCCGCATTCTTGACCGAGGACCCGCTCGTCGGAAGTGCAGCGTACCAGTGGACCGTCAACCACATTATGCGAATTGATGATCCTCTGAAATACTTTCCCATCACGTTAGAGCAAATATGTCAAAATTGAGCGAGCTCGCAAAGACCATCCGCAGCAAGAATGCGGGAGTCGACCACATTACATTTGATATTGTTTTCGACGACCAACGAATCTTTGAAGGGGTCAAGGACAGCGGCGTTATGAACAAACAAACGATGGCTGATGTCTTTGGTATATCCTCCGATCGAATTACGCATTTCTTTGTCTTCGAGCCTGGCAGGGCGTTCAAGTTCTCCATAGCACGAAAAACGCCCGCGGGTGGTCCCGGAGAACGTGATCTATTCGGATGCCAGCAGTATGCCCCTCTTTTCGATCTTGAGTTTCGGGATCTCGAGCGTCCGATCAACTAGTTGGGCACCGCTAGCGTCGTTTAACCGGCTGCCAGAGGCGATGTACGGAACAGTTGTAGCAGTTGGACCTCAATGCACATTAACGCTGGCACACCGATAACCCGTTCTGAGGTCATAGATCTGTTCCGTTCATCGCCGGCGGCCGCCGCGACCTGCGAGTGCAGCTGGATAATGGAATATTTGATCGCTATTCACGGCGACAGACGCCGACAGACGGAACAGATTTATTAGGTTGGAAGGGCCTCTCGCTATGTTGGCATTATGAGAAAGCATCCTATTTCCGCGACTGTTCCGTCTGCCGCCTCTGGTCGCCGGTTAAACGACGCTAGCGGTGCCCCAGGAAGTGGCGCTGTCTAACTAGCTCGACTATTTTTCAATATTGGCGTCTAAAGAGGATAAAAGCCCATCATTGCCTGTAACATGACGTTCGTAGCCCCTATCGGGTTGCGTCCATTCCGTTTGACCAGCTAAATCGCCTTTGGCATGCCTTCTGTATTGCTTTGGCGTTTCACCGACGTGTTTTCGAAACACCGTGGTCATGTATTGGATCGTGTTGAATCCGGCCGATCTAGCGACTTGCTTGAGGGACAGGGACGAATCGGCCAAAAGTTCCTTCGCTGCAGCTAGCTGAACGCAACGGATCTCAGCGTGAATCGTCCGGCCTAGTACTGACTTGAAACGAGATTCCAAAGTTGAACGCGAGATCATGGCTGACTCAGCAACATCTCTTGCTTGAATCCGTTTGCACGCATTCTCTGCGATGAAATCCAGTGCTGCGACCATTTCCGCGTCTAAATTGACCAGTGGATTTGTGGACTGCCTCATGACAACGCCGCTTGGTGGAATGACAAACCTCTCTGGCTTCAGTGTCTTGCCAGACATCCACTCATCCAGTAGGGCCGCCGCCAGATAACCCAATCGTGTCGTGTCCGATTCAACACTCGACAGCGGCGGAATCGTCAATTCACACGTCAATTCATCATTACCCACCCCAATTACGCCGATATCGTGCGGGATGCGCGCGCCGATTCTGTGGCACGCCTCTAGAACGTGGCGCGCGCGTGCATCGCCGCAGGCCATTACGCCAACAGGCGTTTCCAGCTTTGACAACCATTCGCACAGTCCCCGAAGCACTGCCTCCCAGCGACAAGAAGTGTGATGGTGACCTTGGTACGTCGAACACGAAAACCCCACAGATTCGATGCTATGTGCAAAAGCACGCGCGCGTTCATCAGACCACTGATTGAGGGAACAGGACGGGAATCCACAGTACGCAAACCGGTGAAATCCCATTTCTAGCAAGTGGTCGGCGGCCATTCTGGCAATGGCAGCATGGTCGGAACCGAAAAATGGGATACGTAAGCCGGAACCATTGGCATCGCTACCTGCACCAACGCCAACCACAGGGATCTTGAGTTGGCCGACCGCTACGGCAACTCGGGGGTCGTCCAGATTCGCGATGATGCCCTGCCCGTGCCAGTCGCGCAGGTCCGGAAGCTTCTGCCGTGGGTCCGCCTCTATGTACAAGCTCCATCGACGCGATTGCTGTACGTACCTGGCAATACCCTTGATGATCTTCCGATGAGAGGGCCTAATAGTATCAAGAATTACGGCGACTTGCACATTGCCACTCATGGCAGTCCAATGTTATAAGTACGGGCGGCAAAGCTGGACGTTAATAGATAACGATATATTGTAACATTTCTACGAATATTCGTCAAAACGGCCCGGTAGGCTAAATGCGGACTGTAGCTAGAAATGGCAAGAAAATAGATATCCAGCCGACCTTTTGGTTCAAGCATGAGCGTTTGCTTTAAAGGAAATGGTTAGCATGAGGTTTGGTTCTCGACGAGCGTTGTCTTGGGGGACGCACGTCAACACTCACGAACGGTCCAGTGGCTTGCGCGTACGAGGCCGAGGGAAACAACGAGCCGCGGGGAAGCTTAATTGCTTGTCCCAACCTCTAGACGGTTTTACGCTTGTCGAGCTGCTCGTGGTCATCGCCATCATCGGGATTCTCGTCGGGCTCCTGTTGCCGGCAGTTCAATCAGCTCGGGAGGCGGCGCGCCGCATCCAATGCGCAAACCATCTGAAACAATTGGGATTGGCCCTGCACGCTTATCACTCTGCCCATCAAACATTTCCGCCAGCGGCGATTGTCTCAGGACCTAATCCAGGTCGAGATACGGTGGGGCACCCGGGTTCCTGGTTTATCTGGAGCGATGCCTTAAAGCTTCGTGGCACTGGACGGCATGGACAGAGTTGGATGGTTCTGACTCTCCCTTACCTGGAAGAGTCAGCTCTTTACGACCGATGGGACTTTACGACAAACGTCCTGGGAAATCGCGCGGTCGCGGAAACCGACATTTCCATTTTCTATTGTCCCTCTCGGCGGCAAGGCATCCGAGCGGGGGACGTGGACAGCGAGATTATTTTTGACGGAATGACGCGCGGAGGTACCGACTACGGCGCCAGTGCGGGCGGCAGTGACAGTGCATTTAATTTTCCTCCTTGGGAGCACCCCATCACTGGGCCTCACTGGCACAAGCCTGGAAATATCGGTATTTTCCTGCCAAACGACGGAGGAGAGATAAACGCTCCCAACGAATTGCACAAGATCCTGGACGGGACCTCGCATACCATTTTGACCGGCGAGCTACAGCGTTTGAATGGCCCATCTATGACCCAAACAAGTCTCGATGGGTGGGCTGTTGGGGGAATCTCCACTACCTTTGATCTGGCAACTAGCTTTAATTCGCCTATTCCTAGGGGAGGTAGCGGCTTTGAGGAAGATACGATTGGCATTAACGGAGGGCATTATCAGGGTCCTGGCAGTGAACATCCGGGTGGTGCCCAATTCGGAATGGCAGATGGTGGCGTGAGATTTATCAGCGAGAACATCAATAACCTTGTGGCCGAGCGGATGGCTACGGCGGTCGAGGGCGTCTTGGTGCAAAACGAAACTTAGGCGATCTTGTGAAGTCTTGGTGCTGTCAACGGTGGAGCGTACTATTTTGACTGGCCCGAGCGACGCGGCAAATGGGTGGATAGGCGAGTATGTTGGTCCTAAAAGGAAGCTTAGTGTGCTGGATCGTTTTGTGCTCCCTGGCTTCAATTTCTGGTTGTGGAGCGAGGAGCGAGCAGCCCCAACTCGGACAGGTCACCGGTACGGTCAAGCTCCAGGATAAACCGCTCCCCATGGCCAACGTCGTTTTCAAACCCCAAACGGGGCGATTTTCTCGGGGAACCACGGATGCAAGCGGCCAATACGAATTAACGTACATTCGTCATGAAAAAGGCGCCCTCATCGGAAGCCACAGCGTATCCATTAGCACGTGGACGGAATCTACACCGGAAAGGGTCCCCCGTAAGTACAATGTCCAAACGACACTCACCGCAGAGGTGAAGCAAGATGACAACACATTCGATTTTAACCTGTAAAGCCAATAGCGTTAAACAAGATGGGGAAAATGATGGTCCATTGTCGAAGGGAGTTTCTGGCGAGCGTGGCTCGTTCGATGTCGGCTGCCGGCGTTCTCGTTGGTTCGCGCAATGCATACGGTCAGACAGATAACGGGGCTCGTGTCGCTGAGATTGTTTCCCTGCGGGGAGATGCTCGTTCTGTTGGAGAACAATTTGGCAGACTGAATGCAGAGGACATTCGCAAACATACCGCGCACATGATCGACCATTGGCGGAAACGCGGTTTGTCAGACGACGAGCTGGTTGCGCGGAGCAGGCCGTTTCACCGGTTTGCGGAAAAATTTGCGCCCGCATGGCTCGACGAAATCGAGGCTTGTTCCAACGCAGCGGGGGTCTTACCGGAAGATTTCCTGGCGTATCAGACGGGCAAATACCGCTCTTTGTTTTTTGCCCACGAATGTACGTCGTTCGCGGCGGTGGGCGCCGCCACAGAGGACGGCGCGGCGATCTTCCATAAAAACCGCGATAACTACGCGCGCGACCAGTCGGCCTACAAAAAGAAAATCATCGATTCGTCCAACTCCGCCGGCTACTATGCGATCGGCGATACGAGCGACGTAGGTGTAATGATGATGGTCAACGAGCACGGGTTGGCCGGGTCGGCAGATATGGGTGGTCTACCTGAGGATCGACCCAAGGGAGATGGGGTCATGAATCCACATATCCTTCGCCTGATCGCCGAGCGTGCGGAGCGATGCGAGGATGCGCTTGAGATAATCCAGCAAACCGTCAGGGACGGATGGTATGCAGGTGGAAAATCTTCTGGGACACATTGGCTGTTTGCCGACCGACATGGAAAGGCGCTCCGCGTGGCGCACAATTCGCACGAGGAGCAGCATTGGTTTTACGAAGACGACGTCGTGTTTCTCGCGCGAGGGAAAACCGAAGGTGCCGGATTGGCCAGGGAGAAAATGGGGCACATTACGGTTCGTGACATCAACGCGGCAGCGTCACATCCGGACATCTGTAACTGCGGGAGCATCTCGGCTCTTACGGTCCGCATCGACCCCGAATCTCCTGCGGACCTGAGCGGAGTGTGGGTCGCGCTTCCAGCGTGGTCACCCTACGTTCCCCTTTACCCCATGGCCCAAGGCGTTCCCAGGGCGGTTCTTGACGGCACATGGTTTCGAAAAGGGTACCAGATGCTCAGCCAGCATTCGGGTACCAAGAGCGGAGGTGTCGCGTTTTCCGAGACATATCGGCAGTGGCGCAGTACAGTGCAAGAGGAGATTTATTCCGACGATGAAAAAGTCACTCGGCAAATTCGTACCGCCTACGACGATGGCTCCAAAGATTTGGCACAGCGAATTGCCAACGATGCACTGACCCGCGATTTGGATAAGGCGATGGCTTTCCCTGCCGGTGTCCCAGCCTCATAGAAACGATGCAACAAGGTCGCCTGGGACGATGAGCAGTGCGGCCCAGTTGGCCGACCGAAAAGTACTTGATCTGCCCCGCGTGCTGCTGGGCACGCGCCCTGACAACGGTTACGATATGGCCAAGTCGTAGCCTCGATGCGGGGATGTCATCGATGCCACGGCCCTGTTGGGCAACGAAGACGAGGCCTATTGACAAGTTCGGAAAATCGCATCAATGGTCTCAGATTTCGCGCTGATGTCGATTCTGCTGGTCATTGCGCATCTTCTACGTTCGAAGATCGGGATCATTCAAAGACTCTACATTCCCACACCGATCATTGCCGGCTTTCTGGGATTCTTGGGGACCGATCAGATTCTGGATAGCTTCGTACTCCCATTTGACAAAACGGAGTCTGGCGCCCTCGCGATCACTACTTATCCATCTCTTTTGGTTGTCGTCCTGTTTGGCACATTGTTCATGGGCGCACGGAAAAAACGGCCATCCATCGTTGATGTGGTCCGCAATGCGGGTGATACGTTCTTTTACAGTTTTGCGGTCGAAGTAGGTCAGTACGCCGTCGCACTGTGGTTCGGTCTCCTTGTCCTAGGGTCACTTGATCCCACGCTTCAACCTGGATTCGCGCTCATGATGCCCGCTGGATTTGTGGGCGGGCACGGCACGGCAGCGGCGATTGGCGGTACCCTTGTCGACTATGGTTGGAACGAGGCACTGACGATTGGAAACACCTTTGCAACCGTTGGTCTACTATCTGGCATTTTCGGAGGTATGGTGATCGTCAACCTCGGAACAAGGTTCGGCTGGACGCGACTTGTGAAATCGGCCCACGAGCTTCCACCAAGTGTACGACGGGGATTTCTCGATGAAGGCGAGCGCCGTCCGATAGGCCAGGAGACCGTTAGTCCGATTGCCATGGATCCCTTGACGTGGCACATCGCACTTGTGCTGGTGGCATACGCCATAGCCCATTTTGTAACCGAGCTTTCGTCCGTTCTGCTTCCTGGCAAGTACAAGATTCCCATGTTTTCACTTTCGATGATTGCGGGTGCAGGCCTGCAAATGGTCTTGGATGCGCTTCGTGTCGGCCAGTATGTGGACCGGCAAACTATGTCTCGTATTGGCTCGTGTGTATCCGATTACCTGATTGCCTTTGGCATTGCGTCGGTCAATATTTCGGTGGTTGTCAACTATGCCGCACCTTTGGCGATAATGTGTGTGTTAGGGATGGCGTACGCCGTGGCCGCATTCTGGCTACTGGGCCGCAAAGTCTTTCACAACTTCTGGTTTGAGCGAAGCCTCTTCGCATATGGCTGGACGACTGGAGTCGTTGCGATTGGGATTACGCTACTGCGGGTCGTTGATCCACGCCTGAAGTCCTCGACGTTAGGTGACTTTGCGCTTGCTCACGTCTTCATCTCGTCTTTCAACATCGCCTTGATCATCACCCTACCAGCGCTGATCGCCAATGATGTCATTGTTATGCCAGCCGTTCTGTTAACCGTGGCAAGCGCAACCTGTATTCTGCTATCGCGAACGTTGATCGGATGGTTCCCTGACGGCGCCGGAACGTTGCGTGAAGGAGAGGCCGCGGTAATCGCTGACGATAAGTAAGCGGGCTGGTTCATCCAGACTTCGCGGCTGCCGGTGTCAGTGTCTTTGTTGACGAAAATTTCAAACAAGCTACATTCCATTGGAAAACGGCGTGAGGTCAAAAAACTCCGCCGAACCGTAACAGCCTTCCTTTTCAGTGGTTATGGCACGCGCGAATCCTTGTTTTCGTCCGACGTTAGCCCTTGAAGTTTGCCGATCCAGGTAGCATGGTGAAGTTTTTCATGCTTCACCGTCAGGCCGACTATGAGTTTTAT